>OQWM01001030.1_pt1 | contig 19078 bp, 15 predicted proteins | sample 1691531 | NCBI WGS metagenome assembly OQWM01 (sample SAMN03418257, study PRJEB22391) | human gut metagenome | biome: human-gut; feature: organic feature; material: feces | host: Homo sapiens | place: Tanzania | collected 2013-01
GCATGGCTTGGATTGGTATGACTATGGGGCAAGATGGATGGCGGATGGTAGATTTACCACCATCGACCCGCATGCCAAGACGTATGCAGATGTAAGTCCTTATGCATATTGTGGGGGAAATCCAGTTAGTGCTATCGATCTGAATGGCGAGGATTCTTATTACTTGACTGATGGTACATATTTGTTTGACAATCTTAAAGAGACAGATTATATTTATGTTGTTGATAGCTATAATTATATAAAGGATATATCCAAAAATCTCAAACTTGTAGAAATCTTCGGTAAGCGAGCGTTTCCATGTGAGGGAATATCTGCGGAGGCATGTTCTAATATTCTTACGGATGTTTTATCTCGAAACGGTTTTGATACTTCGAATTTGGAAAATGGGCAAATTTCGGTCAATATTTTGGGACGAAATTTACATCCTGATGGATTTCCTTATCAAATCCTTGGGAGTTATAACAATGCGAAGAGACCTCCTTATAAGGATGTACCTTTGGCGGTAACTCGTTCTAAGGAGGACATGAACAATATTACTGCTAATATTATATTATGTGAAGCAGAAAGAGTAAATTATTATTCTACAACATCTAATATAGTCAGTCTCTTAGGTATTCATGAACTTTTAGGACATGGCTTGATGGGGATGAAAGAGGACGAGCATTGGAAAATACTTAAAATGCAAAGAAATGATCCTACATGGGATAAAATGACGACTCCTCTCAAGGGATTATATAAATGGTTGGAAATGCATCGAGCTGATGAATATTTACAACATTGATATTTAATATGCAATTTATATCTATAGGATATTCTTGATATATCGGTATTCAAAAATAATAATAAAGATTTAAGGTATGAAAAAAATAATATTTATAGTCATTTTAGGTTGCATCACATCTTGCACCGACAATTTGCCAAAATATTCTTGTGTTTATTATAGTATGATTGATAATTATCCAAAAGGAGTAAAAGAGATGGATTTTGAAAGTAGGGATATTTGTTGTATCTTAAAATTTTACAATCGTAGCAGTGATTCTGTTTATATACCTTGTAATGGATTAAGTGGAGGCATGTATCTGAAGTCTCATTTTATCGTTAAAAATGGAAAGTACGAAATGGAATGTCCTGCAAGATTTTGGTATCCCCATTTGGGGACGCGCATTGTACCACCTCACGATAGTGTGCGAATAGGTGTAACCATATATTCTGAGAGTTTATATAGGTTGCATTTAGACAAATATATAGATATAAAAGATTTGGATAGAAAAATCAAAATTTACTATCGATATGATCCTGCGGATGCTGTGGAGAGTCGTTTAGAAACTCCACCAATCAATATTACCAAGAGAGAAAAGATAGATTATATTTATGGGGCAACTATGTTTGTTGAATTTGATGACTACAGTCATGTAAAAACACTAAAGTTCCCCCGAAAGGAATAATGTACGCTCTTGGCTGCAAAGGATCAATACCTGCAATCTCTTCAATATGAGCATCCTTTATACTATGACGCCTCATATACTTATGACGATATGGGCAATATACTGTCCTTGAAGAGAAAACATTTGGATTATAGTAGAGAAATTACCTATGTATTAAAATTTAGAAATGGAAGTAAGGATTCTATTTTTTTCCCGTTTCATGGAATTTATGGTTGGGGGGATACCAAATCTGCATTTTATATTAAGTATAAAGGATTTGAGATTAGCTGTGATGCCAAATTTTGGGGATACCAGCATAACACGCATATTGTAGGTCCGGGAGAATACACTCGCATAGGTATAAATCTTTGGCAAGACCAACTTGAGAAATTGCATATCACAAAGAATGTAGACATAGAGGATCTTGAAAAAATGATAACTGTCTGTTATAAGTATGATTCAAGAGATAAAGTACCAAATCATTTGAAAGTTCCGAAAATTGAGGTGAAAAATTATGGAACTGTTGAACTCTTGTATGATAAGCGATATGCGCCAGAACCAGAGTGGATGATAAAAAATCCCAACCTGCATGGCTTCACAGCGGCAGGTTGGGCAAAAACAAAGATTATGATGAACAACAAAAGAACGACCTAATGTTAGGGCTAGCGGCGGAGCTAGATGTGGAAATTGATGTCCTTGAGCCACTTCTTCACGTCGAAGCAAGGGCAGGCCTTCTTGACCCATGGCAGGTCTCTGTGGCCTATGATCTCGGCATCGGGATAGTCGATGGCCAAGTTCTGCAGAAGGCTTACCAGGGCTCGCTTCTGGGCTGGGGTGCGGGTGTCGGCAGGATTGCCGTCCTTGTCCAGGCCGCCCTCATAGCAGATGCCGATGCTGTGGGCATTGTAATGCTTGGCATGGGCGCCCACCTCATACTCTGGGCGGCATGGATAGATGACGCCATCCTTCGTGATGTAGAAGTGATAGCCGATGCCCTTGAAACCACGAGCTTTGTGGCATGCCTCCAGGGCCTCTACGGTGAAGTTCTGCGATACTTTTGTGGCAGAACAGTGGATGATGATCAAATCGATTTTACGCATGGTTTTCTGATGAATTATGGTGTGAGACGTGAGTTTCTTATGATTGGCAGCTCTGTACGCAAAACGCGCTGGCGATGGCGGTGAGGATGGTGATCACTACGTTGATGACTTTCTTGATGGTTTCCTTTTTCACTTTGATGAATGTTTAATGGTAAGTGACTCATGTTAAATACAGAGAAATAGGAGAGTGAGGGAGGCTGTCCAGACACCCGTACAGAAGAGTCTTCGTCCTCTCGGAATGTCCCTGCCACAGGGGGCTCCCTCACTTTCTATATCTCTACTACAGGCCTACGTTGTCGCCAGGCTGGGGAGAGGTTCCTCCGCCAGTTGATGAACTGCCGCCACCTTCAGTTGATGAACTGCCGCCTCCACCGTCTGATGGGGTGTCGTCAGTTCCGTCTTCTGTGAGGCCGGCTAGGCTGGTTACTCGCTTCAGCGTAGTGTCCAGGTTGACTGCTCTGAACTCACCTGTGCCACGAGCACGGAGCTTGAAGCCCTCGATGTTCTTCTGCACGGAGAATTCTTTCTCGCTGGCAGCTCCCTCCTTGTTCTTGATGCCGATGGAGAAGATGGCGAGGTCATCTATCTTGATGGCATAGCCCTGAAGGGCCAACTCCTTGACGCAGCTCACCATATCGGTGAGCATACCCTTGAAGGCGCCCTTGGAGAATGGCGTGTTGTGGCTCGCCATGTGGGCTGCAAGACCGTCGGTATCGATGGTTTGGGTGGTTACTGGGAATGCGTAATACTTGCCCTTGGCTTCTGGCATCTTCGCATTCTTGTTCTCTCTCAACACATAGAGAATTTGATTCTTTGGCATAGATAATTAAGATTAAGAAATGAATACTTTTATAATCACAATGCAAAGATACGTAATCTGAAAATGCCAATTCATGTTTCCTCACGATTCCTCGTGTCTTCTCCTATATTCTCATATATAATGTTTAGGGTTCGCCCAGATGGAAGAAGATATAGGATACTTGGAGAGGATTGAACTCTCGCTGGCGTTTGCTGTAGCCCGACTTCAGCAGCTGCTGATAGAGGGGTTGGCAACGGGTAATCCAGCGCATCAGGTGGGCACTTGCCACTTCTGGTCTGGAATCTGGGAAATAGAGCAGTGCTAGCTCTTGCTTGGTGTAACTACGGATGTCCATGATGAAAATAAGTAATAAAATGATTTTTCTAAGTAATTTACATGTGCTAAATGACTTGTTTCCGGCTCGGAAGTAAGTGCGGCAGGTAGGCAGGTATGCCAGCTGATGACTATAGGATGCTTCCTACTTTCATTGCTGCATTTTCAGAGTAATGTCTGTTTTTCCTGCCTGCGCGTATGAGGGTTTTAATATCTACCTGCCGCACTTGCCACCTGCCGCATCGAGAGAGATGTGTATTCAGCCTAGGCTTATGGAGGGCGGGGTGGCTAGTCATCCTTGGCCTCCAGGGCTTGTCGACGCTCAAACTGGGCTATCTCCTCGGCGGTGCGTATCTCTACCAGATAGCCTCGCTGGTTGTGGAGTCGCTTCTTCTGGAAGCCAAGCTCGGAGAAAGCCCTGCCTATTTGCTCGGCACTGAGCTTCTGGGCGATGCCATTGCTGATGATCTGGAGGGCTCGGGCTGCCGTCATGAATACACCGCTCTCATCTTGGGTGGGTTTGCGGAAGTATACATTTACCAGTTCTCGCTCCAGTCGGGGTGTCTCAAACTGGCGGTTGTGCTGGTTGAGCTCCTCTATCTCTCGCTTGGTAAACCAGTGCTGATAGCCGCTCTTGTAGAGCAGGTAAGCCTGGGCGTAGATGCCCTCGTAGTCGAAGGGATGCTCTCGGGGAGATAGGATGCTCGTTACCTCGAAGGGCAGCCAGCGGCGATTGCCGGTAGGGTCGCTCAAGAATTGGAGATTGTTGCCCGTGCCACAAAAGGAGGCTATGTGCTTGCGGTGCTCATGATAGTGGGCATAGGCGGCACGCTCGTCGATGCTGGGCATGGTTACCACCGCCTTGAGCTGATTGAGTTCGGCTGGGCGCATGGTGTCGAGCTCCTCGCAGCATACCAGGGCATACTGTGCCAGGGTGATGAGGTCGTCCTTCGTCATGCGGTTGGCATTGGTCTTGGTGTAGGAATACTGGCGGAGCAATGGGGGCAGCAGCTGGTTGCACCAGGTGGTCTTGTAGGCTCCCTGCTCGCCGATGAGCACCAGGATTACGTCATTGATGATGTCGCTACTGAGCCAGCTAGCCACCATGCCCACTATCCACTTCTTCAGATACAGGGTCCATCTAGCCTGTTCCTCCTCGCCACCAGCCACCCGGATGGTGTTGGCTAGTTGCTGGATAGGGTCTTGCTTCATCACCTGCTCGGCGTCCATGTGCTTCATCAGCTGCTCAAAGTAGTCATGGAAGGGGTTGAAGGCGGGCACGTAGTCGGAGTCGATGATGGTGTAGAAGTCTTGCTTGTTCACTCTCGTGGCAAGCGACATCTCCGCCCAGAGCGAGTTTACCTTGCGGTCGTTGATGGGGAGCCAGGCTCCTTCTTCGTTGAGATATTCCACTCGGGCGGTAATCTCGTTGTAGCGCAACTTGACATGGCCATCCAGGAAGGATTTGATTTCATCCACGGTGGCAGTTCGGTGGTCTAGCTTGTGCTTGCCCTCTTGGGTTCCCTTGTTGGCATTGTCAAAGCAGGAGTTGAATACCTGCTCGGTGTCATCATAGGCTGCAAAGAGCTTCTTCGCCCATCTGATGGCTACCTTCTTGGCAAATCGCCGCTCAGCTATCTTATAGCCCACTCTCATCACGTACTCGTTGTGGCTGCCAGGCTCAAACTTGATGCCTGCCTTGGCCAGCTGGGGCGCAATGAGGGTGTCATAATATGTCTGTATGCGCTGCATCTGTTTGTCTTCCTTGCTCTGCTTGGCGTGGGTGGCGGCAGCAGCGGTTATCTCCTCGGAGGTAAACATCTTTACTTCGCCGAGGGGGCGCAAGAATACTTCTGGGTCGTGGGCAAGTCCGCTCAGGCGGGTGATGTTCTTGCATTGAGGGTCGGCCTTGATGCCTAGCAACTTCTCATAGTAAGCGTTGCCTGCATAGAAAGCGGCTAGGTATTCCTGGGGCAGTTCATAGCGATAGATGACGCGCAGACCATTGCCGCTGATGGTGGTATAGCACATCAGGGTATGCGGATCGGCGATGATTTTCTGTTTCATCTCCTGAATTTTCAGGGAAATCGCCTCCTTGGACGTATTATCCATAGAGGCGGCTGGCTGAACGATGTGGTCGAAATCCACCAGGCTCAGACCCGTGGGCTGCTTGATGTTGTCTTGCCCCTTGCCACCCTCGAAGAGGACGGCTACGGCAAAGAGGGGGCACTCCAGCTTATACTGCTTGTTGCCCGACTGGCGATAGGCGGCAGTGAACGCCCTGAGGTGTTCATCGCTGCGGATGAGGTTGGCTACTCCCTCCAGTACCCCGAGTAGGGGTAGTTTGGAGGTCATGTTCTTGAAGATGCTGATGTTCATAAGTTCAGACTATTGCGTTGTATTGGCAGCGAAGTTATCAAAAAGTTCGGATATGTCGATGAAAAATGCGCCCGACGTAGTGGGGCGCAAAATATAGATAATTTAACGGCAAATAGCCGTAATTATTCATAAATTAATAAATAAATTAGGAACATGAACAGATTTCTAAAGCCTTCATCTGTCTTGGCATTTGCCAAGGGGCTGATTAATGGTAGCAGATGCCACACCACTCGCAGTTTGCGTGGTGCGCACTTTGGACGTGATGCTTATAGCAGAGTCTAAAACGGTAAGAATTTGAGCGTTTGTCAGCTTTATACGATGCTTCGCTACTTGTTGGGGCACCAGAAGAGCACCTGGGATAAGTTGCTCTTGGTGGCCAAGTTTCTGGACCATCTGGAGCAGGACTTCCATAAGGTGTACCCAGATCAGGCATCTCCTATGCCCGGTGGCTACGAGGCCTCTCTTCGCAGGTTGATAGAAGAGAAGTATAAGGGATAGAAAATAAAAAATCTCCCGAAATCCTTGGCGGTTTCGGGAGAAAAGTGTATCATTTCATTACAGGCAGTCGCCTGAGACTATGCGTTCAATACTAAAACGTTTTCTTGAAACTTATAATAAATAGTTTTGTTTATGCCATCGGGCGCATTTGATGGATCACGTAGGTCACTACGCCCCATATCATGAAGCGGTTGGTCTCATCCACACGGATGGGGGAGAAATGCTTGTTCCAAGGCACTAGCCAACCGAAGGTGCCGCTCTCATCTATCTTAAACTGCTTGATGGTGAACTCGCCATCCACAAAGGCGATAACGAAGTTGCCGTCGGATGCCTCTATCTGGCGGTCTACTACTGCCAGGTCGCCATCCAGAATGCCAGCATCCGTCATGCTGTCGCCAGAGATGCGGACATAGAAAGTCGCCTCACGATGACGTATCAAGACATCGTTGAGGTCTATCTCTCCCTCCATATAGTCTTGGGCAGGAGAAGGGAATCCTGCTTTTACGCTTTGTTCTGCCAGAGGGATGGGAGTCTTCTCACCAATCTCAGCAGGATGAATTGTCAACTTTAACATTGAAAATTGAAAATTGAAAATTGAAATTTATGATTAGCCTTTCTTGAAAACTCCAAACTCCTAACTCCTAACTCCAAACTCCCAACTCCTAACTCCTAACTTTCAAAATCTCATCAATGTCGGTGGTGTATCGGTGCGACATATACTCTCGCTTCAGGTCGAATCGGCACCCGATGCCTTGCACAGCCTGGCGGATGGTGCCATGACCATTCTTGCGGTTGATGGCATCGATGGCTTCCATCAGGGCTTTCTGCTTGGGGCGGTCGATAGGGTCGAAGAGATCTTGCTGACGGGGATGGTCGGGGCTGATTTGCCATAGGATGACTCCTGCCTTCTTGAAGTGGAAGTCCTGCTCGTGGCGGTCGGGACGACTGCCTGGCAGGGGCTTCGGATAGTTGGCTCGGAGAATGGCTAGGGCAGCCCCCACAATCTCGTCTTGCGCATTGGTGGCAATGGGGAGCGTGAGGGAATGATGGATGGTGTATTCGGGTACGTTCTCATTGAAACGAGAGGTCCATGCAAACACCGTCACTCCTTGGCACACGCTGCCTTGGCGGCGCAATTTCTCCGTGCATCTCACGGCAAAGTTGGCCACGGCTTCTTCCATCACATCCTTGTCGGAGATGCCCTCGTCGGCAAAGCTTCTGCTGGTGCAGATGCTCTTCTTCTGGGGCAATTCCTCGATGCTGATGCAGCTCTCGCCATTCAGTTCCTTCCAGGTGCGGACGGTGGTGACGTTGAAATGGCTGCGCACCCAACTCTCCTTCTTGTCAGCAAACTGGGCAGCTGTGCGGATGCCCATATAGTCGAGCTTGCGGGCTATCTGACGGCCAATGCCCCACACATCTTCTATGGGGAAGAGGGAGAGCGCCTTGTGGCGGCGCTCATCGGTATCTATCAGGCAGCAGCCCTTGTAGCCCTTGTATCGCTTGGCAAACTTGGAGCCAATCTTGGCCAGTGTCTTGGTGTCGGCGATGCCGATGGATATCGGAATGCCCACGGCTCTCAATACATCGGCAGAAATCTTGGCGCCATATTGCTGGAGCGGTGCATCAGCAGGAGCATTTCCTGTTTCTGCTGCTGTAGGCTTAGCTGAAGAGGATGCCTTGGCTGATTGCATTTCCTTTTCAGAAGGGTTCTCTTTGAAGAATGCCTCTGCCATGGACTGATCCAGCTCCAGAAAACTCTCGTCGATGGAGTATTGGTCCAAGCGGGGAGAGTAGTGGGAGAGCATAGACATCACGCGGTTGGATAGTGAGCCATAGAGGGTATAGTTGCTGGAGAAGATGGCCACGCCATCAGCCTCCAGCTTGCTCTTCACCTGATAGAAGGGGTCGCCCATCTTATAGCCCAATGCCTTTGCCTCTTCAGAGCGCGCAATAACGCAGCCGTCGTTGTTGCTCAGCACAACGACGGGCTTGCCTATCAAGTCGGGGCGAAACACACGTTCGCACGAACAATAGAAGTTATTGCAATCTGCCAGTCCTATCATGATTCTTAATTCATTGGCAAGAAAAACTTTTTTACTTTCTGCCGAAGATAGCCTTGAAAATCTTCTTTACTACGTTTTCCTTCTTCTGAGGGTTTACCACAGGTGCATACTTGCGAGAGCCCTGCTTGTCGCCAGCCTGCTTCTGCTGGGTGTTGGCTGCGCCCTGCTTCTTCTGGGCTACGCCTCTGCCACGGCCGTTGCTGCCTGGACGTACATTGTTTTCGGCTCCTGGGCGCTGCTGAGGGTTATTGTTGTTATTGCGACGCTTGTTGTTATTGTTGTTGCGGCGCTTGTTGTTGTCCTGCTGTGACTGCTGACCCTGGTTCTGCTGACCCTGGTTCTTCTGACCCTGATTCTGTTGTTTCTGCTGTCCCTGCTGTCTCTGTGGCTTTTGTCCTTGGTTCTGCTGTCCTTGAGCCTGAGGCTGCTGAGCGTTCTCTCCCTTAGGAGCCTTCTCCTGGCGGGTATTTGGCTTGTTTGGCTTACGCTTGTGGGCTGTCTGGTCACGGTCTTTCTGGCGGCGGTTCTTGGCGCTGCTCTTGCCGTTGCCCTGGTTACCATTGCCTCTGCCCTGGTTGTTGCCCTTGCCGCCACGTCTATTCTTCATAGGCTTGTTTTGCTTGGTATAGGCAGGACCTTCGCCGCACTCCTCTGGCAATGGCATCTTCTCTATCTCCTTGCCCAGGAACTTCTCTATCTGCTGACACCAGTAGATGTCCTCCTCTGCCACGAAGCTGATGGCCACACCGTCACGGTTGGCACGGGCTGTACGACCGATACGGTGTACATAGTCCTCAGTATCGTGAGGCAGGTCGTAGTTGATGACCATCTCGATGTCGTCGATGTCGATACCACGAGCCACGATGTCGGTAGCCACGAGCACGTCATACTGACCGCTCTTAAACTTGAACATCACGTCGTCTCTCTCAGCCTGTTCCAGGTCTGAGTGCATGGCACCGCAGTTGATGCCCTGTTGCTGAAGGGCGGCGGCGAGTTGCTTCACCTTCATCTTGCTACCGCTGAACACGATGACGCGCTTCAGGTCGCCAGCCTTGAAGATGTTCTTGATGATAGCCATCTTCTGGGTCTCATAGCATACGTAAGCCTCCTGCTTGATCTTCTCGGCAGGCTTGCTCACTGCGAGCTTGATCTCCACTGGGTCCTTGAGCAATGTCTTGGCCAGCTCCTCTATCTTCTGAGGCATGGTGGCAGAGAACATGATGGTCTGGCAAGTCTTAGGCAACTTGGCTGCGATGGTCTTGATATCCTCGGAGAAACCCATGTCGAGCATACGGTCGGCCTCGTCGAGGATGAAGAAGCTCACCTTGCTCAGGTCTACGTTGCCCAGTGAGATGTGGGTGATGAGGCGGCCAGGTGTGGCGATTACCACGTCGGCACCCATGCGCAGGCTCTTGAGCTCCTGGTCATAGCGGTTGCCATCGTTTCCACCATATACAGCCACGCTGCTCACGCCCTCCAGATAGTAGCCGAAGCCCTGCATAGCTTGGTCTATCTGCTGAGCCAGCTCACGGGTAGGCGACATGATGACGCAGTTGATGGCATCCTTAGGATAGCCGCCGTCATCCAGCTTGCTCAATACAGGCAAGAGGTAAGCGGCAGTCTTGCCGGTACCGGTCTGTGCCACGCCGAGCACGTCGTGACCTTCCAATATCTCAGGGATACATTTCTCTTGTACTGGGGTGCAAGTGTCGAATCGCATATCATAGAGCGCGTCGAGCACGTTGTCATTTAAATCTAATTCGTCGAAATACATATTTTTCAATTTAAAATGTATAATTCATCATGTATAGCATGGCTCATTGGCTGCTATACATTATAAATTATAAATTATTAATTATTAATTCTTATTTACCTCGGTGCCTTGCGATAGCAGAAGTATGCCACGAAGACATAGATGAAGTTAGGCAACCAGGCTGCCAATGCCGGAGGGAAGTTGCCCTGGATGGCAAACGTGGCTGAAACCGTCTGGAGCATGATGTAGCCGAAGCTCAATGCCAGGCCCGTGCCTAGAGCCATACCCATGCCGCCCTTGCGCTTGCGAGAGGAGAGCGACACACCGATGATGGTCAGGATAAAGGAGGCAAACGAGAAGGCGATACGCTTGTGGTATTCCACCTGATATTGCACCACATTGCCCGAACCACGGTTGATCTGCTTGGAGATATACTCCTTGAGCTCAGGGCTGGTGAAGGTCTCCTGCTGTCCCTTGGAGTAGACCAGGTCGGTAGGTTCCATCGTGATGATGGTGTCCTTCTGCGCTCCGCTGGTGATGTTCTCTTTCATACCCTGTAGGCGGCGCACCTTCCAGTTGCTCAGTTTCCAGTGATACTTCGAGTCGCTGATGGTATCGTACTGTATCTCCATCGCCGTGAGGTGGCTTACCAGCTTCTTCTCCTGAAACTTGTCCAGGCAGAATCCAAAGCCTCGTTTTTGGCTGTCGTCATAATGCTGTATGTAGGCGATGACTCCACGGTCCACCTGTAGCTGCACATTGTCGGCAGAGGTGTTCTTGGTCTTCTTCTTATACATGTTCTCGAAGTTCTGCCTGATCACGGTGCCATGCGGAATGACATAGGCCGCGAGTCCGAACGAGAGTGCCGAGAGCAGCACGCAGGTAATCATGTATGGGCGCAGCAATCGCTTGAAGGAGACACCCGATGCCATGATGGCGATAATCTCCGAGTTGCCTGCCAGCTTGGAGGTGAAGAGGATGACCGCCACAAACACAAACAACGCACTGAAGAGGTTGGCGAAGTAAGGTACGAAGTTGGCATAATAGTCGAAGATGATGGCCCTGGCTGGTGCATGGTTCTCCGAGAACTTGGCCAAGTTATCGTTGAAGTCGAATACGATGGCGATAGAGATGATGAGTGCGATGGAGAAGAAGTAATAGCCCAAGAACTTCTTCATGATGTACCAATCGAGTCGCTTGATGTAGTGGAACGGATTGGCATACTTGAGCACTCTTAGGAAACTCAACTTCCTGCCCAGCCAAGACATGGCTTTTCCTAGCCATGCCAGGGCGGCGATGAGCCATCCGAAACGATGGCTCAGGGCTCTGCCCAACTTCAGTCTGCGGCGATGCTTCTTGATGTATTGATAATCTTTCATTGTTTTCTTTCCCCCTTAGGGGTTTATGTTCTTCCCTTTTTTGGGGGATTATATTCTTCTTCCTAGTTGGTCGATGATGGAGTTCTTCCACTGTACGAAGTCGCCCTGCTCGATGTGGTGGCGGGCATCTGTAACCAGTCTGAGATAGAACGAGAGGTTGTGGATGCTGGCTATCTGCATTGCCAGGAGCTCCTGCGCCTTGAAGAGGTGGTGCAGGTATGCCTTGGTGGTGATGAGGTCGATGTCGCAGCCGTCAGGATCCACTGGGCTGAAGTCCATCTCCCACTTCTTGTTGCGCATGTTCATCGTACCATTGTAGGTGAAGAGCATGGCGTTTCTGCCGTTGCGGGTAGGCATCACGCAGTCAAACATGTCCACGCCTCGCTCTATTGCCTCCAGAATGTTCTGTGGTGTGCCCACGCCCATCAGGTAGCGAGGCTTGTCCTTAGGCAATATCTCATTGACCACCTCTATCATGTCGTACATCACCTCGGTAGGCTCGCCCACGGCAAGTCCGCCGATGGCATTTCCGTCAGCTCCCTTGTCGGCTACAAACTTGGCTGCCTCTCTGCGCAGGTCAGGATAGGTGCAGCCCTGCACGATAGGGAAGAGGCTCTGCTGGTAGCCATAGAGCGGCTCGGTCTCATTGAATCGCTTGATGCAGCGGTCCAGCCAGCGCTGGGTGAGCATCAGGCTGTTCTTGGCATACTGGTAGTCGCTCTGTCCCGGAGGGCACTCGTCGAAAGCCATCATGATGTCGGCACCGATGATGCGCTCAGTGTCCATCACATTCTCTGGAGTAAAGATGTGCTTGCTGCCGTCGATGTGAGAACGAAACTCGCAGCCTTCCTCCTTGAGCTTGCGGATGCCTGTGAGCGAAAAGACCTGGAAACCACCACTGTCGGTGAGGATAGGGCGATCCCAGCCATTAAACTTGTGCAGTCCGCCTGCCGCCTTGATTACGTCAAGGCCAGGTCGCAGGTACAGGTGATAGGTGTTGCCCAGGATGATCTGTGCCTTCACCTGCTGGCGCAATTCCTCGAAGTGTACGCCCTTCACGCTACCCACGGTGCCCACGGGCATGAAGATAGGAGTCTTGATCTGTCCGTGGTCGGTGGTGATGATGCCTGTGCGGGCATCGCTTGCTTTATCTGTTACTTGTAGTTCAAATTTCATTCTTTCTTCTTTTCGTTTTTTAATCTTCTTTCTTTTCTTCCTTCTCTTCCTTGATGGTCAGGTCGATAGGGTGCTCCACCTTTTCGTCGGTGAGGGCTATCTGCCATACATCAGCCACATTCTCCACATAGTGGAACTCTACGCCCTTGAGGTACTTCTCTGGTATCTCTTCGATGTTCTTGCGGTTGTCCTTGCACATCACGATGTCGGTGATACCGGCACGCTTGGCTGCCAGAATCTTCTCCTTGATGCCGCCCACAGGCAGTACCTTGCCGCGCAGGGTGATTTCGCCCGTCATGGCGATGTTCTTGCGCACTTTGCGCTGGGTGATGGCTGAGGCGATGCTGGTGGCGATGGTGATGCCGGCAGAAGGACCATCCTTTGGGGTGGCTCCCTCAGGCACGTGGATGTGGATGTTCCAGTTGTCGAAGATGCGATAGTCCACGCCCAGCAGGTCTACATGCGCTTTGACGTATTCCAGGGCGATGACTGCCGATTCCTTCATCACGTTGCCCAGGTTTCCGGTGAGGGTCAGCTTGGCTGCCTTGCCCTTGCTCAGCGAGGTCTCGATGTAGAGTATCTCGCCGCCCACGCTGGTCCAGGCAAGTCCGGTTACCACGCCTGCATAGTCGTTGCCCTGGTAGATGTCACGATTGAACGGTGGGGTGCCCAGCAGTCCCTTGATCTCTGCGGCTCCGATGGTAGGGTGTTCTATCTTGCCTGTGGAAGCAAACTCGTAAGCCACCTTGCGGAGGCACTTGTTGATTTGCTTCTTCAGCTGTCTTACACCGGTCTCACGGGTATAGTGCTCGATGATGTTCTCCAGCGCAGCCTTGTTGAAACTTATCTTTGGGTCCTGCTCTTCCAGTCCGGTATTTTCTATCTCCTTAGGCACCAGATGGCGCTTGGCTATCTCTATCTTCTCCTCGGTGATGTAGCCGCCTACCTCGATCAGCTCCATGCGGTCGAGCAGTGGGCGAGGAATGTTGCTCAGCTCATTGGCTGTGGCGATGAAGAGCACCTTGGAGAGGTCATAGTCCACGTCGAGATAATTGTCGTGGAAGGCATTGTTCTGCTCTGGGTCCAATACTTCGAGCAGTGCCGATGATGGGTCGCCGTGGAAGTTGTCTTGTGCCACCTTGTCTATCTCGTCGAGGATAAACACGGGGTTGCTGCTGCCTGCCTTCTGGATGTTCTTGATGATGCGGCCAGGCATCGCTCCGATATAGGTGCGACGATGACCACGAATCTCCGACTCGTCGTGCAATCCGCCAAGCGACATTCTCACATACTTGCGCTTCATTGCGGCGGCGATGCTCTTGCCCAGGCTGGTCTTACCTACTCCCGGAGGACCATAGAGACAGAGTATCGGGCTCTTCTGTCCGCCCTTCAGCGCTCTCACGGCGAGGTATTCCAGGATGCGCTCCTTCACCTTCTCCATGCCATAGTGGTCTTGGTTCAAGATGCGCTTGGCACGAGGAATGCTCAGGTCGTCCTTGGTGCATTCGTTCCAAGGCAGGTCTACCAAGGTTTGCAGATAGCCGACCTGTATTGGGTAGTCTGGGCTCTGTGGATGGATGGTGTCAAGCTTTGCCATCTCCTTCTTGAATACCTTCTGGGTGGCCTCGTTCCATTGCTTGGTCTTCGCCTTCTCCATGATTTCCTTGCGCTCGGGGCTGCCTTCCTCGTCGCCCAGTTCCTGGCGGATGTTCTTGATTTGCTGCTTCAGGAAGTATTCCTTCTGCTGCTCGTCCAGGTCGTAGTGGGTCTTCTGGCTGATCTCGTTTTGCAGTCTCAGCAATTTCATCTCCTTGTGCAGGCTTCTGAGGGCTATCACCAAGCGGTCATTGAGGTCGCTCTTGCTCAGCATCTCTATCTTGTCTTCCACGCTGAATGGCATGGCGCAGCACATGAAGTTGCTCTGCACCATAGGGTGGCTAATCTCCGTGATGGCTGCACCCAGCTCGCTTGACACATTCTCATTGGCATTCACGTAGCTGAGTGATTCTTTGACGAATGTCTCGTGCAGAGCCCTGAAGTTGGTGTCTTCTTGACTGCCCCATATCTCAGGCAGGCTTTCCACCTCGGCCTGGTAATAAGGTGTCAGAGCGGTGACGTTTCTCAGCTCGCATCTGCCCATGGCCTGCACGATGATGGTCTGGTTGCCCGAGCCATCAGGCATGTTGAGGATGCGCACCAACTTGGCAAATACGCCCACGTGGTACAGGTCGTCAAAACCTGGTAGCTCCACTCCTCTGTTCTTCTGGCAGAATATGCAGAAGAGGGTGTCTGGCTTGTTAGCCAACAGATTGGCAAGGTTCCTGCTGATGTCTCTGCCCACGATGATAGGTGTCAGGACCGTTGGGAATACCACAAGGTCGCGTGTGCAAAGCATAGGGTAAATGCCTTCTGGCTTGTTTTCGAGCAATTCGTTAGCGTCGCCTTCAAAGTCAGCGATCATTTGTATCTTTGTACTAGTTCTTTCCATTCTTTTATGTTCGTTCATTTAGTGTGCAAAGATACTCATTTTTTTTGTTTTTTCATATATAAGTATAGATTATTTAATATATAATGGGCGATTTCTTGCTGATATTCGCCTTTTGGGGTGTAAGAATGGGGATGATTTGTAATAATTGGGCGATATTTCCGTTAGTAAAGATAGTAATATTGGGTTACTCAAGAATATGACAGGATTTAGATTCAAACAGTTTGAGATACAGCAGGACCGATGCGCCATGAAGGTGGGAACCGATGGCGTGTTGCTGGGTGCGTGGGCTGAAGGCGGCTCTCGCATCTTGGATATTGGTGCGGGTACGGGACTTATCTCGCTCATGATGGCGCAGCGCTTTCCTGAGGCTCAGGTGGTGGGCATAGACATTGATGCCGATGCTTGCCAGCAGGCTCGGGAGAATGTTGATGCCAGTCCCTTTGCTGATAGGGTGGTAATGGAGTGCTGCGCCTTGCAGGAGTTAGGAGTTAGGAGTGAGGAGTTAGGAGTGGCTTCTGGGATGCTCTTTGATGCCATCGTGAGCAATCCACCATTCTTTGTGAATAGCATGAAAAATCCTGACAGTAAGCGTAGCTTGGCTAGACATACTGACTCACTGCCATTTCCGGTGCTGATGAAGGGGGTGAAGAGGTGGCTTTCCGATGATGGCGTGTTCTCTGCTATTGTGCCTGCTGAGGTAGTGGAGCAATTTGTGTCAGAAGCTTATTGCTCAGGGCTTTTGTTGGCTCGTAAGTGTGGCGTAAAGACGGTGGAGCGCAAGCAGCCAAAACGCTATCTATTGGCTTTCCGAAAGAGGCGATTGTCAGCCCTGGAAGAGGAGGTAAAAACGATGACCGACTCCCAGGGGAATCGGTCATCGTGGTATGCAAAAATTACGGAAGAATTTTACTTGTAAACTGAACTTGTAAGCTCAGGACTTCCTGCTTATAAGTTCAACTTCTGCTGTACAATCTTGCTCAGTGTCTCTATCTTCTTACCCTGGCGCTGGATGTCGCGATGCAGGTCGTTGCGTACAGCCATGAGGTCATTGAAGAAGTCGGCAAAGGCATTCTGTATCATGTTGGGCTTGCGTATGCTCTTGTCGGCAAATGGGTTGACTACCATCTTGATGCCTTTCTCCTCCAAGTGTACGTCGATGTCCTTGCCAGTCATCACGGGGTCACCGTCATAGTGGATGACGCCTGGCTGGCTTCGCGTGATGTGCAACTTCTTGCAGCGGAACGACTTGATCTTGGAGTTCTTGTCGAGCGTCTTGTTGAACATGTCAAAACTTACCTGCGGAGCTTCCAGCACATCGAATGGCTCCATGATAACCACGTCCATCAGACCATCGCTCATGGATGCCTGTGGGGCAATGTAGGCATTGTTGCCATACTGTGAGGCGTTTGCGCACGAGATGAGGAATGCCTTGTATTGCTTGGTGCCAGTCTCGTCCTCCAGTGTGTAAGTCTCTGGCTTATACTTCAGTCCCTCTTTTAGTATGTTTTCGGCATAGCTGATAGGACCACGCTTACCGCTTTCGGCAAACTTCATGCTCACGAAGGCGTCAAATCCCATGCCGCAGGTACAGAAGAATGGGTGGTCATTGATCACTCCGTAGTCCAGGTCGTGTATCTCGCAGGCATTGATGATCTCGATGCTCTTCTTCAGGTTCATTGGCAATAGGAGATGGCGTGCCAGTCCGTTGCCCGAACCGCAAGGCAGGATGCCCAATGCCGTATCCGAGTGAACCAGCGAGCGAGCCACTTCGTTCACGGTTCCGTCGCCACCTACGGCTACTACGATGTCAGCATGCTGCTCCTTGGCTTCTGTTGCCAACTGGGAGGCATGTCCGGCTCTTTCGGTCAATTTTATCTCGTACTCGAAAAGCTCTTTGTCCAAAGTCGAATCTATCAATCTTGGGATGCCAGCCTTGCTCACTGTGCCCGAAATTGGATTCATTATGAAAACTATCTTTTTCTTCATTCTTAGTCAAGAGTTTGGTGAAAATGTGGTGCAAAAGTAATAAAAATACCTAAATTACCAAGATTTATCCATTAAAAAAACGCTAAAAGTAAACTTTCTTATGTAAAATGATGGGTTTATTAGTCTTTTTTTGTATCTTTGCACCCTGAAACTAAGTATAAAAGTAGAAATTAGAAAATAAGTACACCTATTAATAATGGGACAATTACAAGAAAGATACAAGAATTATCGTGAACCTCAGAAGTATATGGAGGCCGGAGTGTATCCATATTTCCGTGAGATCACAAGTAAGCAGATGACAGAGGTAACTGACATCGATGGTCACAAGATTTTGATGTTTGGTTCTAATGCTTACCAGGGTTTGACCAATGACCAGCGTGTTATCGATGCAGCCAAGGCTGCTCTTGACAAGTACGGTTCTGGCTGTGCAGGAAGCCGCTTCCTCAATGGTACCCTCGATTTACATGTTCAGCTCGAGAAGGAGCTGGCTGAGTTTATTCATAAGGATGAGACATTGTGCTTCTCTACAGGATTCTCTGTTAACCAGGGTGTCTTGGCTTGCGTGGTAGGTCGTAACGACTATGTGATCTGCGATGACCGCGACCATGCCAGCATCGTAGACGGTCGTCGTCTCTCATTTGCTACCCAGTTGCACTACAAGCACAACGATATGGAGGATTTGGAGCGTGTGCTCTCTAAGCTTCCTCATGAGGCTATCAAGCTCATCGTTGTAGACGGTGTGTTCTCTATGGAGGGCGACCTTGCCAACTTGCCAGAGATTGTGAAGCTCAAGCACAAGTACAACTGCTCTATCATGGTAGATGAGGCTCATGGCCTTGGCGTATTTGGTAAGCAGGGTCGTGGTGTTTGCGATCACTTTGGCTTGACCGACGAGGTGGATCTCATCATGGGTACCTTCTCTAAGAGTTTGGCATCTATCGGTGGTTTCATCGCATCAGACAAGGATACCATCAACTTCCTTCGTCACAACTGCCGCACCTATATCTTCAGTGCATCTAACACTCCTGCTGCCACAGCAGCTGCATTGGAGGCATTGCATATCATTGAGAACGAGCCTGAGCGCTTCGAGAATCTCTGGGATGTTACCAACTATGCCTTGAAGCGTTTCCGTGAGGAAGGTTTCGAGATTGGTGAGACCGAGAGTCCTATCATCCCACTCTACGTGCGTGATGCTAGCAAGACATTCATCGTAACCAAGAAGGCTTACGACCGCGGTGTGTTCATCAACCCAGTTATTCCACCAGCATGTGCTCCTCAAGACACATTGGTACGTTTCGCATTGATGGCTACACATACCAAGGATCAGGTAGAGAAGGCTGTTGTGATTTTGAAGCAGATCTTCGTAGAGGAGGGCATCATCAAGTAAGATGATTTCTCTCTAGCAGCAGAAAATAGATAGGTTGCCTTCGGGCTTCCTATATATATAATAAGGTGTAAGGGCAGCTTTCTCGTAAGGCTGCCCTTATTTTGTGCCATTTTGTGGCTTATTTTGCAGAAAAAGCATCTTTTTTAGAAAAAAGTGTGCGAAAAATTTGGTGGAATCAAAAAATGGTTGTACCTTTGCACTCGCAAATCAGAAATGATGCTTACTGCAATGTCAGAAAGCCGTCTCGAAGATGAGTAAGCGGGGTGTAGCGCAGCCCGGTAGCGCTCCTGTTTTGGGAACAGGTGGTCGC
>OQWM01001032.1_pt1 | contig 19060 bp, 7 predicted proteins | sample 1691531 | NCBI WGS metagenome assembly OQWM01 (sample SAMN03418257, study PRJEB22391) | human gut metagenome | biome: human-gut; feature: organic feature; material: feces | host: Homo sapiens | place: Tanzania | collected 2013-01
TAAAAAACGCATCATATTATGGAAAAGACTGAGAAAAGACTGGAAGCCATCAGGAGCGGTATATGTAGAAGAATGTGCCTGCCAGTTGGTACCATGACCACCTGAACCTTGGTTACCATCCTTATCGTAAACGCAATCGTGATCCCAGCCATCCAAAGCATCACAGTTGGCATTGGTGATATACTCTGTAAGAATTACAGGATCTGTAGCTGTAGCTGAACCCATTGTCTGGTTACGGCGAACATCACTGATATACTGCTTGGCTGCCTTCAGTTCCTCTAATGTAGCATTAGGATTCTGATAAACGGCAACAGACTTAGATACGTCTAAGCCTTCATCCACAGCTTCGTTGATAGCCGTCATCATCTCAACACGCAGCGCATAACAATTATACGCCTCTCTTGTCAGGGCCTTCCACTCGATACCATATTCTGATGCGCCCTCTGCCTGCATGTTCAGAGCAGGTCGGAACAACAGATCTTTAGGCTCCTTACCCTCACCATCCAAGCCTGTATCACTAGGATTCCATCCTGCACGGGTGTTGCTTGTCTGATCCTTGTTAGCGATGGTATCTGCCTGAATTTCAAAGCTCTTACCATCCTTCAAATAAATCTCCCAGTTGCACTTGGCAAGACCCTGGTTGTTGTAATCTACATAAGAGCTACCACCATTCTCATCACAGCTATTTAAGAAAATCTTTCTGCCGTAAGTGTTGTCTGCAGAATTATTGAAAAGGGTGTAAGTACCGTTAGGAGCACCATTCGTCTTGTTTGGGACGATGGCAATAGCCATACCCTTGTCACCCAAACTTGTCTGGGTGTTCCAACCATTGCTGTTAACGAGGAACTTCTGTGCCTTTACGTTATAAACATACACTGTGTCAGTACCGTCTAACTTCAACTGTACTGGTTCTGGGAATGCTGGTGCTTCCACTTTCTGTGCCTGTGCCTCTGTAGCACCGATGCCGGCTGCTAAGATGGCCGAGAAAAGTAAACGTTTGTCCATTGCTATTTGGTTTAAATTTGGTTTGAGAAGTAGTTAGCTTCTTCACTTTATTGAATAATTGATTTGCTTGCAAAATTAGCAATAAAATGAATACGAGCAACTTTTTCGGGTAGAAATCTACACCAAATTTAGATTATTTAACTAAAATCAGTCTATTTCGGAACTTAGAAAAGAGTGCTACCTTATTGTATAAGTGTCGTTTTACAACAAATGTGCTTTAGAAGTTAGCACAAAAAACAGACAATACGCAACCCTTTATGTTAAACATAGTTAAAAGAGAAGGATTTCTTGATTAAAATCAACTAAGTTTCTTAAAAACTTGTTATCTTTGCACCGGATAAACTAACAGACATCAACTATAAATAAAAAATAAATCAATATGCAGAGCATTTATGATCAAATCTCAATAGGTAGAAAGCTATTTTCACCGAAGTTTTCAGGAGGTACTTTTCATGTCAGTTCCACCAAAAAGGGGGAGCTTACATAATCATACCCAGTGTTAACTAGCAATAAACCAAACATCAAATAAACAAAACATGAGCAACCGTTTAATTAAAGATTCGCATTTCGCGATCATCGGTATGTGCGCAGCATTAGCCCTAGGTGGCTTCAATGCCTGCACCGACTCTTACGACCTTGACGAACAGGGAAACAATCCTGAATGGTTGGGAAAGAGTATCTACGAAGAGCTGCAGAACCCTAGCGGTACAAGCCTTCAGGGTACTTTCAACACCTACCTCAAGTTGATTGATGACCTGGGTTACAAGGATGTTATGTTGAAGACGGGTTCCAAGACTGTGTTCGTTGCCAACGACTCAGCTTTCAACAAGTTCTTCGAAAGTAATTCATGGGACGTACATTCGTACGACGAATTGACACTCCCTATGAAGAAACAACTCTTCTATGCTTCCGTGCTGGATAATGCTATCCAGACAGAGATGCTTTCTAACGTGGAAAGCAACGGAGGCGTCCTCTCTAGAGGTATTGCACTGAAGCACCAGACTTCAGCCAATGCCATTGATACGGTATATCATTTCTACAACCGCGGCGTGATGCCCCAGAACAACTCCTACTGGGATAAGTATATCGACGGCATCGACGTGGTGATGGACAACAGCCGCCCGATGATGGTACACTTCACCCAGGAGCAGATGCTGAACAACGGTATCACCAACGAAGACTTCTCTGTGATCACCAGTCGTCCTTACGATGGCAGTACCTACATCTTCAAGAACAAGGTCATTGCCAGCGACATCACCTGCGTGAATGGTTACCTGAACCAGACAGACGGCGTGATTGTGCCTCCAGGCAACCTGGCTCAGATGCTCCGCGAAAGCGATGACACCCATTGGTTCAGCCGCATGCTCGACCGCTTCTGTGCACCTTACTACGATGCACAAACCACCCTTAACTACAACGACAATGCCAAGCTGAACAACACCCACCAGATTGACTCCATCTATCAGTGGCGTTACTTCAGCGAGCGTTCGCAGGGTGCTCAGGCATTGGAGCGTGACCCACAGGGCGTGAAGCTTCCTACAGATAAGCTTCTGAGATTCGACCCGGGATGGAACCAGTATTACAGCTCATACGGCACCATGCTCGCCGACATGGGTTCCATGTTTGTTCCTACCGACAAGGCTATCAAGGAGTACTTCACCAACCCATCCAACGGTGGTTACAACATCATGAAGCTCTACGCCAAGAAGCCAATCAACGACGAAAACTTCGCAGAGAACCTGGATAGTATTCCTAGCAATATCATCCGTTCGTTCGTGAACAACCTGATGAATACATCCTTCGTGCAGTCAGTGCCAAGCAAGTTTGGTACCATCATGGACGAGGCGAGTGACCCTATCGGCATCACCACCGGTGATATCAGCAAGGCTGCCGACGGCTCATACGACGTGAGAATCGCCAACAACGGTGCCATCTACATGCTCGACCGCGTAGTTCCACCTATTTCATATAATATCGTATCTACCCCAGCCTTGCTGCGTAAGGCACGCGACCTGGGTGTGATCAACTGGGCCATCCAGGACAAGGATAACCTGAAGGTGAACTTCTATGCCTACCTGCGTGCCAGCACAGCCAACTATGCGCTGTTCCTGCCAGACAACCACGCTTTCTGCGGTGGAGGTGATTTCTACTATGTTGATCCGGTTTCTCTGGGCAAGAACTACAAGGAAGGTCCTCGTGTGCTCCACTTCTATTATAAAGATGTGAACAAGGACAATATCATCTCGGCATCAGCCTTCAAGTATAACACTACCAATGGTTCCATCAGCGAAGATTCAACCGTCGTAACCGTAGGTGAGGTGACCGACCGACTGATTGATATCCTGAACTACCACACCGTATCGCTTGCACAGGGCGAGAAGTTCGGCGGCAACAAGTTCTACAAGACCAAGCATGGTGGTGAAATTAAAATCAGCGGTGCAGGCGTTGGCGCTACCGTGAAGAGCGGTGGTCAGATCAACGGCATGGCAGGCACGAACTTCGCATTGCCACCTTCAGAAATCAAGGAAGCTACTACCGACTACAGCAATGGTAGCACCTTCGTGATCAACCGCGTGATTCAGGCACCACAAACCAGCGTATTCGGCTGCCTGAGCAACCACAGCCAATTCAGCAAGTTCATGAATTTGTGTATGCCAGCCGATTTGAGCACGATCCTTACCAGCATCGGAATCAAAGACAGCGAACAGAAGCAGTTCACCGTGTTCACCAACCAGTTTGATACAAACATCAACACGAACAAGCTCTACGACTGCCTCGACTACAACGTAGCGTTCTTCAACACATACAACTACACGCTGTATGCACCAAACAACGACGCTATGGACGAAGCCTTCAAGCGCGGTCTTCCAACCTGGGAGCAGGTGCAGCAGGTTCTCGCCGATGCTGAGCATGGTTCAAGCGACCAGCAGCTGGAGGCAAAGGCAAAGGCAAAGGATATGGTGGAGGCCATCAGAAACTTCATCCGCTACCACTTCCAGGACTTCGCCCTCTATGCCGACAACACCGTGGATTTCGGAGATGCTCCTAAAGACAAAGACGACAAGTACAGCTTCCAGACATCCTGCGTGGATGGTACCATCTATAAGCCTCTGTACGTGAGCGGCGGAAGCGACAAGCTCTACGTAACCGACCTCGCCGGCAACACCATTACCATCAATGGCAACGACAGCGACAGAGAGAAACTTGTGAACTACATGACTCGTGACTACACCTTCTACAAGTGGATGATCAACACCTCATCATTCGCAGCCATTCACGAGATTTCCGAGCCACTCTGCATCAACAAGAGCAAGCGCTACGACGACCGCTTTGCCAGCAACACCGAAGCTGCCAAGCAATCACGAATCAAGCGCCTCAACGCTTTGTACTATGCCCAGAAGCACGGACAGAAGTACTACAAATAAATTCACAATCAAGCATGTAATATAATGAACAATATAAGAACATATCTTACGGCAGCCGCCCTGTGCAGCACCATGACCATCGCCGCCCAGGGGCAGCGTGTATCAGGTACTGTATCCGACGAGTTCGGTCCTGTGATTGGCTGTAACGTCATAGAGAAGGATGCCAACAACCGTAACGTCAACGCTACCGTTACCGACGTGAACGGTAACTTCCAGCTGACAGTGAAGAATCCAAAGCACAAACTCGTTGTCACCTTCGTGGGTTACAAGCCTTACTCCAAGGTGATCGGCTCACAAACCAACTTCCAGATTCAGCTGAAGGACGAGAACCAGATTGAAGCAGTTACCGTGGTTGCCAAGCAGCGCTTCCGTGGCGATGGTTTGAGCATTCCTAAGAACGAGCTTTCCGTGGCTACACAGACCTTGAACATGAACAAGGTGGATGGTCTTGCCTTTACCAGTGCCGACGAGGCTTTGCAGGGTCAGATTGCAGGTCTCGATATCGTGGCAAACTCTGGTAACCTGGGTGCCGGTACTACCATGCGTATGCGTGGTGTAACCACCATCAACGGTTCTTCTGAGCCGCTGATCGTAGTAAACGGCAACATCATGGATGTGCCGGGTGCCGAGAACACCGACTGGTCAACCGCTACGGAGGAGACCTACAGCTCTCTGCTTTCCATCAACGTGAACGATATCGAGAGCATCGACATCCTGAAGGATGCTGCCGCTACCGCCATCTGGGGTGCGCGTGGTGCCAACGGTGTAATCAGTATCAAGACCAAGCGCGGTAAGCGCGGAAAGATCCGCATCAACTATAACTTCATGCTCCAGGGCACCTGGCAGCCAGAAGGCTACAACCTGCTTACCGGTGATGAATACACCATGCTGATGAAGGAGGAGTTGTACAACCCTACACAGAATCCTTCGGCTACTACCAACATCAACGAGTTGAACTACAACAAGAGTTGGGCAGAATACAACAACTGGAATGACAATACCGACTGGGTAGATGCAGTGCGCAAGATGGGTTGGAACCAGACACATGGTATCACCATCTCGGGTGGTGGCGAAAAGGTTACCTTCCGTATCTCTGCCAACTACGACCACCAGTTGGGTACCATCATCAAGCAGCAGCTCGACCGATTCTCAACCCGCTTGAGTTTGGATTACTACGTGAGCGACCGCATCAAGTTCTCTACCGAGTTCCCTCTTACTTATACCAAGAACCAGAAGAACTACGGTAACAACATCCTGGGCAAGGCTTTGCAGATGGCTCCTAACATGAGTATCTACCGTGAGGATGCCAACGGCTTCGATACCAACGAATACTACATCATGCTGCCGGAAGGCAAGGAGGGTGCAGGTTCTACCGTGAGCGGTACTTCTTCAGAGCAGTTGAAGTCAGTGCGCGGCATCGGTAACCCTGTAGCCATCGCCAACCTGGCTTACGATAACGAGACCACCTATCGTATCAACCCTGAGTTCAAGCTCAACTACTATCTGATGGGTACAGAGGAGCGCAAGACACGCCTCGACTACGAGGGAAGCGTTTATCTCGATGTCTATTCAAAGAGCAACCCTACCTGGTTTCCTGGTACCCTTTCTACAGCAGGATGGGAGGATTCCGGCTACAACCGCTATGCGATGGACGACTACAACTCGCTGGCATTCACCACACGCCACCAGCTCATCTTCACCCCATGGTTGGGTAACGACCTGGCTTGGACAATGTTGGGACGATGGGAGATGACCAAGGGTAACGGCTACGGACAGAACGTAACCGAGAACCAGTTGCCAAACGGCGTAAGCTCACCTACGGTGCCAGCTTACCTCCGCAACATGTCAACCAGCAACGGCGAGTGGCGCGGTATGAGTGGTGTGTTCTCTACCCACGTTTCTTATAAGACCCGTTATAACGCCGACTTCACCGTGCGTGCCGATGGTACAACCAAGTTTGGCAAGAACAACAAGTGGGGTTACTTCCCTGGTGTATCCGTGCGTTGGAACATCAGCGATGAGCCTTGGATGCGCTGGTCGCGCGATGTACTCTCCATGCTCGCCGTTCGCCCATCATGGGGTGTAAACGGTAAGGCTCCTAGCAGCGAGTACCTGCAGTATGCCAAGTACGTAGCCGGCAGCATCTATGGTAACGGTACCACTACCCAGACAGCTACCAAGGTAGATGGCTTGCAGCTGGTAGATTTGAAATGGGAGAAGACCACTTCATGGAACCTCGGTGCCAACCTGGGTCTCTTCGATGATAAGCTGGAGGCAGACTTCAACTACTACTACAAGAAGACCAACGACCTGCTGAACTCTGGTGTGAGCATCGCCTCACAGACAGGTTTTGCCAGTTTGGGATGGAAGAACATCGGCTCGATGGAAAACAAGGGTTGGGAGTTGAACATCCAGGGCAACCGATTCATCAAGGCAGGCAAGTTCTCGATGAGTGCCAGCTTCAACGTGGCTCAGAACTTCAACAAGATTACCGAGATGGATCCTACCGTGCTCGACGGTATCAATGAAGACTGGACAGCCGACAGCCGCGGTAAGTACTTCAAGCGTATCCAGGTGGGTAACGCACTGGGTTCAATCTTCGGATTGCGCGCTCACGGAGTATATCAATATACCTACGACTACCTGACCAACATGCGCCGCCAGAACAACTGGAGCAACAGCCAGCTGGTTGACTACATCAACAACGAGTTCCTGCCATCGGGCAAGACGGCTCCTGTGGCACTGAACAAGGAAGGCAAGGTAATCACCGGTAGCGACGGTTCACCATTGCGCATGACCTACAACTCAAGCAACGGTCATGAGACCTACAAGTTCGACGGTGGTGACGTGATTTACGAGGATGTGAACAAGGATGGTACCATCAACTCACTGGATATGGTATATCTGGGCAATTCCAACCCTAAGTTCTCGGGAGGTTTCGGCTTCACCTTCAACTACGGCGACTGGTCATTGCGTACCAACTTCGTATTCCGTACCGGTTTCAAGGTAGTGAACTTCGCTCGCATGGGCTTGGAGAAGATGTATGATACCACCAACCAGAGTTCTGCCGTGAACTGGCGCTGGCGCAAGAACGGTGACCAGACAGAGATACCACGCGCACTCTATAACTATGGTTACAACTGGCTCGGTAGCGACCGCTACGTGGAGGATGCTTCCTTCCTGCGCTTCAGCTACGTAAGTTTGAGCTACAATGTGCCTAAGGAATTCCTGAAGCAGTTTGGTCTTAACCAGATGCGCTTCGACCTGAGCGGCCAGAACATCTTCGTATGGAGCAAGTATAGCGGCACCGACCCTGAGCATGCCAACAGCGGCTGGAACTTCGCTTCCGACAATTCGCAAACTCCACGAAGCAAGTCATTCACACTGCGTATGACGCTCGGTATTTAACCCATCTTTAAATAAAGATAACAATGAAGAAAAAAACAAACCATATCATCAAGAGCCTGGCGGTAGCCTTCCTCGGAGGCTTATCACTCTGCTCATGCACCGACTTCCTGACGATCTACCCTACAGATAAGACCGTGGGTGAGAACTTCTGGAAGAACAAAGACCAGGTTGACCAAATGGTAACAGGTGCCTATACTGGAATGATTTCTGGTTCCAACATCGAAAGATTCATCATGTGGGGTGACTATCGCTCTGACGTGATGAGAAAGACCAGCGCACTGGATAATAACACGCTGGATAACATCAGCAACGTGGATCTCTATCCTAGCAGCGGCTATAACTCATGGTCATCTTTCTATTATGTCATCAACACCTGCAACCTGGTGATGAACCATGCACAGGATGTACTGGCTGTGGATCCTGACTATACCGAAGGTGACTACCAAACCACCCGTGCCCAGATGCTCGGTCTTCGCGCACTCTGCCACTACTATCTGATTCGCACCTTCCGCGACGTGCCATACGTAACCAAGGCGTATGAGAAGTCAGACGACCTGACCCTCGACGGCCAGCTGGCACCTGATTCTACCCTGCAGCTCTGCATCAACGACCTGGTAGAGGCAGAAAGAGGTTGCTACAAGTATGGTACCTTCGCCGCCGACGACTGGCGCAGCGTAGGCTTGCTGAGCAAGGATGCCATCAATGCCATCCTCGCCGATGTATATCTGTGGCGTGCATCGCTCTGGAGCAAAACCGACAAGGAGAAGGCAAAGACCTACTACCAGGCTTGCATCGACTATGCCGACAAGGTGATTGAATCTCACAAGAGATTCTACGAGAACAACTACAAGGGTTCTGCATTCAGCGACAACGCTACTGCTCCTTACTATCTGTTGAGTGGCTCTCAGGCATTCTACCAGAACTTCGTGGAAGGCAATTCACGCGAGAGCATCTTCGAGCTCCAGTTTGATGGAACCAGCAACGTGAACAACCTCGTTCGCCAGTACTTCTACAAGCATAAGGACGCAACATCAACCTATGGTATGCTCGCAGGAACCATTGCAGTGGGTAATACGCTTGGCGATGAGCCAACACCAAGTACGCAGAGTGCATCAACTTCTGCCTTGTACCAGTCGGAAAACGACTATCGTTATTACGACAACAGCTATGGTGTAAACATTGGCAACGCCTCATCATTTGAAATCAGAAAGATGGTGTATAACATGCCAGCCACTTCTGTGATTCCAACCAGAAAGCAGGGTTACACCTACTTGCAGACACGCGGTTTCGACAACTACAAGCAGAACTGGATTGTATATCGTATCACCGACGTGATGCTGATGAAGGCTGAAGCCGAGACACAGCTGGCAGGAACCGATGCCGACAAGCTGAAGCATGCCTTCCTGATTGTCAACGCCGTGAACAAGCGTTCGCTCGACCCATTGGCAATAAACAAGGATTCATTGGTTTATAAGGATAACTACGACAAGCAAGCCAAGCTGGAACTGCTCTGCCTCCAGGAAAGAGGCCGTGAGCTTCTCTACGAAGGCAAGCGCTGGTACGACCTGGTTCGCTACAGCTACCGCCACATGACGGGTGTAGATCCTACCAAGACCCTCTACGAGATTGACCCTAAGGGTAGCCTCTACCCTACTTTGGACGATGCCGACAATGAGTTCAAGAACATCCTGAACGCCAAGTACAGTACAAACATCCTGAAGTTCAAGAACGAGGCATTCCTCTACTGGCCAATCCTGCAGCAGGAAACCAAGAACAACAAGCTGATCCATCAGAACCCGGTTTATGTGGAGACACAGACATCCGAGCGACAGGATTAACAGCATCATTACACATTATTATATATATACATTATTAAATAGTATAGCAATATGACTAAGTTCATTCATAAGATAGGAGGCATGATGGCACTCGCAGCACTGGGTGTTGCGTCGTTCACATCCTGCTCTGAAGAGATTGATGACAGTAACCTCTATACTTTCACCGGTCAAACCGTCATCGACTATCTGCGCAGCGACTCAACCCTGAGCGACATCGCCAGGATTTCCGACATCGCAGGCATGTCTGACCGCTTGTCTGCCTACGGAACTTATACCTGCTTCGCCCCAACCAACGAGGCACTCAAGGTTTATATCGATTCACTCTACGATGATGTGAAGAGCAAAAACCACAACGGTCTTTATGCAGGTGAGGTAGCAGCCGACAGCGTGATGAACCGCCTCTGGAAATCAGAGAAGTGTGACTCTCTCTGCAAGGACATCATCGAATCGCAGGTAACGGGTCAGAAAAAGACCACCAACGACTTCCTGACAGGTGCCGACATCACCATGATGCAGGGTAACACCCATACACCAAAGCGTGTGAATGGCGAGATTACCATAGATGGTACCACCCATTTCATCAAGACCGACCAGGAAGTGGAAAATGGTATCGTACACGTAATCGACCGCCTCTTCTACCGCTCTTCCAACTACCTCATCGATGAGATGGAGGCAATGGGATGCTACAGCCTTTGGGTAGAAGCCCTGAGAAAGACAGGCATCGAGAAGATTCTACAGGAAAGTATCCGCACCCAGGGCATCAACTGGTTCAACCTTGAACCAGAAGCCGGTACAGATTACCCTACCAAGTGTAAGGTGGGATTCACCATCTTTGCTGAGCCAGACGAAGTACTCGCCAAGGAAGGCATCACCACTTTTGAGCAACTGGTGGAAAGAGCCAACAAGGAATACGAAAACTGCAGCACCTGGTACGACTATGTAAAGGATGCAGGCATCAGCGTAAGCACCAAGGACGACTACACCAACCAGTGGAACGCCCTCAACATGTTTGTCCGCTACCACATCCTGCATTATGCACTCTCTACCGACAAGCTGGTGTATTCATTCAACGAGCTGAAGAACATAGACGTTTATGAATATGTTCGCACCCTGTTGCCAGGAACCATGTTCAAGCTTACAGGTATCAAGGATCCAGGTGGCAACATTGGAGAGATATACATCAATCGCCAGCTGACCACACCTTCCCTGACCAGCGACCCAGGTAACACCTCACTCGTGTCGGCTGCTTACCAGGCAGCAAACGAGGTAAAAGATCCGGGTATCCTGGTAGGCAACAGCAAGGTGAACTCTCGCCAGGCAAGCAACGGTTACATTCACCCTATCAGCAGCATGCTCACTTACAAGGAGGATGTGCCTAATAAGGTGCTCAACGAGCGTCTGCGCTTCGACTTTATGGCGCTCTTAGACGAAAGTATGACCAACCGCTTCAGAAGCTATACCGGAGCCGACCTGAAGTCATTCTTTGGTCGCACCGATGCGAACATCACATCTGTTCGTTTCCCTGAGGGTTATTTCGAGAACATGGTTATCTACAATGGTGAAGCTTCACGCGTTAACTATCTTACCAAAGACCATGCAAACGGATATAATGGCTACGACTGCTGGAACGACTACCAGGGCGATGAGCTTTACTGTAAGGGTGCATACGACTTCGCCATCAAGTTGCCACCAGTACCAAAAGACGGAACCTATGAACTCCGCTTCGGTTACGTAAACAACGGCAAGCGTACCATCGTTCAGTTCTATCTGGGTCACTCTTCCGACCGTTCAACCATGACTCCATGCGATATTCCATTGGATCAGAACGTAAATCTGCAATCAACTACCGTAGGATGGACAAATGCAAACACCGACGGTGACAATGGTGCAGCTGTAGATAAGGCAATGCACAACCGTGGATGGATGCGCGGTCCTAACTACTTTAGTAACAAGAAGTTTGGTGAGGGATCCACTGCACGATTCAAAAGCGATGGCGGCCAGCATCACATCCGCCGCGTGGTAACCAAGCAGTACTTCAAGCAGGGTGAAGAAAACTGGTTCCGCTGCAAGACAGCGATGCCAGAGAATACCGAAGCTGAATTCCAGCTCGACTACATCGAGCTTGTACCAGTGAACGTATATAACAACTCTTACCTCACAGAGGATGTATTCTAAACCTCACCGAGGACGTATTCTAAAGAAATAGAATCAAAATCAAGTAAAAAGAATAACATGAAAGTAAGATATATATTAATGACAGCAGCTGTAGCCTTGGGTCTCCAAGGCTGCAGCGACTGGGATGACCATTATGATGTCAACGGCAACAACCTTCCGGGTGCCGACGCTACCCTCTGGGAGCAGATCAGCAGCCGAGATGAGTTGAGAAATTTTGCCACCCTCCTGACGAGAGTTAAGTACGACACACTACTCATGACCAACCAGAGCTTCACCGTATGGGCACCTAACAACAATGCCTACGACTTCGAGAAGTACAGCAACATGAGCGACAGCTTGCTGAAGGCAGAATTCCTCAACAACCACATCGCACGCGGCTATCACCGTGCATCGGGCGACATCGACGAGCGAATCCACGTCCTCAACAAGAAGGTGTTAGACTTCCAGGGCAGCGGCAACAGCTACGTGCTCAGCGGCCAGGCAGTGGATAGCACCAACATTCTGAGCAAGAACGGCGTGCTGCACCTGATGAAGGGCATGATGGATTTCCGTCCTAACTTCTATGAATACTTTGCCCGCGAGCACGAGGGTGGCGTGACCACCAACTCGCTGAAGGATATCTTCATGAGCAAGATGAAGCGCGAGATTGATAAGGACAAGAGTGTGGAAGGTCCGATAAAGGACGGTGAAGTTACCTATCTGGATACGGTTTATACAGAAACCAACCAGTTGTTCACCTACCTCAATGCCAAGCTCACCACCGAGGACAGCACCTATACCATGATTGTTCCTAGCGACAAGGCATGGGAGAAGGCTTACAAGCATGTGGCAGCATACTACAACTATCCTGCAAGCTTCGAGCCATTCACCCTTACCAACGATGAGAAGACAGGTAAGCTTACCTATACAAAATCATCTAAGGTAAGCATTGATGCCGACAGCTTGAAGAAGGAACATACCGTGCTGACTATCCTGCAGCCAATGATTTTCAGCAACTCCGTGAACCCAGCATTGAAGGATGGCAACATCCCTACAGGTGCTACCGACTCTATCCACAGTACAAGAAACGTGTATTCATGCAACACCCTGAACTACATGAGCGAAAACAGCACCCGTGTGGATGACGCCGCAGAATTGTTTAAGGGTACAACCAAATACAAGATGAGTAACGGTACAGCATGGGTAACAGGCGACTCACTCTACGCACGACCATGGTCAGTATGGTGTCCTACCATGCATCTGAAGGCTCAGTATGGTAACTATCAGGCAGGTACCAGCAATGTGACCCTGGCACAGACAGTGACCGTGGGAAGCAGCGACCGCAATCCAAGCGTAAAGGGTTCCATGCACACCCCAGCGTTCTACCAGGTATCATCAGCCATCAATGCACGCCCAGAGGTATTCCTCTATGCACCACAGGTTCAATCTACTGCATACGCCGTATATCTTACCATGGTGCCTGCTACCATCAACGATACCACAGCCGTGCCAACCAGCCAATCCATCATGCTCCGTACCATCATGCACAACAGTAGCGGTCAGGCACCAAATGCTGACAAGACTCTGGGATATCCAATACCGGGAGCTCTGAAGAAAGACTTCCAGCACATGGGCTTGATTCACAACATGGGAAAGGTGACATTCGATTACGGAACCAAGGAAGACTCTAAGATTCTGACCAAGTACATGGGTATCTTCAAGCCAAACATGAGCTACAACGGTCTTCAGAACGACCCGGCTATCCGCCCTGTGTTCAATGTATATTGCGACACACGTAACGCCAACGGTAGCACCGTGATCCGCATCGCAGGCATCATCCTGGTACCTCAGGAGGCAGTGGAATACTACATGAACAATGGTATGATTGACGACTACACGGGCGACATGCCAGAAATCTTCTGGAACCTCACCGGCTCCAGCAATTAATCAAACATGAACTCAACATTTGAAAACAATGATAAATTTCAGAATATTGGCAATCATGGGCTTGATGGCTGTGGCAGCACAGGTCAACGCCCAGGAAGCAACAGATGACGCAGCAAGTCAGAAGAAGACGGCAGCAGCTCCTAAGTTGCCTGAATACCCTATGATGGAAATCACAGGTACCATCTACGATGCAGCTACAGGAAAGCCACTCAGCGGTGTACAGGTTCAGCCATTGGGCAATGCCAACTATGCTGCCATGACCAAGGACGACGGTACATTCGCCATCAAGGTGCCTACCTTCACTACATCGCTCTATCTCTTCACTTCGCAGTATGCCAGCCAGCAGGTTTCCATCGCAGGTAAGAGTCATATCACTGCCAACATGCTCAGCGACAAGTTCAACGAGATGTACACCAACGGTACACAGCTCGGTGGCGCTGCCAGCGTAAAGACCGATAAGACAACCACACAGATTTCTGTTGAGGATCTCATCAGCGATCAGCTCGGCGGCGACGTGCGCACCATCAAGCGCTCAGGTGCTCCGGGCATCGGTTCTGCCATGTTTATCCGTGGCTTGAACTCGCTCAATGCCAACGCCCAGCCACTGGTAGTAGTGGATGGCGTGCCAATGGACATGCAGTATAACGGCACTTCGCTGCAGACAGGTATGTTCAACAACCAGTTGCTGAACATCAACCCTGCCGACATCGAGAAGATTTCTGTATTGAAGAACGGTACTGCCATCTATGGTGCCAAGGGTGCCAACGGCGTTATCGTCATCGAAACCCGCCGCGGTCACAGCATCGCTACCCGCATTGACGCCAACATCGGCGTGGGTGTGAACCTGGTACCAAAGCTTCCTAAGATGATGGATGCCAACCAGTATATGAGCTATGCCACAGAGATGCTGGGTACTTATCCGGAAATCAGCAAGATTATGGAGAACAATAATCTCAATTTCCTGAATAACGACAAAAACAATTACTATTATAATGCATACCACAACAACACCGACTGGAGCAAGGAGGTTTATGAAGAAGCCTTGAGCCAGAACTACAGCATCAACGTGCAGGGTGGTGACGATGTGGGTATGTACAACCTCTCTCTGGGTTATACCGACGGCAAGAGCACTGCCAGGGAGAATGGCTTCAACCGCCTGAACATCCGTTTCAACAGTGACCTGAAGATTACCAAGGGCTTCACTACTGAGTTTGACGTTGACTACGTGAAGTTGAGCCGCGACCTCTTTGATGATGGCGCTCCTAGCGACTTCAGCAAGGGTACCGTGACATCTCCTACACTCCTGGCGCTGATCAAATCGCCTATCCTCAACCCATACGTATTCAACAAGACCACAGGTCAGTTGTCTTCTACCCTCTCTGAGGCAGACGACTTCCTGAGTGCACTGGATCCCAACCTCTCGCTGGCAAACCCTACTGCCCTGCTGGCAAACGGCAGCGGCAACAACAAGAACCGCATGGAGAACTCTATGTTCCACGTGCGCATCATGCCTAAGTTCGATCTGGGCAAGGGTTTCAAGCTTTCAGAGAACATCAACTATACGTTGAACCGTAACTCCCAGCGCTACTATCGTCCGAAGGGCGGTGTGCCAACCTTCTATGTAGAGGGCTTGGGTATGGTGCAGACCTTGTCTGCTTCCATCTTCGCCAAGGAAGAGACCGTGATGAGCGATACCCGCTTCGATTTCTCACGCATCCTGGGTGCCCACACCATCGACGCCATGGCAGGATTCAGATACTTGAACTACGGTTATGAGATGAACAACCCTACAGGACAGTATCAGAGTGCCGGTAACGACCTCTTGCCAAACGTATCCAACAGCATGGACTTCAAGGATGCCAAGGGTGAGGATTACAAGAAGACCAGCCTTACCTGGTATGCACAAGCCAACTACAACTACAAGAACCGCTACTTCCTGGAGGCTCAGGCAGCCCTGGAGAGCAGCAGCAGCTTTGGCGACAAGGCCACAAGCCTGCGCATGGGCGGCGTGGCATGGGGCTTGTTCCCTAGCGTGCAGGCAGGTTGGGTAATGACCAACGAAGACTGGTTCCCAAAGAACATCGGCATCAACTATCTGCGCCTGAACGCCGGATTCGAGATCAGCGGTAACGACGATATCAACAACAAGGCGGCACGCACATCGTTCGAGGTATTGAAGTTCCTGCACAACGCCATCCCAGCCGTACAGCTCAACAACATCGGTAACGAGAAGGTGACCTTCGAGAAGACCCGCCGCATCAACCTGGGCTTCCAGAGCCAGTGGCTCGACAACCGCCTGGGCTTAGGCTTCAACTACTATATGAACCATACATCCGACCTCCTCACCGTGAAGGATTTCACCACTCCTGTGGCAGGTGTGAAGAGCTATTGGAGCAACGAGGGTTCTATGGACAACACCGGATTTGAGGTAAGCCTCAACGGTAAGCCAGTGGTAAGCCGCAACTTCACCCTGGAGCTGGGTGCCAGCTTGGGTCACTACAAGAACGAGATCAAGAGCTTGCCTAACGAGAAATACGTAGCCATCAACGGCAATGCCAAGGGTGCCAAGGGTTATACCTCTTCTATCTATGGCAGCGGCAACGTGGCAACACTCGTAGGTCAGAGTGCCGGCGTATTCTACGGATACAAGACAGCAGGTGTCTTTGCATCTAATGCTGAAGCCAAGGCGGCAGGAAAGGACGGTTATCTCTACCAGCTCGACGAAACCGGTGCCAAGAAGTATTTCAAAGCTGGTGACATGCACTTCGTTGACCTGGATGGCGACGGCTGCATCGGCGAGAACGACAAGACCATCATCGGTAATCCAAACCCGGATATCTATGGTAATGCCTTCATCCGCGCCTCTTACGGTAACTTCACACTCTCTGCAGTGTTCGGCTACTCGGTGGGCAACGATATCTTCAACTACCAGCGCAGCGTCATCGAGGGTGGCAAGAACTTCTACAACCAGAGTACCGCCCTGGTAAACCGCTGGCGCAGCGAAGGTCAGGTGACCAGCATTCCTCGTATATCTTACGATGACGAGATGGGCAACTCACGCTTCAGCGACCGCTGGATAGAGGATGGAAGCTATCTGAAGCTCCGCTCACTCAACCTCAACTACAAGGTGCCTGTTAGCACATCCTGGCTGCAGGGTCTTCAGGTATGGGTAGAGGCAAACAACCTCTTCACCCTGACCAAGTATCTGGGTGGCGACCCTGAGATGTCAACCTCCAACGCCGTGCTCTATCAGGGCATCGACACGGGTAGCATCGCATCAGGACGCACCATCACAGTGGGTTTGAAGCTTAATCTCTAATAAAAAAGTACAATCACAAAGCATCAAAATAATGAAAATTAAATATTTCATAGCAGCCACCCTGGCTGCCATCACATTCAGTTCATGCAGTGATATGTTCGATGATGGATCCAACCGTTACGTCTATAATCCGGAACTCAACGAGAAGGTGGATTCTATGTTCTATATCAACGGTATCTTGAAAGGTGTTCAGCAAGCCATCGACCAGAATGTGCTTGTCAATGAGCTTCGTGGCGACCTCGTGTCGCCAACCTCTCATGCCTCTACCGACTTGCAGCGCCTGGCAGCCTTCGACTATGCCGACGGCAACAAGTATGATTCTGCGTATGTTTATTACCGCATCATCAACAACTGCAACTACTACGTGGCTCACCGCGATACCACCCTTGCTACGGGTTCAAGCCTTGTGGCAATGAAGGAGTATGCCGAGGCAAAGGCCATCCGTGCATGGGCTTACCTGCAGCTGGCTCGCAACTATGGCAACGTGCCTTTCTACACCCATCCTCTTACCGATATCTCATCGGTAGAGGGTGCAGCCAACCTGGAGAAGAAAGATCTGAACGGCATCGTGGCTGCCCTGGCTCCCGACCTGGAGCAGTATGTGAACCTGCCTGTGCCTAGCTGGAAGGAGTTTGACCTGGGTATGAGCGACGCCGGAGAGCAGAAGAAGGTTACAACATCGCAGATGATGATTCCGGTACGCCTCATCCTTGCCGACCTCTATCTGGAGTCAGGCAACTATGCCAAGGCGGCAGAGCATTACTTCAATTACTTGAAGCACAACAAAACGTTCCTGCGCTCTTATCTGGCTGACTGGGCGAATTATCCAACCTATTCGGATCTTCCAACCTCAATGAGAAACGGACAGAGCTGGTTTTATTCACACGGCGACTGGTCAACTACCTACAGCAGAGATGGGGAAACCATCACCTTCGTGGCTATGGCAACCAACAAGTTGCGTGGTGAGATTACTGCCCTGCCTGGTTTGTTTGGCTACAACTACTACACAGCGGCAGATGGTTATCGCTACAACGTTGAACCTGCCCTGGTAGCATCTGATTCATACCTCGCCCTGTCTAACAGTCAGGACTTCTATTACAGAGTGGGTAGCGGTAAGAACGCTGTTTACGCCTACGCTTCTGTGGGAGATATGCGTTATCACAGTTCTTACAACCGCATTAAGTCGGATAAGAAGAAAGATTTGGTTAACATTATCATGAAATATGAGAATGCGAACATTCCGCTCTATCGCACCTCTGGTGTTTATCTGAAACTTGCCGAGGCTATCAACCGCATGGGACATCCTGACGTGGCATTCGCCTTGCTGAAGGATGGTTGGAACCACAAGTTGGAGCAGGATACCACCTATATGACCCAGGAAGGTATCGAGTTCCTGAAAACCACCGTTCCTTTCCTGACGGATGAGAACCGAGTAGTGTTCAACGATGAGGACGAATCTAGGGAATACAGCATAGGTAGCCAGCCACTGCATGCCCGTGGTGCCGGTATGACCCAGGGTAACCAGTCGCTCTACAAGTATCGCACAGAGATTGATAAGAAGCTGGCTGCATTGGGTAAGAGTTATCCTGTGAACGCCACAGCATCAGATAGCTTGAAGATTGAGCAGGATGCCGTAGAAGACCTTCTCTGCGACGAGATGGCATTGGAGCTTGCCTTCGAGGGCAGCCGCTTCAGCGACCTTTGCCGCATCGCCCGTCACAAGAATGCTGATAACCCTTGGGGCAGCAACTATGGTTCTCTCTGGCTTCGCGATAAGCTGAAGTTCAAGAACTCTGTACTCGACTTGAGTGATCCGAACAACTGGTTCATGCCATTCAAGTAAAAAGTTGGTAATATGATTATATGAATAAGGGTGCGTCATAAGTTCATGACGCACCCTTTTTTTTTGCTTCATCGTTTTTCTTCATCGGATTACGCTGAGTTAACGGAACATTCTTGCTTCA
>OQWM01001035.1_pt1 | contig 19034 bp, 15 predicted proteins | sample 1691531 | NCBI WGS metagenome assembly OQWM01 (sample SAMN03418257, study PRJEB22391) | human gut metagenome | biome: human-gut; feature: organic feature; material: feces | host: Homo sapiens | place: Tanzania | collected 2013-01
CAATGCCGTAAAACTGATGGATGGAAACCTGAATCGGATTTGCATAATCGCCCATTGTGATTTGGTTCGTTTGGTAGCGAAGCGCATCGTTTTCCAGCCGCCGCAGAGAGATATAACTTTCCGTCAGAAAATTGCCGGAACCGCAGGCGGGGTCTAAAAAGGTCAGTCCCGCCAACTTGCTTTGATAGGCTTTCAACCGGGAAATACGGGTTTTCTCTACTGCGATTTCTTTGATTTCTTCCAGTTCGGCTTTCAAGCCATCCAGAAACAGCGGGTCAATGATCGACTGCGTCATGGTGAACGTTTCGTCCCAGTTTTCAATGTGCTCCGCGGCCACGAGGACAGTCATGACCTTCGTCATCGAGGCGGGATAGATGCGCGCGTCCGGATTTTTCTCCGCAACGACCGTGTTGGTCTGCGCGTCGATCAGCAGCACGCCCTCGCTGTAGACCTCAAGATCGAGCGTCCGCGTCGCATCGTCCTCCTCCGCGTGGGGGTAGGTCTTTGCCTCCGGCGCAGGCTCCGGTTCATCCCCATTCCCACGCGATGCACACCTGCCCTGGCAGCATGAGCCGGAGCATCTGCCACCAGCCGATGGAACAAACGGCTCCGGCAGCCAGCTGCCTGAACCAGTGGCCGGTGCAGCTCAAGCTGGTGCCGGTCCGTGCGCCGTATTATCAGGGGGCGCACCTGCTGGTAGCGGCAGATTGCACAGCCTACGCTTACGGCAATTTCCATCAGGAATTTATGAAGGGCAAGGTGACCCTGATCGGCTGCCCGAAGCTGGACGCTGTGGATTACAGCGAAAAGCTCACCGAGATCCTTCGCAATAACGACATTCAGGGCGTGACCATCCTCCGCATGGAAGTGCCCTGCTGCGGCGGTCTGGAGATGGCTGCGAAAAAGGCATTGCAGACCAGCGGGAAGTTCATCCCGTGGCAGGTTGTTACCATTTCCATCGACGGTAAAATTCTGGATTGAACGAAAGAAAGAACCTCAAGACGGAACGTGGGGGAAAAACAAAATGATGACGGTTGCACAGATCATGGAAAAGATGATCGCCTTTTCCGAGGGAAACATTCACGATATCACGCATCTGAGCTGCGTGTGGACCTATGCCAAGACCATCGGGGAACTGGAAGGGCTGAACGCAGAAACCCAGTTTGTTCTGGAAGTGGCGGCAATCACCCACGACATTGCCTGTCCGCTCTGCCGCAAGAAATACGGCAACACCAACGGCATCTATCAGGAGCAGGAAGGCGACCCGCTGGTGCGGGAGTTTCTGGCGGATACCGGCATGACGGCGGCGCAGATCGACCGGGTGGCGTATCTGGTGGGGCATCACCACAGCCCGGCGCAGATCAACGGCATCGACTACCAGATTTTGATCGAAGCGGATTATATCGTCAATGCATCCGAAAGCGGGTACAGCCAGCAGGCGATCCGAACCTTTATGGAACATACCATGAAAACAGCGGCAGGCATCCGACTGACGAAAACGGTGTTTGGCGTATAACAGAGAAGTTTGCCGCAAAATACGAATAAATTGCCATAGATTCCATAGTTATAAATCCCAGAAGAATTATTTGTAGAGCGCGCCAAAACTCAGAAGCAATCAAAGTACCAATTATAGGTACGGTCATGATGTGGGTTTCTTGCAGCGCTCTTTATGGCTGTTTCCGGAGGAAACAAGCCAAAACCCACTGCCGGCAAATGCAGCGGAGATTGTGCGCACTGCCCGCCGCACTATGGGTATCGCTACGGCAGATGGTACTATGGGCATGGGCATCAGTACGGTTGTGAGTTCTGCGGCAATGGCGGCTGTAACGGAAACTGCAAGAAAGACTGAATAAGGTCACTTATATTTTTCCCTATGTTTTTGCATCCAGATACTTGACGAAAGCAACTTTATTCGCTACAATTATTACATATAAAGGCGAAGATGCCCGTTTTGGGGCATCTTCGCCTTTTTTATTTCATGATGGAAAAGGGGATTGGCAGTCCATGCAGGAACTTATAGCACATCGGGATAGCATCAACCGCCAACTGGCGCGGTATGGCGTCAAGTTTGGTATTTACAAAAACGGCACTTTTCAGGAAAGGCTCTTTCCCTTTGACCCGTTGCCGCGCATTATCACGGCAGAAGAATTTGCGACGCTGGACAAGGGTCTTGTGCAGCGCGTCACGGCGCTGAATCTGTTTTTGCGGGATCTGTACGGGGATAAAAAAATCATCCGGGAGGGCGTTGTGCCGGAGGATTTCGCTTTTGCGGGGTCGGGGTATCTGCCTGTGTGTGACGGCTTCACACCGCCCAAGGGCATTTACAGCCATATATCCGGCATTGATCTGGTGCAGGGCAAGGATGGCGGCTGGTTCATTCTGGAGGATAACCTCAGGATCCCCTCCGGTGCATCTTACCCGCTGATTGCGCGGGAACTTTGCCGCCGCTGCAGCCCCGCCACCTTCCGCAGCAATGATATTGCGGACAACCGCCAATACGGCAGCCTTCTGCGCGGCGTTATGGACAATGTGAACACCGGCGGCATCCATGTGATCTTTACGCCGGGTCGCTACAACGCAGCCTATTTTGAACACAGCTATCTGGCGGAGCAGACGGGGGCTGTACTTGCCGAATCCGGTGACCTGTTTGTAGAAAACAACAAGGTCTATTACCGCGGGCAGCAGGGACCGGAACAGGTTGGCGCAATTTACCGCCGCATCAGCGACGAGTATCTGGACCCGACGACCTTCCTGCCCGAAAGCCTGATCGGCATCCCCGGCGTTATGGGGGCATACCGCGCCGGCAATGTGGCGCTGCTGAATGCCCCCGGCAACGGCGCGGCGGATGACAAGGGCATCTACTATTTTGTGCCTAAGATGATCCGCTACTATCTGGGCGAGGAACCCATTTTGCACAACGCGCCGACCTACCTGCCTTTTTATGAAAAAGATCGCAGCTATGTGTTGGCAAACCTGGAAAAGCTGGTCGTCAAGGATGTGGCGGAGGCCGGCGGCTACGGGGTGGTATTCGGGCGCGACCTCACAAAGGAAAAGCTTGCCGATCTTGCCGATTTGATCAAGCGCGAGCCGAGGCGTTTTATCGCGCAGGAGGTCATCGACTTCAAGGATCTGCCCATCATGGAAAACGGCGAGGAAGTGCCGCGCAAGGCGGATCTGCGCGCCTTTGTGCTGACCGGTGCGAAAACAACGGTATGGCCCAGCGGTCTGACGCGGTTCAGCCGTGACGCAGACAGTTTTGTAGTCAACAGTTCGCAAGGAGGAGGGTTTAAAGACACATGGGTACTGTCACATTAAATAAAACAAATCGTATGTATTGGCTGGGGCGCTATCTGGAGCGGGTCTACACAACGCTGAAGACCACGCGCCCGCTGTTTGATGCTTACACGGATGGCAGAGAGGCGGATTTTACCGCCTACTGTATGTCCCTTGGCATTTCTGCAGATTACCGCGACACCGCTGATTTTATCAGCCGGTATTATTTTGATACCGAAAACCCATCGTCCATTGCAGCATCGCTAAGCTACGCGTATGACAACGCCATTGTCCTGCGGGAAATGCTTTCCTCCGAAACGCTGGCTTATGTGCAGATGGCGGTATCCGCGATGGAGCTTGCTGCCAAGAGCAGCGGTCCCGCCGTGGAATTGCAGTGGGTGCTGGACGATATTATGGCGTTTCGCGGGGCGTGCGAAGAAAAGATAGCGGACGATAAAAGCCGCGGCATCATCAAGACAGGTGCCAGTCTGGAGCGGGTAGACCTCTACCTGCGGCTGGACTACCCGCAGGAGGCAGTCCGGAAGGAATTTGAACGCCTTTTTAACCGCCTGTATAAAGCACCGCTGAAGCCCGCCAAGGAGCCGCTTGCCCTGCTGGTGGATGCCCTTCTGGATACCGAAAAGCCAACCCCGTCTGTTCCTGTTTTGGTGCGGGCAGTGGAGGGTCTTTTTCCCAATAGATAAGGTGATGCGGGCGGGAAGTTCTGCGCCGCAGATAAAAACACAATGAAACGTTTAAAATTTTCTTTTGATACAACCGTACAGTATTCGACGCCCGTGACAGGGCATCAGCTGGCGCTGCGCTGTGTGCCGATGACCGATGCAGTGCAGCATCTGGAAAAATGCGCGGTCACAATAGAACCCGGCGCATTGCCGCAGCCCTTGCAGGATGGCTTTGGAAATACCGTCTACTGGTACAGTGCGTTAGAGCCGCACAAGGAATTGCGATACACCAGCAGCGGCGTGGCTGTTGTGGATAAAAACAAGGCGGACAAGGCAGCGCCGAACCCGGCGTTCTGCTGCCCCGGTCTGCGCACCCAGCCGGGGCGGACGCTGCGGCAGGTATCTTCCGCTATGCCAAAAGCCGGAACCTATGAAGCTGCCGAGGCACTCTGCCATGCTGTACACAGCCTGCTGCAATACACGCCCGGTGTGACCGACAATACCACCACGGCGGAGGAGGCTCTGCACGGCGGCATTGGTGTATGTCAGGATTATGCGCAGGTGTTTGTGGCACTGGCACGGCTTTCAGGGTGGTCTGCCCGGTATTGTATGGGACTCAGCGTAGGGGAGGGCGCCACCCATGCGTGGGCAGAGATCTATTACAAGGATCATTGGCAGGGATTTGACCCCACGCGCGACTGCGCTGCCGATGAACGGTATCTGCGCTTCGGCGTCGGGCGGGATTCTGCTGACTGCCCCGTAGAGCAGGGCATCTTCTTTGGCAGCGCAGCCCAAAGCCAGAGTATCCGTATGCGGGTAACAGAATTATAAAAGGTGAAGGAAAGATGGATCAAATTATAGCCGATTTGGGGCTTTCTGTGCATGAGCAGTGGGAACTGCATAAAAATCACATAACCCCTTTGCCGGAAAATGACGACGGCAAACGGATCTGTGTTGTGACAGGCATCCACGGTGATGAGCTGGAAGGGCAGTATGTGGCGTTCCTTTTAAATCAGGAGCTTCAGCAGCATCCCGAATACTTGCGCGGCACCGTTGATATTTATCCGGCGTTGAACCCGCTGGGCATCAACACGATCCAGCGCGGTGTGCCGCTGTTCGATCTGGATATGAACCGCATCTTCCCCGGCGCGACGGACGGTCCCGCCGCGGAGTACATTGCCCATGAGGCGATCGAGGATATGCGCGGTGCGGACTTGGCAATCGACATCCATGCCTCCAACATCTATCTGCGAGAGATGCCGCAGGTCCGCATTTCGGAGGAAACTGCGGATGCGCTGGTGCCGCTGGCGCGGGAGCTGAACATTGATTTTGTATGGATCCATGCCGCCGCGACGGTGCTGCAAAGCACGCTGGCCCACAGCTTAAATGAGATCGGCACGAACTGCCTTGTTGTCGAGATGGGTGTGGGTATGCGCCTGACCCCCGGATACGGGGAGCAGCTGACGCAGGGTATTTTAAATCTGATGCATACACAGGGTATGTGGACGGGTCCGGTCATCCGCCCCCGCACGCCCATCGTAAGCCGGGATAAGGTCGCATTCCTGAATGCGGATGCACCGGGCATTTTTGTGCCGGAAACCGTTCACAGCGGCAAGGTGCAGGCAGGGCAGAGTCTGGGAATCATTGCGGATCCCCTGACGGGTACGGTTCGGCAGAGGGTCACTGCGCCGGCGGATGGGCTGCTTTTTACCCTGCGGGAATACCCTGTGGTTTGCCCCGGCAGCCTGCTGGCGCGCATCTTGATGGAGGGTGAAACAGAATGAAACAGGAAATTCTCTACGAGATGGAAACACCCTACCGCCAGCCCTTTCGCCTTGAAGGCTTCCGCTTCGGTGAGGGCGAACACTCCTGCGCGATCGTGGGCGGTATACGCGGCAACGAGATCCAGCAGATGTATGTCTGCGCACGCCTTGTCAAGGCATTAACGGCGATGGAAAAGCAGGGGATGATCCTGCAGGGACACGAGATACTGGTCATTCCCTGCGTGAACCGCTATTCCATGAATGTGGGCAAACGCTTCTGGACGATGGACAATACAGACATCAACCGTATGTTCCCCGGCTATATGCAGGGAGAAACGACCCAGCGCATTGCGGGCGCTCTCTTTGATGCGGTCAGGGGCTACCGCTACGGGATCCACTTTGCCAGCTTCTACCTGCCGGGGGACTTTGTTCCCCATGTGCGCATTATGGATACCGGCTATCAGACCTCGTCACTGGGCAACCTGTTCGGGCTGCCCTATGTGGTCATGCGTACGCCAAAACCAATCGACACCACCACCCTGAACTATAACTGGCAGATCTGGGAGAGCAATGCGTTCAGCATCTATACCAAGGAAACGGCAAATATCGACGAGGAAAGCGCAACGCAGGCGGTGAGTGCCGTGCTGCGGTATCTGAGCCGTGTGGGTGTGGTGAAGTATGCCTGCCACAGCGGATATCTTTCCACAGTCATCAACGAGAACGACCTTGCCACCGTGCTGACACCGTCCGGGGGAATTTTCCGCGCGCTGCGCGTACCGGGGCAGGAGGTGGAGTACGGAGATACGATAGGGGAAATCCTTGATCCGTTCACAGCGCAGGTCGTAGCCCCGGTGACCGCTACCACCAGCGGGCTTGTATTCTTTGCCATGGATAAGCCGCTTGTGCTGGAACATGAAGTGGCATTCAAACTGATCCGCAGGCTGCACGCCTGAGGAAAGAGTATGGATCGAGGATACCCCGCAGCGGTGCGGATGAGCCATCCGCATCACCTTGTCATAACAAAAAATGGGAGACCGATATATGATATCGGTCTCCTTCTCTTTTTGATGCCGCCAAAAATGGGCTTCAGGGTGTCCCCGAACGTGCCATGGCGATCTCTGCGCCACGGCAGCAGAGTAATATCGACTATACAGAATAAATTCCATTGAATTCCACATGAATACATTGTATACTATACTTATAAACGGCGTGAGGTGGAGCATTTTATATCACAAGTTTGGATGGGAAACATCACGCGAAAACTGAAAAATTTCCATTATTTTTCGATAAAACGTCCCAAGTCCCATTTATGGGATACGGGATATGATATCATATAGGTAAATCCTAAAATGCTCCTTCTGAGCAACGAAAAAGGATGGATGCCGAATGAAATTGTTTGAAAAAATTCCTGCCAGTTTCTTTTCTGTTCTTGCGTCACCCAACCGCGAGATTTACTGGCTGGCGCTCGTCAAGCTGCATGAGTTGTTGGAATATGATCTCAATATCCCGGCTGAGGATTATTGTATTGCCCTGTCGGATTTGCTGAGTGACCGCGAACTCGTAGAGGAAACCCCCGGCGATGAGGAGGAAGCTCGCCTCATTCGCCAGCCAATCGGTAAGGAACGCTGGATTTTGAATAGACTGAAACGGGCAGGGTGGCTGGACACAGAATACCGTGATGGAAGCTTTGTCGAGATCGTTGTCCCGCGCGGATATGCTGACAAAATCATCCGCCTTTTGCTGGAACTGGAAAAAGCAGAGGTCAAAGAATATAACTCGCTTGTGTTTTCTACCTACAGCGTTCTGAAGCAGGCATATGAGGACAGGTCCGAGCGTATGTATGAAGCACTTTTGACCGCCCGGCGCAACACGGCGGAGCTTTTGCAGGACTTAAAAAGCTTCTACAACAGCATCCGTCAATACCACCAGAACATTGCGCAGGCGGTGGATGTAAACCAACTTCTGGGGGACTACTACGACTCCTACAAGAGCTTGCTGGACAAGATTTACCATCCGATCAAAACGCTTGATTCTCTCACGCAGTATAGGCAACCGATACTGGATATTCTGACCGGCTTACAGACCGATGAAGAAATGCTGAACAAGGCTGCCGCGCGTTTGGTGCAGATGTTCCCCGGCACACCGGATGACGATGCACACACCCTGTTGAACAGAACGATCGAAGAACTTTTGGACAGCTATGCCGCGCTGGATGAAATATTGGCAGAAATTGACCGTAAGCACAGCGCGTACACCCGCGAATTGGGTGACAGCATAAAATACCGTATGTCTGCTGACCATAGTACCGTCGGTAAGCTGGCCGGGCTGCTGCAGGCTGCCGCAGAAAGCACCCCCGGAAAACCGCGTGAGGAGATTTTACAACTGCTGCAAAGCGGCATTGTGTGCTATACGCAGTCCTTCGCAGATGAAGCCTCCCTCTGGCATCCTGCTATACGCAACCGTCGTGCCGGTATGCCTACTCATAAAATCACCGCCCCGCCGCCCGAGGAGGGACAGGCACTGTTGGATGCTTTCCGTGCCGAGCGTCACGGGCAGTATTCTGCCGCGAGCGCCTGGCGGTATATAGGGCAGGCATTGCAGGGAAAAGAACAAATCTCCGGCGAGGATCTGGCGTTGGAAAACGACAGCGATTTTATCCATCTGCTGGTCGCTGCTGTGCGCTCAGGAGAGAAGAACGCACCGTACAGCGTAGAGCTATTGGATGGGGAAAGCATAGTGAACGGCTACCGTATCCCGCGCATGACGATACGCCGAAAATCCGCTGCTCGGACAAGAAAGGAATTTGATGATGTGGATCGATGACTACGAAGCGCTAAACGCAACGGAGAAAGCAGATTTTCGGCGGTTGGTCAACCTGTTGCTTTATCGCACCTACCTTTTGCGCAATGTCTACGATGACCAAAAAAAGATGCTCGACCTCAATCGCGATTACCGCACGGCGCATCGGCTTTTCTCGATTCTGGAAGGGTATTTTTCATTGGCTGGGTGGGATCTGTATCGGGACGACAGCTACGGTGTTATCTATCTGCACAACCAGTTCGACAGCAATCGTGCGCGGTTCGACGCGTTTACAACGAAGTTTTTATATGTATTGCGCCTGATTTACGAGGAACAGCGCGGGCAGGTAGAGTTGTATCACGATGTGCGCACAGATACCAACACAGTATTTCAGAAAATGGTGGCCTTTGGTCTTGTCAAAAGCAACCAGCGTGTTTCCAGTGCCATTTTGGAAGCGGAAAAGGTTCTGTCGCGCTATCAGGTGTTGGCAAAGCTGGACGGCGCATGGAAAAGTGACGGCAATGAGCTGCTGATCTATCCAACCATTCTGTTCTTTTTGCCGAACAGCGAAATAGACTCTCTCAGCCGCAGACTGCAGGAGCTTACGCTAAAGACAGAGCAGACCGAAGAAGCGGAAGAAGGTGACGAAGACGCGTGAAACTTTTACAACGTATGCTGCTGATCAACTGGCATTATTTCTCACAGGAAGTGCTTGAATTTGAAAAGCTGACCTTTTTGACCGGCAAGACAGGCACCGGCAAATCCACGATCATTGATGCACTGCAGCTTGTTTTGCTGGCTGACACCAGCGGCAATTACTTCAATAAATCTGCCAACGGAAAATCCCGTCGTACGCTTTTGGGATACCTGCGCGGCGAACTGGGTGATGACGAAGCCGGCGGGTTTACCTACCTGCGCAACGAGGCGTTTAGCAGCTACATTGTACTGGAATTTTATGACGAAGAAAAAGCGCGCTGCTTTACGGCGGGGTGCTGCTTTGATGTGTACACCAACAGCGATATGCCGCATCGGTTTTTCGGGTATGAGGGCGCTATGCCTAAGCACCTGTTTGTCGAGAAGCAGACGCCTATGTGTATCGAAAAATTGCAGCAGTGGCTGCGTACCGAACACCCGGAATCCACGAAGCTGATTACCACCTATGGTAAGGAGTTCCGCCCCTATCTGTATGGGAAACTGGGCGGTCTGCAGTCTAAATTTTCTGACCTATTTAAAAAAGCGGTTCCTTTTACCCCGATTGCGGACATTCAGACCTTTATCACAGAGTTTGTCTTTGGCAATGAAAAGCCGGTCGATATTGCAGCTATGCAAGAAACCATCGAGAGTTATACTGAGATGGAAAAGGAAGCGGATAAACTCCAGCAGCGCCGCGAGCTGCTGGAGGACATCGCTGCGCAATACGGCGAATATCGCCGTTTCCGTGCGCAGGAACGGCTGCACCTTTATATAGCCGACCGTGCCGAGTGCGACCTTGCCGCCCAAAAACTGGAAAGAAAAAAGCAGCAGTTACAGGAATTGCAGCAGGAACTGCAGCGGCAGCAGACAGAGCTGGAACAAAAACAAAACCAGTGCGATGCCGTGAATGAACAGTACATAAATATTCGCGCCGCGCAGCAAAACCATGATCTCAACCGAAAGATCGAGGAACTGGAGCGCAGCGCCCGCGAGTTGAAGGGAAAAATCAGAACGTGGCAACAAAGTTACGAAAAGCGTGACAAAAACCTTGCAGCTCTGGCGGAAAACTGGCAGGGGATACTGCAGAGCTGCTGTGCGCTGCCGGTGCAATCAGGCGTTTTAGGGGAACGTGCATCTGTCAGCTTGCAAACGCTGCAGGAACAGCTGCAAGCAGCCGAGAAGGCTGTGCAGACTGCGGCGGACAAGCCTTTGGCGGATATCGATCTTACCGCCGTACAGCAGGCCGATCAAACGATACAGGCGTTGGAAATGAGCGTTTCCCGGTTGCGCGTGGATGTTGAGCAAGACCGAAAAGCTGCCGAACAGGCAGAAAGCAATCTTCGGGAAGAGCAAAAAGTGCTGTTGGCCGGTCAGCAAAGCTACCCACAGCCGGTGAACCTGCTGCGGCAGAACCTGCAGGATCGGCTGACCGCACAAGGGCGGCACGGTGACGCCGTGCGACTTGTGGCGGATCTTTGGGACGTGCGCGACCCTGCCTGGCGCAACGCCGCCGAGGGGTATCTCAACACCCAGCGCTGCAACATTTTGGTGGCTGAGGCGGACTATCCGGCTGCTGCTGCGATCTATGATGACATCAAGGATAAGCTGCACATTCACAATGTAGCGGTAGTGGATATCGCTGCCGTGCGCCGTTTAAACCCTGTGCATCAGCCGGGCAGTCTGGCAGAGGAAATTGTGACCGAAGATGCGGATGCGCGCCTGTATGCGGATTTTCTCTTGGGGCGCGTAATGAAATGCGACCACCTGCAAGAACACACGCGCAACGAAATATCACTGACGCGGGATGGTATGCTCTATAGCCAAAAAGCGATCCGTCATTTAAACCCTTCTATCTGGGCAAAACCGTTGCTGGGGCAGGGTGCGCGGACGCTGCAGCTGCAGCAGATCGAAGAAGAACTTCCGCGCCGCCGTCTGGCTGTTGAACAATTGATCAGTTGGGAGAAAGCTTTGCAAGATATACCCCGGCGCCGTCCACTGGGCAGCTCGGAAATCGAGGACTGGCAGGCAGCCCGGCAGGACTATGCACGCCTGCCCGAAGCGAACCGCCGGTATGAGGAAGTGCAGAGCGAACTTTCCACCATCGACCGAGCGCCGCTGTTGGCTCTGCAGGAACAGGAAAAGGAACTTTCCGGCCGATTGCGGGCATACCAAACGGAAGTAAAAAACCTGCGCGATTTAATGTCCCGCAATGACCAGCGTTGCCAGACACTGCAGCAGAATGATATTCCCGATGCGATGCAGACGTTCCATTCGGCTGAGCAGGCACTGCAAAGCGCATACCCTGCCGAATGGCGGGAGATAAACGAGCCGCGCTATCTGCAGGAGGCAGAGCGCGCCGGGCTGGAAACGGTGGCAATAAACTTCCGCCGCAGTGCCCATGGCGCAAATACCTCCACCGAAAAAGCGTACAATGCTCTGCGGGATACGCGACGGGAATATAACCGCCTTTACCAGATGGGGCTTGACACCGACAGCTCCGACAATGAAGCGTTTGATGCCGCCTTACAGGAAATACGCGCCAACCGCCTGCCGGAGTATCAGAGCAAGATCCGCGATGCTAAGGAAAAAGCCAAAGAGCAGTTCCGCGATGAGTTTATCGGTGCGCTGAACAACAACATCAACAACGCTTTGCGCTCTATCCGTGAGTTGAACCGCGCGCTGCGCACGCCATTTTCAGAGGATTCGTATGCGTTTCAGGTGCAGCCGAACCCGGATTACCGCCGCTTTTACCAGATGTTGACCGATCCTATGAACCTTCAGAGCCGCACGCTCTTTGCAGACACCTTCCAACAGAAATACGCTGCCGAAATAGAGGAGCTGTTCCAAATTCTGACCGACACCAAGACCGGGGACATCGACAAGCGTGTGGAAAAATACACGAACTACCGTACTTATCTACAATTCGACCTGACGGTCACAACGCCGGACGGCACGGTGCAGCGCTTGTCGCGTATGATGAACAAGAAGTCCGGCGGCGAAACACAGACCCCGTTCTACATTGCTGTGCTGGCATCCTTTGCCCAGCTCTACCGCACCGATCGTGACCCGCGCGGCAGTACGCTGCGGTTGATCGTATTTGACGAGGCGTTTTCCAAAATGGACGGAGAGCGCATTGCCCAGAGCATCAAGATGTTGCGGGAACTGAATTTTCAGGTACTGCTGGCTGCACCGCCGGATAAGATCGGGGATATTTCCACCCTTGTGGATCGCAATTTGATCGTGCTGCGCAAGGGACACACCACCATCGTGCGTGCCTTTGATCCACGGGAGGTCGATGATGCAAACGCTTGAAACCAAGCTGCTCAATGCACTGCTGGACGGGTATGAGCGCAGCCGCGGCTACGCCGAAAACCGTACCCAGAAACAACGCATCCGTTTGCGAATGTACGGGGATGCTCGCTGCGATTTTACAGACTATGATATCGAGGATCACGCTGCCCGTTGTGCCGTAAACGATGCAGCTCAGATGTTGGCGTCGCAAAACCTTGTAAGTCTGGAATGGATGCGCGGAGAGGAAGGACATATTCTGCACAGGATCGTGCTTTGCCCTGATGCCGTAAACGATGCCTACCGTTTTTGCGCGCGTACACCGTTGGCTGACACTGCCGCCCGGTTAGAAACCCGCCTTGTGCAGGCACAGCAGGAGATCGCCGCAGAATGGGCGCGACAGTATCTTGCCGAAGAACTGGATTTTTTGCGGCGCAACCGCCGTCCGCGAGCGAACTTTCCCGCAGACGGGGCAGAGCAGGACGGATGGCTTATTGTTTTGCGTGCGGCTGCCGCGCAGTCTGCCGAGCATCCTTTGTTGGAGCGTGTGTTCTCGGTTCGGTATCTGGGCGACAGCAAGGTATTTGAAAATCGATACCGTAACCGGCTGCTCGGTGTATTGGAAAGACATCTGTTGCCGGATGCCGACGAAATGACTGCTGAGGAGCGCCTGCGGCAAATAGGGCTGGAAAAATACCCGGAATGGTTCAGCCTTTGCGGCGCGGTGCGTTTTTATTGGTCAGAGGATCGAATGCTGGATGCCGCACCCCTGCGTGACGGTTTGCAGATCAGTGCGTCAGATGTCCAAGATACAACGCTCCGGTTGGCATCGCAAGTGCGCACATTGTTGTTCATCGAAAACAAGGCAAACTACTACGATTATATCCGGAACCATACCGACCCAACGCAAGTTATAGTATACCATGGTGGCTTTTACAGCCCACAGCGCGGCAGGTTCTTTCAAAAGCTGTGCCGGGCAGCCGGGCAGGGTGTACGGTTGCTGCATTGGGGAGATATTGACTTGGGCGGATTTCAGATGGACAGCCGCCTGCGCCGCGAAATCGACCCGCGCATCTTGCCGTGGCGCATGAGCATGACCGAGTTGACCGCCCACTGCGACCAAGCCGTCAACTTTGATGATTCCTATGCTGCCAAGTTGGCAGAACTGCTGGAGGACCCCACGCTGCGCGACTGCCGCGAAACGCTCTTGTATATGTTGCAGCACCGTCTGCGCTTGGAGCAGGAAGTATTGATCGAGAATGCCCCGTAGCGGTGCGGATGAGTCCTCTGCGTTTTGTCAAACTGTGATATAATAGGTTCAAACACTCTGTGTGCCCTTTTCTGAGGAGGTGCGACAACGAATGCCGTTACAGATTGTTCGAAATGATATAACGAAGATGACCGTCGATGCCATCGTGAATGCTGCCAACAGTTCGCTGCTTGGTGGTGGGGGAGTGGATGGCTGCATCCATCGCGCTGCCGGTCCGGAGCTTCTGGCGGAATGCCGAACGTTGCACGGATGCAAAACCGGTGATGCGAAAATCACAAAAGGATATCGGCTGCCCTGCAAATACATCATACATACAGTGGGACCCGTCTGGAACGGCGGACATAGCGGGGAAGAACAAGCGCTGATTTCCTGCTATCAGCGTTCCTTAGAACTTGCCAAAGAGTATGGCTGCGAATCTATTGCGTTTCCTTTGATTTCGTCCGGCATATACGGCTATCCCAAAGACAAGGCTCTCAAAATCGCTACAGATACCATCACTGCATTCTTAAAAAATAACGATATGCAGGCATATATTGTGGTATTCGATAAGCGCGCATATCAAATCAGCAGCAAACTGTACACTGATATTGCTGAATACATGGATGACCATTATGTGGATATCCATGATGACCAGCTCCGCTGCAAGCTGAGCCGAAAAACTCCCGTTGCGAGCGAAGCTTTCTACCTTGAAGCGACCCCGATTTGCGGAAAACCTGCTCCTTCCGGGTCAATATCTCTTGAGGAGGTTGTAAATCAACTGGATGAGAGCTTTTCTGAAATGCTTCTTCGCAAGATTGACGAAAAGGGAATGACGGACTCGCAATGCTATAAGAACGCAAACATCGACCGCAAGCTGTTTTCTAAGATCCGCAGCGATAAATTCTATAAGCCCAGAAAAACAACCGTTCTTGCCTTTGCGTTAGCACTGAAACTCCCGTTGGCAGAAATCAAAGAAATGTTGGAGAAGGCGGGATTTGCCTTGTCTCGCTCCAACAAAGCAGATGTGATCGTAGAGTATTTCATTCAGCAAGGAAACTACAACGTATTCGAAATCAATGAGGCGCTTTTCGCTTTTGACCAACCGCTGATTGGTGCATGATGTCGCTTTCAAAGCGACCAAATCCATTCTTCTGATAACTATAATAGGGATACAAGGAAGGCAAATGGCTTCCTTGTATCCCTATTATACTTACCGGAGGTTTTATCATGAAAAAAGATCTGACTGAACTTGTGTTCATCCTCGACCGCAGCGGTTCTATGAGCGGTTTGGAAGCTGATACGATCGGCGGTTTCAACTCGATGATTGCCAAACAGAAAAAAGAACCCGGAGAGGCTTTGGTTTCAACGGTGCTGTTTGACAGCTTTTCTGAAGTGATCCACGACCGGCTGAAGCTTGAAAATGTACCGGCTCTTACCGAAAAGGAATATCAGGTCCGTGGCTGCACGGCCTTGCTCGATGCCGTCGGCGGTGCGATTCATCACATGGCAAACATCCACAAATATGCCAGACCCGAGGATGTTCCTGAACACACGCTGTTTATCGTCACAACGGACGGGATGGAAAATGCAAGCCGCCGCTACAGTATGGAAAAAGTGCGCTCCATGATCGAAACCGAGAAGAAAAGGTTTGGTTGGGAGTTCCTGTTCCTTGGCGCCAACATCGATGCCATTGAAACGGCTCGGCATATGGGTATCGATGCTGACCATGCGGCAGACTACTGCTGCGATTCTGTTGGTACTGCGGTCAACTACGAATGCCTCAACAAAGCAGTTTCTGCTGTTCGCTGCGCTGCTCCTATAGGTGCTGCATGGAAGAAAGACATTGAGGATGACTATAAGCGCCGCAAGAAGTAAAATTGTGGGAATACAATTGTTTTCTCTCTCCTGCATTTCGCTAAACCCGAATTTAGCGAAACGACTAGTGGGGGGTTACAGACCCGGCTCTTTCATTTGTCACTTGTGTCATTTGCATTTTTTAACGATTGAGATTCAAGTGTCACTTCCCCGGCGCTCAGAAATTACTCTCGAAATTTCTTCCAAAGCGCAGTAAAGAATCCGGCGTTCAAAACGCCGGATTCTTTACTGCGTTATTTTCCAAGCACAATGGATAGTTTGATTTCTTTTTCCGTTTCGCTCAGGTCGAAATCGCCGCCATCGGCAACGGTCACACGCAGCTCATAGAGTACACCGTCCGTCAGCTCCGTGACAGCCGCGCCGGTTTCGTCCGTGATCGACCACAGCTCGGAAGCAACCTTTACCAGCTTATCGTCTGCACCATAGGCGTAGAGCGTCAAATCGGCGGCACTGCCGGACAGGTTGTTCATACGGAAGGCTACCGTGGTATTGGGATGCACATTGCGGATGGTCGCGGTGTTGCGCCAACTTGCAACCGTACCTTCGCCGCCGTCCTGTGCAAACTGATCCTGTGAAAGGACATTTCTTGCCGCCTGATCGAGATCAACCTCGCGGTACGGAAGCTCGGGCAGGTAGACAAAGCGGTCCTGCAGGCGAAGCAGCTCCAGATAGCCGGTCGGGCAGTAGAGTGCATTTCCGCTGTTGCCGGTGTACATACCGATGGCCATATTGTTGTAGCCGTACTTGTTGGATACATCCATCGTAAAGACGGTTTCGCCGGTTGCAAAGTCAAGAATGATGTACTGCCACATACCCGTGGTCAGATCCTGCACATAGCCGTAGATATAGCCCGTTGCTGTGGAAAGCTTCATGATCGCGGTGTCGCTCAGATCATTTCGGGTCCAGATGCTCTTCATCTCATACCCGCTGTCGGTCTTTACGGTGTCCACGCGCTCGACGCCGGGAGCGATCATGGCATTGCCCTTCATCAGCCAATTCTGGTCATAAATGTTGGCGTAGCTCTGGATCGAAGAATCGTTGTTGGGGTCGGCAAGACCTGCGTTGCCCGCGCCGAACCAGTTGCAGACGATCGTGCTGACCGTACCCTCGCCGTCATCGTAGACGATGGCAGAGTTCTCGATCGCCACCTGATAGCCATCGGGCAAATCATCAAGCACCGGCATTTTTGCCACGACCTCACCGGTTTTCATGTCGAGCGCAAGAAGATTCACGGGGTCTGCATTGTCGGTGAACATCACAAGGTTCGGCGTCAGCGTCGGAGAGCAGCCGCCGCCCCATGCAAGACCGCCGCCGGTGGTCTTATCGCCTTCTCCGCTGACCTTCGCGCCGACGCTCTCATACGGCGTACACCAGACAGCCTCGACACCATGGTTGGCGCGCAGCAGATAGCAATTCATGTTAGTCAGAATGACCGCGCCGTCCTTGGAAGCGGCAATGCCGTTCTCTGCACCCTCACCGGGCGTCAGCTCGTAGACGAAAACCGCCTTCGACAGGTCGGTCTGCTCACCGTTGAGGATCGCTTCGATCGCCGAATGAGCGATGTAGCCGAGAACACCCTGCTGCTGGCGCTCGGGGTAGATGCGGAAGCCGCCGGTGGCGAACCAGAGGTTCCCATCGTAATCAAAGACAACAGAAAGAAGATTCTGCGTCAATTCCTTGCCGAGCGCGTTCTCTGCCGCTGCCTTGATGTCGATGTCGAGTACCTTTTCAAACTCGGGAAGGACATTGCCCGCCTCGTCCGTCGTGCGGAGCATCAGTACATGGTTGTTGCTGGTCGGGCAAACGATGCGGTTTTCAGCGTCCAGAAAAGTATAAGAGCTTTGGATCAGGTAGCTGCCGCCGTCATGCTGCTTCGGGGAAAAATAACCGAGCGTCGTTGTTTCTTCCGCATTCAGATCGCGGATGGCGATGCCGCCGAGCAGCGGAACGACCGCGTGACCGTAGTTGTCAAAGTAAATGGCGGGCGATGCATTCGGATTTGTCGTTTCATAGGAAACGTGGATCTCCGGATAGATGCCGAGCGGCAGGATCTCATCGGTTGAATCGGTGTTATAGCCGTCGTGATGGATGTTCGCATCACTTTTTGCCATGTAGGGGTTTTCCTCGACCTGTTTGGGCTGCAAAGCCTTCACGGGAAGTGCATCGGATACCGGCGCAGAAGGTGTCGCTGCCTCAGAAGGCGTGGTGGCAGCAGTCGGTGAAGGCGTCGGTGTGCCTTCAGCCGATGTCTGTGCTGCGCTGCAGGCTGCCATCGACAGGGTCAGGCTTCCTGCCAGCAAAAAACTGCATACAGATGGAATCGGGTTTCTCTTTTTCATCAGTGATCCTCCTTGCTATGTTGGTTGTGATCCGCTCGGTACGAAGCAGACGGTTGTTTTTCCTCTACCCATGCACAAAGTCCTTGCCGGAACGCTTCTTCCGTTATCGGCTCCAGCAGAAAGTAGTCCACGCGCAGCCGAAATGCGTGCAGGGAAAAATCCAGCTCGCTGCACCAGATGATGCGCGTTTCCGGAAAAAGCGCTCGCAGGTGTTCCACCGCATTCAGCCCATCCACGCCCGGAAGGGCGATTACAGCGTTGGTCGGCGCATTTTTGCGTGTTACCGCAAAGAACACCTCCTGCCCGCGGTAGCAGTCTACCTTCGGGAACAGACCGCGCTCGGCGCAGAACCGTGAAAGCTGCTCTGTGTAAAAAATCTCCTGTGTTTCACTTTTTGTCAGCACGGCAATGTGGTACATAGCGTTCCGCCCTCCTCCCCTTTTTTCCTGCCGTCGTTGACTGTTTCTGCTTTCAGTATACGGAATGGTTCACGCTTTTCAAGCCTTTTGGCACGAAAGCCCCAATTCCGGCACGAAATCGGGCTTTTCGCTGTGCCGGTGCCGGACAATTGTGGTATAATCTAAACAGAATCTTTCCCGAAGGAGTCAGTCCGGCATGAGAATAGCAATTGTGGATGATCTGGAAACCGAGCGCTCGCTGCTGAAAACGCGCCTTGCACGGCAGCTGAATCAGTGCGGCGCAAAGGCGGAGATTTTGGAATTTGAAAGCGGAGAGAGCTTTCTCGCCGCAGAAAAAGAGCGGCGCTTTACCGCCGCATTTCTGGATATTTATATGCATGGGATGAGCGGCATGGACGCTGCCAAGGAGCTGCGCAAGACGGACGCAGACTGCCTTCTGATCTTCACCACGACCTCGACCGACCACGCGCTGGAAGGCTTTCAGGTGCGTGCGCTTCACTATCTTGTGAAGCCTTTTTCGGAGGAAGATCTTTCCGCCCTGCTTGCCGAGATGCTTGCAAGACTCCCCCGCCCTGAGCCGGTCCTGACGGTGAAAACTGGCGGCAGCGATGTCCGTCTTTGCTATCGGGACATCATTTCGGCAGAGCATTTTG
>OQWM01001037.1_pt1 | contig 19033 bp, 10 predicted proteins | sample 1691531 | NCBI WGS metagenome assembly OQWM01 (sample SAMN03418257, study PRJEB22391) | human gut metagenome | biome: human-gut; feature: organic feature; material: feces | host: Homo sapiens | place: Tanzania | collected 2013-01
TTTTCCGCAACAGCATCCGGCTTCCTTCAGATTCCACCTCACGATGGACACCCTTGCCTTCGGCTAACGCTTCCTGCTACCGAGCGCGTAGTGGACTTTCACCACCTAGTTATCGCCCATGCTGGGCGCACAACAAAAAGAGCCAGCACCTAGCCAGCTCTTTTCGTCTAATATAAGGTTATAAGTTATAAAGTTAATTTAATTGCATCAGAAGCTCCAGCGAACACCGGCGTTCCACTGCCACGGAGTTGCAACGTTACCGCCATATGTCTTTTCAACATCAAAGTACAGATGCGTTGCGTCACTCAGGTTGAGGTTGGTGCCTACGCCAACTTCCCACCAGCCGCCGCCAAGATCCTGCTCAAAGCTTGCAGTACCTGCGCCGCTCATAGTTGCTTTGGTTTCGCCGTCGAAGTCATACAGATAGGAAGCACGTACATAAACATTGCCTTGCTTAATGTCCTTGCCTAAGGAGAAGCCAAGACGACCAACCAGGCTGTCTACGCTGTCCTGATGCACTCTTGCGCCCTTGCTGGTTGTGTAATCTGCACTGCCAACAGTGCCATAGGTCAGCTCTACCTGAGGCTCAATCCAGAAGCCATTGTCTTTAGTAAAGCGTTTGCCATATTCTGCGCTCAGGCTGTAGCCATTGGTTTCATAGCTTGCATCGCCTACGCCTGCACCGATAGTGCTATAATCGTTATCCATGCGTGCATATTTGGCAATCAAATCAACGAAGCTGCCATTGTCATTTAAGTAAGAACCATATACTGCAAAGCCTGTGTGCTTGTTTTCACCAGTGCCTCTTGCAAAGGTGCTGGTGCCTTCCGTTCTGGTCAGCGCAACGCCCACAGTCCAGTTCGGGTTAGTGCTAAGTTTTTCATCGTAACCAACCTGATAGTAGTTGTATTGGTTCTTCACGTTCTGCGAACCGTATTTGCTTTCGCCACGTGCCATACGTGCCCATGCACCATGCTCGCCCTTGCTGTCGCGCAGCTCGCCCAAGCGCTTGTTCATGTCGTTGTTTTCCTGGCGCCAGGTCATCAGGGAGATGTTTGCCATGTCGCTGATAGCGCGGTTGGTAGTGTTTTCCACAGTCTTTACAGAATCAACTACCACATTACCATCGATAACCTCAGCGGAATAACCGCCAATAATATCGTTAGCATCAGAGGTTACGGTATCTGCAGCAGACTTGCCATTGCTCTGCACAACGTCAGCCAATTTCTGCAAATCAGCATTGCCGCTTGCAATCGCGTCGGTTACTTCCTTCGTGCCGTTGATGGTAAGGCTCGTATCAGCAGCCTTATTGTCAATACTGAGCTTATTGTCCACATTATTAGTGTTAATAGTACCACCAATGCCCTTAAGGTTATCAATCTTCACCGCATCATCGCCAGCCAAATTGCTGCTGTCTAAGTTAATAATGCCATTATTCAGCGTAAGATTGTTAATACCAATGTTATCCACGCCATCAGTTCCATTATTTACGCTCTTAATAGTTGTAGGATTCCATTGTGCATCATCAGCAATAATCAAATTGAAGGTCTCTACTTTGAGCTTGCCTGCATTCTTCAAATCCTCATAGGAAGAAGTGCTACCATTCTTTAAGCCCCATTCAACAACTGCATTGCCATTCCAAAGTGAGTCAGCACCTGTTAAGTTAACATTTAAATCAGCATTAACCTTTGTACCGGAAGTAGCCTCATCATAGTTGAAATTAATGTCACCAAACAGCTTGGTTGTATGCGTACCATCTGTATTAATATTAATCAAAGAGTCACCGCGAGTGGTAATTGCATTATCTGCATGAACCTCAAGATTACTATTAATATTAACTATACCCTGAGACATAGCAACGATACCAGATGCTTCACCCTTCTTAGATCCCTTAACTTCAATATATGTATTATCTGTATTGATGTTAATTTCAGCTCGTTTAAAATTTTTGGCATCAGTAGTGGTATTTTGTGCTATAACACCATAAGCAAAGCTATCAGCAGACTCCACTTTCAGATTAAGATTTTTGCCATTTACATTAATCAAACCACCATTATAATCAGGAGAGCCATACGCCAACAAACCTAAAGCCACAAAATCTTTATTACCAGAATTATCTAATACATGAATGTCTATATTTTTCGTTACATCTTTCTTACCCAAATTAACTATAGCACGTCCAGTTGAAGCTACTGTAGCATCAACACCAACATTATTCATATCGGCGTCATCGGGAGTAATATCTAAATTAATGCTTTCACCATTAAAGCTAATAGCATTATCTCCGGCAACGTATATTCCAACATCATACTTGCCAATTACATTGACGTTAGCCTCAGAACCCTTGTTTAAATAACAGGCTGTTCCCGCCAGCGCGCTGCCGCTCGCGCCAACCACACCTGCAGCCAAAAGGCCACACAAAATTTTTCTTGCCAAAGCCTTACTACTCTTCATCGTTAATCCCAACCTTTCAACAAAAATTTTTACACTAACAACTCCAAGTAAGATTCACTGCTTATGCCGTGAAAATTTATATATTACGGCCGTTGCCATAACGAACAAAAACTTTTAAAATATTTGTCACGAGGGTTTAAAACAAGTTTCAGTAGTAATACACTTACTTTTATAAATTACCTATCTTCTTAATAGCAATTATAGCATCCTGTCCCCCCCCAGTCAAACTCTTATCCAAAAACACGCTACAATCGATGTAAAAATCCTTTTTATAGTCTTAAATCCGTTACATTTATTACATTTAATTGAAGAGCTTCAATAGTTAAGGTTCAGATGAGTACAAGTAAACTTTAAAGAGTTGTATCTTTGTTAATTTCTGCGTAAAAAAATACGCAACAGACACAATATCCGTTGCGTATTTTTCTTCACTATAGATTAACTGAAATAGTATATATAACGGCTACTTTATACAAGCTTAAAACGTCCAGAACATACCGGCATTCCACTGCCAGTTCTTACGCAAGCTGCCGCCGGTAGAACGCTCTACGTCCGCATACAGGTGGTTGTTCTTGCCGGTCATGCAGGCAAAGCCCAAGCCGTATTCAAACCAGGTGTCATGGTCATGGTTATCAATACGCAGGCTATCATTGCCGTTAGTCAAGGTTACACCATAGTTACCGGCAAATTGATGCAGCCAGTTGGCCTTCAGGTAGACAGTGTTCTTTTCGTCCATGTCATACATAAAGTTGCAGCCGATACGTCCCAAAACGCTGTTGGGATCGCTTTGGCTTACGTGGATGCCATTGCTGGTGGTATATCTTGCACCGCCCAAATAACCCAAGGTAAGCTGTGCTTGCGGCTCGATAGACCAATGCTCGTCAAGATATTTCTTGCGACCATATTCTGCACTCAGGCTGATACCTGTGTTGTCAAAAGCACCGGTAATCTTCTTGCCTTCGGAATCAAACACAGTGAAATCGCTGTCTGCATCATAAATCTTGAACACTACGTCCAGATAATGGCCCTTATTGCGCAGGTCCGTGTTGTAGAAACCGATAGATTTGGCTTTGAGCTTGCCACTGCCGCGGTTGAAGCTGTTCTTGCCGTCATCGTAAGCAAAGGCTACCCCCTGATAACGCTTCAGCTTTTCGTTTTCCTTAACGACATCGTCATAGCCAATCTGGTACATGGTATGGCGGTTGCTGAAGCCATCACCGCTGTATTTGCCACCTTTGACGCGCACCCAAACGCCTTCCTCATTATTGGTTTCGTGGCGCAGGTCGCCCATGCGCTGCATGAGCTTGTCATCCTCCACCCAGTTGGCGAACGCCAGTCTTTGGGTTGCATCAACTGCATCTACGCTGGTGGTCGGTTTTGAGGGGATGAATTCTACTTTTTTCAGGTACCAATCCTTAGTATAACCGTCAGTAGCGCTGTCTTGCATATCTAAAGTGTACTTATTCCAATACAAGGAGCCTTCCTTATCGTTAGCAAAGAAGTTGCCCTGCTCGTCCTTGACGCTTACAAGAACTGTACCGGCAGCGCCGTCAGTATTGCCATCTGCATTAACGTTGTTTAGCGTAATATAATGGTTGCCGGTGTGAGTGCCATTAACAAATACTCTGTCGCTATTATCCTGATTTGTCGAAGCATCGATATCCATATGAAGAATACCACCTGTACCATCAAATGTCTTATCAATTATAAGCTTTTGCCACTTATGCTCATTTATATCAGTATACTTAGTATCTGTCATATCAATCAAGCCACCATTACTTAAGCTAAGATTAGTGAGCTTACTAGATAAATCCATCGTATTTTGTACATTAGTCCATACAGCAGAATTATTTAACTTCAAATTAAGTTCTGCATTATCCTCCACATAAGTGTTACCGCACAGGAAAGAAGCTCTATCATTTAAATTGATATTAATATCACCTTTATACTGAGCTATTACCTTGCCATTAATTTTGACAGTTCCACTACCATCCTCATTGACGTTAATACTGCCACCTTTTTTATCAAAGTTATAAAAATCAGACCATTTTATCTGGTTTTTGAGAGCTACAATTTTTCTTGGATCATTTATTGAATTTTCTCCAGTACCGATTGCCAAAGAACCAATGTTTATATTTGCTCCATCTGCCGAAACAATACCTATACTGCTATTAACATTCTTATCAAAATCAACACTTAAATTTTTTATGTTAATCTTAGAATTACAATATGCAGTAACACCGGTAGAAATGTTACCAAATAAATTTATCTTTGTTGTACCTTGTAAATCTAAATCGCATACACTTTCTCTGCGATCCAAGTAGTCTAGAATATCGTAATAGCCTGCATTAATTCCGTATACTCTATTACCATGCACATTCATTTCGATATCACTGATTGCAGAAGACGTAATCTTTCCACCATTTCCCAAATATAAACCAGCAGTTTCAGCGTAATCATTACCTGAAGCAGCAGTAGCATTTACATTAATAATATTCTTAGCACCATTGAGTTCTATAATACCTTTCTCGCAAGCCAATATTCCTATAGTTCTATTAGTATAAGTATTATCTAATGACGTAACTTTTTTTGAGGTGCTGACATCAAGCTTAAGATTACCATTAGAAATAATAGTACCTGTAGCGCTACTGTTATTACCAAAATCACTACCACCTAATAAGCCATATGCATTATACGTTCCCTTTACTTCAGCATTAGTGTTATTCACTGTTACAGTAGGCAGCTTACCAGAAGTACTAGGGTTACCGCTTGACTTGATACCCATAGCTATATCGTTCTTGCCAGTATAATTATTTTCTACCTTTATATTTAAAGTTCCACCAATATTTACATTAGTAGGAATCAAGACAGACGAGTCTACATTAATGCCATAAGCAGATGTAGTTGTTTTATTTACAACTATGCTACCGCCATTATTTATTTTGTAATTACCACCACTAACTATAATAACACCTTCATTGCTTGTGTTATCAACAACACGGTTAATACTATCATACTCTCCCTCATACGGATATTCAGTAGTAATATCTGCTGCAAAAACAGAAGAATAAACACCAGATGATAACACACACATTAATATTGATGCAGTTAAAAAATTCTTTTTCGCTTTCATTATAAACCTCCTCAAATAATATGAAATTAATTGTTTGCGTACTATAGCCACACAAGATTATAACACACTCGTCCCCCCCCGCAAGACATAACAAAACGCTGATAATCGTAAATTTTATAAACAAAATATTTTTAAAAGCATTAATATTTACATCATGAAAGCTTTATCATCATTTCGCGATACATATTGTAATCAGTTAGAGACACTGTAAGTTTTTCAGCTTTTTTTAATTACATGATTATTTTATCTACATGTAATATGAATTTTCTATTATCTCTATAATGTCAAAAAGGACCGTCCCCTCAGACGATACATCATCGTCAGGGGACAGTCCTCTTACACTTTACTTAATTATGAATTCACGTTTTAAATCTCCAGCTTCTTCAGCAGGAACTCTTCTTCATCCTCAGACAGGCTTTCACCTTCAAGCATTTTGTAGGCAACGCCAACAGCCTTAGCCAAACGCATCATAACCTCTGCGCTGTAGTTGCGGTTGAGATTTGCCAAAGTCTGTCTTGCCAGCTCCAGGGAAGCAGCACTGGCAGTATTGCCACCAAAACGCTGGTCGCAGGCATAGGCCAAAGCAATCAGGCAGCAGACAATCTCGCTGCTGTAGTTTACATCAAGAACAGTGCGGTTGTTGATAATGAAGCAAAGATCCTTCACTGCCTGGTCCACATCAAGGCCTGCTGCTCTGCCGCCACCCTCCAGGCGCAGCGCCATGCCCAGGGCATGTGCTGTAACCTGCAGGTTGCACTTGTTGCTTTCGCAGTAAGCATCACGCTGGAATACATCTTGCACAAAGCTGCCAGCTACACGGCTCTTGCCCAAGGCGTACAGGCTTGCCGTATAGTAACGGTTTTCAGCTGCCAGCGGCTGCACCATGGCAACCTGCTCCTTGCTGCCGCAGCAGCCAAGAGTATAGATAGCCTGAATGTTGACATTGATTTTTAGACCATAGCACGGGAAGCCCTGCAGCACGCCCTGCAGCTGGTTCAAACACTCCCTTGCCAGGCTTTGGCGCTGCTGCTCAGTCCAATAAGCAACATGCTTGCGGGCAATGGTGAAAAGACGCAGGCGCAGCTCATCATTATTGGTATAGCACAGCATCTCCAGCAGCGGTCTGGCAAATTCTGCCTTATTACCGGCAGCAGCAATACTGCTGGTACGCTGGCTAAGCTTATTGATGACATCCTTCTGCGCATTGCCCTTGGCAGTATACTTGCGGTCACACAAGGTCTGCAGGCCATGCAGCTCATTATGCACGTTCAGCTTAGTACCGGCGGGCGGGTTGAACTTCAGCTTAGTAGCAGGTGCATCAGGATTATCACCGCCGATAACGATTTCAGCAGTTTTCTGCTCCAGGATCTGGTGCATATCCACATCACTGCTCAACAGCATCTCCATGCTCAGTACCTTGTTGCTGCCCATGAGCACGCGAATCGCAACGTAAGCACCATCCTTATAACCATGCTCCAGCTTCAGATGACCATTGCCGATGGTCTGGTAAGTATCGCCGAAGGTACGTCTTTTAATGGGGATGGCAATCTCTGCCTTGTCCGGCAGCAGCTGGAAGCCCTTGATATAGTCGGACTGGTACGGCAGCTCCGTGCCGCCGGCAACAAGCTCCTGTACAGCACCATCACGCATACCAAGATACAAGCTGTCATTAAGAATATTTTTGCCCCATTCAATTGCAGCACGCTGCTGTAAAGCTGCTGCAGCAGCCTTCGGAGCTGCAGCCTTGCCGGGCAAGGGCTGCAGGGCAGGCGCGTCTGCGCCAACCATGCGCATGTCCTCCTGCATTTTAGCAGCATATTTGTGCAGGTAGTAATGATATACCGCTGCACCTCTTGCTACAGCCTGGTCCGGGTCCAGCGCCACAATCGGCTCCAGGCCGAAGAATTCGCGCAGGCGGTTGATAACCATGTAGAATTTGCTCATGCCACCATTGACGATGACTGCATCTACCTTCACTTCACCGGCCAGCTTGGCAGCACTTTTTTGCAAAACGTCAAGAATAGGATAGATAATATTCTTGGTATCCTGCAGGCTGTCGATTTTTTTATAATCAGCAAATTGCAGGCTTTGGCCCATAAAAGGCTGCAGGATTTTTTCTACGTCTTCCTGAGTAAAGCTGTCATCATAGGCAAAGCCAATGCCGCCCATATTACCGCCTACAGCGAATTCCTCAGACTCCTCCCCATCATACCAGCTAAAGCCATCATCAGCTGCATAGTCGCTGTCTGCACGCTGGCGTTCGCTCAGCTCCAGCTTCAGCTCCTCCGCATAGTTCAGCAGCTGAGGCATAATAGCCTTTTTTTCCTGCTGCAGCTTGCGCACAACCATAGGACTAGTAGAATACTGTTTTTGGTAATGCTCAAACATTACATCAGCAATGGCGCAATCAAAATCATCGCCGCCTAAAAGAGTGTATCTGTTGGTAGCAATTTCATCTACCTTTAAAACGTCGGGACAGTCCTCACGACGTTTAATCTTATGCATCGTAATATCCAGGGTGCCGCCACCCAGGTCAAACACCAGCACGTTCTTCTCGCTGTTGAGGTCAATAATATGATTGGAAATCTCACCATTTTGTACCTGGTTAATCAAATCATAGATAACGGCATTCGGCTCAGAAAGCAGCACTGGTCTTTCGCTGCCATCCTTATTGGTAACCTGAATACCGGCCAGCGCGGCAGCATCACGTGTTGCCTGGCACATTACGGAGTCAAAGTTAGCTGGTACGGTGATTACCGCATCCTTAATCTCCGTGCGATATATTTTGCTGGCCTCCCGCAGCATGTGCTGCAGGATACGTGCCGAAACCTGCGCCGGAGTTTTGTCCATAATCTCATCAGCCAAGCCTTCGGCATGCGCACTTCCCATCTGGCTTTTAATAGATTTTGCTACCAGATGCGGACGCAGCGCATACTGGTTTTTGGCAAAATCGCCTACCAGCGGCTCATAGCCATGTTCCTCACGGTAATACACGCAGGAAGGCAGCAGCGGCTTCTTCTGCGTGTTCAGGCGCGCCTTGCCTGCTGCGCTGTTATAAACATCAATAGCACGTGGCAGGTCTACTACCTTGCTGACGATATCCCCATTAGCCTTGAGATTAACCGTAGCCAAAACAGAGTTGGTTGTTCCCAGGTCAATGCCTACGCATAAATCATTGTGTTCTTCATTATTAATCAACATTATCTACAACCTCCTTAACCTTCGGACGAGAAATTTGAACCTGTTTTTCACTATAAATCCAACCAGGGGAAATTACCTTAACCTGTTTTTCTTCCTCAGCACTGGTAAAAGGCGTTCCCTCGTAGTTCCAGAATTCAACATCGCCAGCCTTTACAATGCGCAGCGATTCAGGCTTCAGCATGGGATCAATGTGGCTGTCACGCAAAAATTGTACCAGCTTGCGCACCATAATCAGCAGACCATTGATTTCCAGCGGCAGCACATAACCACTCTTTTTCACAGCGTCAATGCCCTTACGCAGCATCAGCAGCTCGTCCAGAATGCAGCCGTATTTATCAGAATTGAGCTTACCGAAAAACTCTGTCATTTCCTGCAGCTTAACTGCCTCCAGGCGCTCGTCAAATTCACTTTGCAGATCTCTGAGCAGCATATCGGATTGCTCCAGCGCGCTTTCAAGACTTGCCAGCTTTTGCAGCAAACGCTCCTGCTCAGGGCTATGAACTTTTTTCGCATTATTATTGGTGCTTGGTGCACTGCTATGATGCTTATTGAAGCCATAGGCATAAGTAATGGCGTTTTCCATATCAAAAAGCAGATATTTGCACAGTGTATTGCCAAAGCTGGTAATCAGCTGCTGGTCCTTTTCCTGCTGCAGCGGCTTAATATTGTGGAAAATTACAGCCAGCAGAATTTTATAGTAATGCTTAGGCTTTTTTTCCATGAATTTTTCCCTGGTGCTGCGATACAGCTCATAAGCCTGCTGGTCACCGTTCATGCTTTTTTCCAACATGATGGCAACGCCGGTAGCATTTTCAAAAACCTCCAGGCGTTTTTCTTCGGTGTTAATCTTGAAGTCGCGATAGATTCTGATCATATCGTCAACACTGCAGCTGCAGTCATACTTATTTTGGACAACATCTGCGCAGGCAGTAGGCGACATATGAAGATTGGCGCACAGAGCCTGCAAGGTCAGATTTTCCAACACAATATCCTCCGAAATTTTTTCGAAACGCCCAGCCTTTTGCTGCACCTTCCGATGAATCTCCTTTAAAATTTCCTGTACCTTAGTACTTTTTGTTTCCAGCATTATGCTTCCTCCTAATTCTTAAATCGTATAAATGTCGCCTTCCTCAGGAAACACTACCTGAGTACGGCATTGGGCATCACGCATGAGCTCCTGCTCTACGGTGTTACCATAATAACCCTCGGCGCAGTGTACCAGATAGGCCTGGCGCGGGTTCAGCCTGCGAATGAAGCTGAGCATTTCCCCGTAGTCCTCATGCAGCGTATAGGCATTGCCAAAGAGACGGTAACGCCAGCTTACCTGCTCCTTGCGCTTGGTACCAATAACAACGTGAGGATGTGCTGCACCGGCATAAAAGCTGCTGTAGTTGTTTTGCTGCAGCACCGGCAGCTGCAGGCTTTCCATCACGTGCACGGCGGCCATGGCCTCCGGCTCAAGATAGATTGGATAAATCAGCCCGCTCTGCTCCATCTCGCGGTTGAGCGCCATCAGCAGCTCCAGCACTCTGCCGGGGTCAAAGGCTTGCAGATAGACAGATTGTCCATAGCGCAGATTGCTCATAACGTCACTGATGCGCTGTTGGAGTGTGTTCTTTTTGCGGACGCTGTAGGGCTGCTTGGCATGCAGTGCGCACATCAGCAGCACGTCTACCTCCAGATCATCTGGCAGCCAGCAGCCATCAAGGCCGAAGGCTGATTGCAATGAGTAGTCGCCAGTGTAGAGAATTTTGCGGCCTGCATATTCAAACAGTGTCATCATAGCGCCGGGGATATGCCCCGCCGGGAAAAAGGTGACTGTGTAATCACGCTGCTTGATTTTTTGTAGGTAATTGACAGGCGCAACATTGCTTAACAAACGCGAAGCTTCGGCTGCTCCCTGCTGACTGCTGTTGGCAACCAGACGGTATTCGGCAAGCTGCTTGGTCTGCAGTGTCATGTAAACGGAAGCCTGAGGCGCTATCTGCATGAGCTGCGGCAGGTAGCCGACATGGTCGGTGTGCGCATGGGAGATGTAAACGTGGTCAAGCTGCTGCATGCTTTCCATGAATTGCGAGGTGAGCAGGCTGCGAAAATCCGGGGAACAAGTTGCTCCGTTGATACGCTGAAGACCACAGTCGAGCAGGATGTTACTCTGTCCCAGACGCAGGTAGTAGCTGCTGCGGCCTACGCTTTGAGCGCCTCCCAAGGGCATAAAACAGATATCTTTTTGTCGCATGTCTTCCTCCTTTCTGCTTGCTGATATCAGTATAGCAAGTGACAGTGACAGTTTTTGTCTATCATTGCTTTTGTGGTATTTTTTATTTCAACATGATTATACTTTGAAGGATTTAAAATATCATGGAAAAAAAGGTGCGTGCATTGATGAACCTCTGATGTGCTAAGGCCATGTTTTTTCTTCCTTCACTATTTATATCTGCAGTATTTTTGCCAAAGCGGCACGGAACAGGAAAGATTTTTTTATTATTGGGGAAGAAGATAATAACTAATTTTTAGCAGCCAGGGAAACAGCGCATAATTTCGAGCAACAAAAAAAAGCCTTAGCCGCAGCCAAAGCTTTACCATTACTCAATAATTGTTATATATTTGTTTTTTTCAGCAGCATGCTATGCGCACATCAGCAAAATTGCTACATTACTCCTTTGCAGCATCGGAAGCTTTACGCAGAAAAAAAGCGCTGCCTTCCGGCAACGCCCCTTAGTCTAAAGCACTCAAAGCTTCGCAACAGCATCCTCACCAAAAACCTTCGCCAACAGCGCCTTCGCCTCAGCCTTAACCTCATCATCAATATATCCCTGCACCTTCAGCAGTGCAAAGGTAATTGCCACAAGATCATCGCTATAGCCCAGCACCGGCGTCAAATCCGGAATAAAATCCAACGGAGAAATCAAATACCCCAAGGCGCCCATAATCAACGCCTTATCCTTCGCAGGAACCTCCGGCTTTTGCAGTACGCACCACAGCTGAGCAACCTTATACAACAGCTCCAGTCCTATATGAGCACCAAACTTACTGATCTTGTGCAGTAAATTCTCCTCGCTGTAGTTGTCAGCATACTTACGCAGCTCGTTTTCATTGATTTTACTTTTGTCAAAGTCTTTGTCTTCTGTCATTTGCTCCACTCTTTCCTGTTCGTGGACGAATGCTTAGCGCATGTTGATGAATTGCAGGTCTACGCCAAAATCGCCAGCCTTCAGCAGTTGGATTACAGCCTGCAGGTCATCCTTTTTCGCACCGGCAACACGTACCTGGTCATCCTGAATCTGAGCAGTTACCTTCAGCTTGGAAGCCTTAATAGCTGCCACGATTTTTTTGCCGTTCTCCTTAGAAATACCCTGTTGGATTTCCAGAGATTGACGTACAGTGCCCTTTGCAGCAGGCTCTATCTTACCCGGAACCAGGCAACGCAGAGGAATACCGCGTTTTGCCATTTTTTGGCGCAGCATATCTAAAATTGCGCCCAGCTTGTATTCGTCCTCAGCTGCAATTTTTACTTCCTTCTCACCGAGCTCTATGGAAGCATTGCTGCCGCGGAAATCATAACGTTGGTCAATCTCTTTTTTAACCTGATTAACAGCGTTATCCATCTCCTGCATATCAACTTGGGAAACAACGTCAAAGGAACTATCTTTTGCCATTATTATTATCCTCCTAAAATGTAGCTAAAGTTTATCATGCCTAATTATATCAAAGAAAACGCTTTAATGCCAGTAAAAGTACATTCACCGGCAATTTTGCTTATTTTCCGGCATTCTTACCGTGCATATAAGCATGCTCCTGGTTCAGCTCCTGCAAAAGCTGCAGGCCGCTCCAGGTGCAGTTGGTGGGCGTCAGCATCGCCTTAAGCGCCACCTGGCGCAGCTTGCCCTTTTTAATGGCAGCCAGCAGCCTATCCAGATCCTGACGGCTGAAGCCGCACATGAGCAGCATTTCCTCCTGCCCTTCGTCACCGCTGTAAGCTTCACTGACAGGCGCCACCTCGGACAAGCCTGCCAGATAGCCGACAGGCTGCAGCAGCTCCTCGCGCGCCACGGCGCGCAGCTGCGTGCGCAGCATCATGCAGATCAGCTTCAGCGCCTGCAAACGCTCAGGCGTAAAATTATAGGCCAAAATTATTTTTTGCATATGATTCTCCTATCTCAGGCAAACAAATCAATCTGGTTATTTTCCGGCAAATCGCCCAAAACGCCCATATCTGCCAGCTTTTCGATAACGCTCTTATTGACGCCCGAGCGCAAGCGCAAATCCTCCTGGGAGATAAACGGTCTGTTAATATCCCTGGCAGCCGCAATGCTCTTGGCAGCGTTTTCACCTACACCGCCCAAGGCAGCCAAAGGCGGACGCAGGCCGTTTTCCGTAACCAGGAATTTAATCGGGTCCGACTTGTATAAATCCATCTTATCAAAGCTCAGACCGCGCTCCAGCATCTCATTTACCAGCTCCAGATAAGTAACCGTTGTTTTATCCAGTGGCGAAGCCTTAAAGCCCTGCTGGTAAACATTCTTGATGAAATTCTTCACATAAGCCTTGCCCTTGGAAACATGGGTGTAATCAAAATCCTTGGCACGTACCGTAAAGTACGCTGCATAAAACTCCTTCGGATAATGCACCTTGCAATAAGCAATGCGGTACGCCATCAGAACGTACGCCACAGCATGCGCCTTCGGGAACAGGTACTGCACCTTTTCGCAGGACTTGATATACCATTCGGGAATATTTACTGCGCGCATAGCCTCCAGCATCTTCGGCTCCAGGCCTTTTTTCGCCGCCTTACCCTTACGCACGTGCTCCATCGTCTTAAACGCCAGACTTGGCTCCACGCCCTTGGAAATCAAGTGCGTCATAACGTCATCACGTGTGGAGATAGTTTCGGCAACAGGCTTGCCTTCCTTAATCAAATCCTGCGCATTGTTCAGCCATACGTCCGTACCATGCGAATAACCGGATACACGCACAACCTCACTGAATTTTTTCGGCTGTACGTCGCTGATCATCTGGCGTACAAATTTGGTGCCGCATTCAGGGATACCAAAGGTGCCGACGGCACTGTCAATCTGCTCCGGCGTAACGCCGAGGGAAGACGTATCCTGGAAGATACGCATCGTTTCTTCATCGCCTACAGGAATCTTCTTGGGATCAAAGTTGGGATCCACATCCTCCTGCAGATATTTTTCCAGCATCTTCAGAACCATCGGATCATCGTGGCCCAGAATATCCAGCTTAACCAAACGGTCATTGATGCTGTGATAATCATAGTGAGTAGTAATCGTAGTGCCATCCTTATCATCGGCAGGACGGTTCATCGGCGTAATATAATGGATATCCATATTACGCGGCACAACCATGATGCCGCCGGGATGCTGGCCCGTAGTGCGCTTGATGCCGGCAAAGCCTTCAACCAGCGCAGCCACATGCGCCGGATGCACATGCAGATTCTTGCTCTCGTAATATTTTCTGATAAAGCCTATCGCCGTTTTGTTGGCGATGGTCGCAATCGTACCGGCGCGGCAAACATTGTCGCGGCCGAAAAGCTCCTCGGTGTACTTGTGCGCCACGCTTTGGTCAGACATGGCGGACGGATCATCGGGATCGATACCACCGGAGAAGTTCAAATCAATATCAGGAACCTTATCGCCATGGAAGCCCAGAAAAACCGCAAACGGGATATCGTGACCATCGCGCAGCATTCTGGTGCCGCATTCAGGACAATCCTTCGGTGGCAGGTCAAAGCCGCTGTCGACCTCATTGTTCATAAAGAATTCGCTGTGACAGCAATGCGGACAGCGGTAATGCGGCTTCAGCGCGTTAACCTCGGTAATATCCAGCATCGTCGCTACAAAGGACGAGCCTACGCTGCCACGCGAGCCTACCAGGTAACCGCGGTCGATAGAATGCTTAACCAGCTTATGCGCAATATAATACAATACGGAGAAGCCGTGGCCGATAATAGCATCCAGCTCCATCTTCAAGCGGTCCTCAACAATCTGCGGCAGCTTTTCGCCGTACCATTCATGCGCCTTGGCGTAAGACAAATCGCGCACTGCATCCTCCGCGCCGGGAATCGACGGCGAATACAGCTGGTCGCGGTCAGGAACGGGCTTAATGCGCTCAATCATATCCGCAATCTTATTGGTATTGGTAACAACAACCTCGTAGGCTGCCTCCTCGCCCAGATAAGAGAACTCCTCGAGCATCTCCTCCGTAGTATGCAGGTACAGCGGCGGCTGCAAATCCGCATCCTTGTAGCCCTGACCGGCCTGCAGAATCGCACGCAGCTGGGCATCCTCAGGATTGAGGAAATGCACGTCACAGGTTGCCACAGTCATCTTGCCCAAGCGCTTGCCCAGCTCATAGATTTTGCGGTTATGCTCGCGCAAATCCTCTTCTGTACAGTAATTTTCGCGTACCAAAAATTGGTTATTGCCCGTAGGCTGGATTTCCAGATAATCATAGAAGCCGGCGATTTTTTCCAGCTCCTCATCGCTTGCGCCCAGGCGCACCGCACGATAAAGCTCGCCTGCTTCGCAGGCCGATCCGAGAATCAGACCTTCACGATGCTCCTCGATAACAGCGCGCGGCAGCAACGGACGCTTATTCAGATAACGCAAGTGGCTGATAGTAACGAGCTGGTACAGATTACGCAGACCGACCTCATTCTTCGCCAGAATAATAATATGGTGGCTGCTGATTTTGCTCTTACCCTTAGTCGCAGCATCAGGATTTTCTGTATCAACAGCATCGTCCTTAGTATGGCTATCGCTGATAAGATAACCCTCCATGCCGAAAATCAGCTTCAGGTCACTGCCCTCCGCCGCATCAAAGCAGAACGGAAAAGCCTGCACTACGCCATGGTCGGTAATCGCCAAAGCCTTGTGCCCCCAACGGATAGCCTGCTTGACGAGACCCTCCATCGGCGTCAGGCCATCAAGCTTACTCATCTTCGTATGGCAATGCAGCTCAACCCTCTTGACCTCGGCATTATCCATGCGCTCCTCCTTGGCATCGAGCTTCATAATGCCACGAGGCACCATGCACATCTCGTCAAAGGCAAAGCGGTCAGGTGCAACATCACCCTGCAGACGCAGGCGCATACCGGGCTTCAGCAGATTTTTGAACTCGTTGCATTCCTTGCGGGGGTCGCCGCCGTCACGCTTGTCAAAACGCAGCTTGACGAAAATGCCACCTGTATCATCGCTCACGTTAAAGGTAAGCACAATGGAACCGACGCGCGTTTCCTTATCAATAAAGGTCTGCAGCGCACCATCCTTATCCAGGCTTTTAACAAAGGTACCTTCGATAACAACATTACGCTCTTCCTCTGTAACAGTATCCAGCTTACGCGGTGTACCCTTGATTTTTTTGCCCCACAGCTGGCCGTCAGCCTTCTTTTCTCCGTATAAGGCTGCCATGGCCTGCAAATAATCCGGGTCCTCCTCCGGATTGTTATAGGACGTTTCACATGGAGGCTCCGGCGGCAGAGTTTCGCCGATTTCAATATCAGGCGGCTCGGGAGGCAAAGGAATTTCCTCCGGCAGCGGCTCGCCGGTGCAGTCGGTAATCTCTACCTCTGCCTGCGGCTCACGCTGCATCATCTGGCACTTAGAGCCATCGCCGTCGCAAATCATATCTACGCTTTGCAAAGAAAAAGCGGCTGCAAGCTGCTGCGCCGCCTTCTGCAGCAAGCCGCCGGTCAGATGGGCGGCGCAGCTAAAGTGCACCTCCCACTGACAGGCAGACTCGTCTACACAAATCTGATTGATATGCATCAGCTTCAGCTGCATCAGTTCCACCGGAGAAAAGGTCAGCGAAGCCAAAAAACTATAAAATTTTTCTTCATCAGGAATCAGGCAATATTTTTTATTCACATTAAATCCTTTCCTAATAATGACGGAAGAAATTGTTGGTAGGGATTATATAGTAACGCAGATGGCGTGCTATCTTCCTCTGTTTTTCTGAGATAAGCTAGAGTGCGTCAGATGCCAAGACGGATGCCGACGGCGTACTTTTAGTACGTTGAGGCGACGCAACAACGCAGATGGCGTGCTATCGCTTATCTCTCTTATCTCATGTTTTCGACACCGACAACACCCTCAATCCCCTGCAACCCCTTCACCAAATCTCCGCCATCGGGCGCAGTTTTGCCAAGCTTCAGAAAGACCTCCAGCACCAGGCGATTCTTTTCTTTATCGCGCTTTACGTTCAGTGATTTTACCTGCACGCCATTGAGTGACAGATAACCGGTAACATCGGTAATGGCACCGGAACGATTGGTAGTAATGATGCGGATAAACTGGCGGTCACTGCGGCTATTGGCAGCAAAGCGCTTTTCCCAGGTATGGAAGGTAACAAGAGTTATCATGGTGATAATGGTTGCCACACTGCTGAGGAAGTACATACCGCTGCCGGCAGCAAGGCCGATTGCAGAAACCATCCACAGGCTGGCAGCAGTTGTCAGGCCGCGGATAGTGAGTCCCTCGTGCAGAATAGTACCTGCACCGAGAAAGCCTATGCCACTGACAACCTGAGCAGCAATACGCGCCGAGTCGCGACGCTGACCGATATCCTCCTCCAGCTTAGTAGTCTGAGGATAGACATCATCAAAGCCGTAAAGCGAAACAAGCATAAACAGCGCCGAGCCTACGCACACAAGAATATGCGTACGAAAACCGGCAGGGCGGTCGCCGCTGCCTCTTTCTATACCGACAATACCGCCGAGAATTGCGGCAACAACCAGCCTGATAACCATAACAACCTCTTTGTTATGCAAAAAAGAAGTATTAATTAAATCCATGCCAGTATCACCTCACAGCTTCCGTTCCCTCTGCCTGCGCCGGGCGCAGACACGGGAACTGCGTTATTTTTACAGCTTTTGCAGCATCTCCCTGATAGCAGTGATATAATCACCGTCCAGCGGCAGCATGCTTACTTCGCCGGTCTTACGAACTTTTACTTCCAGCTCGCCGGTCTGCAGAGTCTTAGGACCTACAACTACGCGCAGCGGATAGCCGATCAGATCTGCGTCCTTGAATTTTACGCCCGGACGTTCCTTGCGGTCGTCGATAACAACCTCAACTCCTGCTTTGTGCAGCTCGTTATAGATTTCCTCAGCCTTAGCGAAGGATGCTTCATCCTTTACGTTTACAGGTACAACAAGCACTTCATACGGAGCGATAGCAACAGGCCAGATCATGCCGTCGGCATCATGGCTTTGTTCAACGCAGGCAGCCATAGTACGGCCTACACCGATACCGTAGCAGCCCATTACCATGGGCTGCTCTTTGCCGTTTTCATCCAGATAGGTACATTTCATAGCTGCGCTGTATTTGGTGTGCAGCTTGAATACCTGACCTGCTTCAATGCCGCGAGCTTTGGCAATCGGAGCACCGCAGTGCGGGCAGGGATCGCCTTCAGCCATCAGACGGATATCGGCAACGTAGGTCGGAGTGAAATCACGGCCCGGGTTAGCGTTGATGTAGTGGAAGCCTTCATGGTTAGCACCACAGCAAACATTGTGCATATTCATAACGGTTGCATCGCAAACGATAATAACCTTTTCGGGGTCAAGGCCTACAGGGCCCATGTAACCGCCGACAGTGCCAGCCTTAGCCAGCAGCTCTGCCTCAGCCATTTCCAGCTCAACTGCGCCTACGGTGTTTTGTACTTTGGTTTCGTTAACCTCGTGATCACCGCGAACGAAGCACAGTACCAGGCCTTTTTCGCATTGGTATGCAACAGCCTTTACGGATTTTTCAATCGGAGCATTGAGGAAAGCGCAAACGTCAGCAATGGTCTTGCAGTTCGGAGTTTCAACCTCGCTCAGCTCCTGCATTTCTTCTGCCGGAGCCTCCAGCGGATACAGCTCTGCCTTTTCGATATCGGCAGCGTAATCGCATTTGGTGCAGTAGGTAATTTCTGCTTCACCACTGTCTGCCAGCACCATGAACTCATGGCTGCCGGTACCGCCGATAGCACCACTGTCTGCTTCTACCGGACGGAAGTTCAGACCGCAACGGGTAAAGATTCTGTCATAGGCATCATACATTGCCTTATAGGTAACGTCCAGACCTGCTTCATCACGGTCGAAGGAATAGCCATCCTTCATAATGAAGTCACGGCTGCGCATCAGGCCGAAGCGCGGACGGCGTTCGTCACGGAATTTGTCCTGAATCTGGTACAGGTTCAGCGGCAGCTGACGGTAGGAACGTACATCGTTCTTAACCAGGGTAG
>OQWM01001039.1_pt1 | contig 19024 bp, 19 predicted proteins | sample 1691531 | NCBI WGS metagenome assembly OQWM01 (sample SAMN03418257, study PRJEB22391) | human gut metagenome | biome: human-gut; feature: organic feature; material: feces | host: Homo sapiens | place: Tanzania | collected 2013-01
TTCCGATCTAACCATGCATACCAATTATTAGTATAGTGTTCTTAGCTGATAAATATAAAGGGCTTGTAATGAATAATATAACAAAATGGTATGCATGGATGATGACCATTTCAATTTTCTTTTATGTTTTAACAATGTTTGTAAGTATTCCTAATTTTGGAATACTATCAAATGGTGATAGATATGGCTCATTTTTAAACTATATTTTTTATGTTAAAGAATTTGGTGGATTTGAGACCAGTATTCACCGTTTTGGTGGTCCTTTTCTCGAACCAGGTTATGTTGGTATGATGGGAGCATTCCTATTGTTTGTAAATAGATTTGATTTGAAGAGAAGAGACGTACAGGTAATATTACTCTCTGTCTTGTTGTCTCTATCATTGGCTGGATGGGTATTGGCTTTTATCGGATACTTTGAGATACAATATTATAAAGGAAATATTAATATAAAAAGGGTATTTCCATTTGCTTGTTTATTTTTGTTTTTCATATTATTGGGTTCCTTCTATAATAATGGAGACAATGTTATTAACAACGAAATTTTAAGTCGTTTAGCTTTTGATGAAGAAAAGGGCTTTGTTGGTAATAATCGTAATATGGAAGCTATGATGGAATTCTTTCAAGCAATGTGGGGAAATTGGGATTTAATATTATATGGTTATCCTCCAACTGCATTTTATGGATTGGCAGATTGGGAGACTATTGGTGCTGGCCTTGACCGTTTTATGGTTTTTCATGGTTTAATGGGTGTATTGTATGTTTTTCTTTTCTATATTTTATCTTTGTTTTATACAACGGATAAAAAGTTTGCATTATTATTTTTTATATTTATTCTGATATGTTTTTGGCAGAGAACTTATTCACTTTGGTTTTCGTGGATTATTTGTTTCCACTATTCTGTTATAATGCAGGATATGCGTAAACAGCTTAACGATAATTAAATATATATATGATAAACTATTCATTTATTATACCTCATCATAACTGTCCAAAACAGTTAAATCGTTTGTTGGATTCAATTCCTCAGCGTGAGGACATAGAAATTATTGTTGTAGATGATAATAGTGATGAAGACAAGAAACCGAAAGTGGCTCGTTCGGACGTTAGTGTGGTATTGATTCCTAAAGAAGAGTCTAAAGGTGCAGGACATGCAAGAAATATAGGATTAGATATGGCAAAGGGTAAGTGGTTGTTATTTGCTGATAGTGATGATTACTACGAAAAAGACTTCATTTCTAATTTAGATGAGCATATAAACTCCGATGCAGACATCGTCTTTTTTAGTGCGTATGTGAATTATGATATAGAACACCCACAAGAAAATCAAGAACAAAACTATATCGAACTCATTTTTCAAAATTATTTAGAAAGTAGTAAGACAGAACTTGATATTAGAAGAGCCGCTATGGCCGCAAATGTTCCATGGAATAAAATGTTCAAGAAACAGTTTATATTTGATATAGGTGCTTGGTTTGAAGAAATACCTATTTCGAATGATGCGTGGTTCGTTAAATATGCTGGTTCAAAGGCTGCAAAGATAGAGATAATAAAAAAAAGGCTCTATTATTACATAAAGTATCCCAATAATACAACAAACAAGAAACGTCCTTTAAATCATTATTATCTTGCTATTGATTCAAATACAAGAAGAAATGTTCTTTTGCGGGATGTTGGATTGTTTGATATGATAGAGTTTCCTGGATTTAATAAAGAGAATATTCTTAGGGATTTTGGGAAATGGATATTTGTAAGATTAATTCTTTATAAGCTTTTCCATGACCCGACTTTTTTCAAATCTATAATAAAGAAACTAAGAAGATGAAAAATATATCAGAAATACATAATTGTTATGGTTGTGGCGTGTGTTCTGCTTCTTGTCCGAGAAAGATTATTTCGATACATTTAAATGAAAATGGCTTCTATGAGCCTTGCATAGATGAGCTTGAGAAGTGTACGGAGTGTGGAATATGTCTTGATGTGTGTGCTTTCAATCATAAAGAACGTGCTTTGAAACCTGAAGAAGTAAAAATGAATTCTTGGGCAGCATGGAGTAATGATGAAGCAGTCCGCAGAAAGTGTTCAAGTGGTGGCGTTGGTTTCGAGATTGGTAAGCAACTAATTGAACAAGGTTATCAAGCAGTTGGATGTCGTTATAATGTCAATGAACAGAGGGCTGAACATTATATAGCAACCACTGTTGAAGAATTTGTGCAATCTATAGGTAGTAAATATATTCAGAGTTATACTGAAGAGGCTTTCAAGCTAATCAAACGTAAAGATCAGAAGTATCTTATTACGGGAACACCCTGCCAAATAGATTCATTCCGCCGAATGATAAGAAAATTCCGTTGTGAGGACAATTTCATTTTGATGGATTTCTACTGTCATTGTGTCCCATCTATGTATGCATGGAAAGCTTATAGAAAGATGTTGGAACCTAAGATAGGAGAGATTACTTATGCCTCGTGGAGAAATAAGTTTGAGTATGGATGGCATGACTCATGGTTAATGGGTATGGAAGGAGACAAAACCTCTAAACCTGTAGATTGGCATGATAGTTATAATCTGTTAATAAGGGAAAAAAAAACTTTCGTACAATCCCGAATGTCTCAAGGTGATTTATTTTACAAACTCTTTTTGGGGGATATTTGTATAGGCCCACAATGCGAAAAACAATGCAAATACAAGTATGATAAATCCTCTGCTGATATACGAATAGGTGATCTTTGGGGGGATGCCTATAAGGATGAAGAGAAAGGTGTTAGTGCTTTGGTTAGTTTTACATCTAAGGGTGAAAAGATAATAAATGATTTGAAAAATGTAACATTAGTAAAATATCCATTGGATATTGTTGCTGAAGGACAGATGAAAAGTAATTCAAAATCCAAGACAATGAGTCCATTGATAATGTATTTATTGAGAAATGGATATGGACTAAATGGAATACCTTTTAAAGTAGTATATAATATTCAACGTTTTATAAATGTTATAAATATAAAATTTAAGAAGCTTTATAAATGAAAATAGGACTAATTACTATATATCAAGTACCAAATTATGGTTCTGTATTGCAAACTTTTGCAAGCCAGAAGGTTCTTGAACAAATGGGGCATGAATGTGTTATTATACGATATAATTATAGAAACGATGAATTCTTCAAAAAGCAAGGGTTAAAGCGTAATAAGTTTAAGGAATGGCAATTAGATACAATCCCATGGCTTAAGTCGGCTAAATTGCATAGATTTAGAAAAGAGAATTTTAATTTTTCAAAACAATTTGAAACGTATCAAGAACTTGTTGATTTTGATTGGTCTTCATTTGATGCTTTTATAGTTGGAAGTGATCAGGTTTGGAATACTCGTTTTCTTTTTGCAGATCCTGCTTTTTTACTAAAGTTTGTGCCAGATAATAAAATGAAAATATCCTTATCTTCAAGCTTTGCATTGAAAGAGTTACCATTAAAGTATGAACAGTTATTTCATGATGAGCTTAAAAAGTTTAAGGCTATATCTGTACGTGAAGATAATGGTGCAACTATAATTACGGATTGTTTAAAACTTGACAAAAATGTTAATGTTGCTCTAGATCCGACACTGCTATTGTCAAAGGACCAATGGCTCAAAATGGTTTCATGCTCTTCTTTTAAGAAAAAACGTCCTTACATTCTACTGTATATGTGGACATATGCATTTGAACCTCGCCCTTATATTTTAAGGGTACTTGAGTATTTTCAAAAGAAAATGGATGCTGATATTATAGTTTTAGAGGGTCATAAAGAACTTTCTGGATTAAAATGTGATTTTGTTGATGCCAATAATTCTTCTATTCCGAAGTTCATTGATTTGTTTGCAAATGCTGATCTTGTTATTACAAGTAGTTTTCATGGTACAGCTTTTGCGATTAATTTTGGGGTTCCTTTAATATCTATAGTACCTAATGATTTAGGTGATGATAGACAAAGCTCATTATTAGAAAAGTTAAATGCATATAGTTCTATAGTAAAGATTGGAGCAGATATTAATAATATAAATCCGAACTATTCAAAGCCTCTTGTTATGGATTCTCTAAGAAATGAGAGAGTTAAAACTTTGAAATGGCTGCATGATAGTCTTCTTTAAATATAGTTTAAATTCTTTAAAAGTTATAGTTGAATAATGAATATTATCAGAAAATTAATTTCAGTATTTGAAGATTTGTATAATCATTCTTCTAACAGTAGATTTTGTAGATATCTCCTTAAAAAAGGTATAAAAATGGGGGGGGCAAAATTCTTTTCGACCGCATTCTACAGTTATTGATTTTACTCGTCCTTCGCTTATTACTATAGGTTCAAATTGCTATTTTAATGAAAACTTCGTAATTCTTACACATGATTGGGTTACTAAAGTTTTCTTAAATAGTGGTTTTGAGTTTTTACCAAGCAGTGGAAGAGTAACTATAGGTAATAATGTTAGTACTGGTCGAAATGTGATGATTCTAAAGGGGGTTACGATTGGGGATAATGTATTCATTGGTGCAAATAGCGTCGTATCTAAAGATATTCCTTCAAATTCAATTGCTGTTGGTTCTCCTGCACGTGTTGTTCATACTTTAGATGATTATTACAAAATAAGACAAGAGAAATGTATAATAGAAGCTTTAGACTATGCAAAAAGTATAGCTGAAAGATATGGTAGACAGCCTGTAACAACAGATTTTTGGGAAGAGTTTTCTTTATTTGTTGATAGCAATAATATATCTGATTATCCAGAATTAAAAGAAATTATAAAAAGACAATGCGGTCCTATGTATGAACATTATTTAAAGCATCATAAAGCAAAATATGATAGTTTTGATTCGTTTTTAAGGGCTGCGGGTTTAAATCGTTAAATTATGGCAAAAATTTCAATAATAGTTCCATGCTTCAAGGTCGAGAAATATATTGATCGTTGTATGGAGTCAATAGTAAGTCAGACTTTAAAAGACATAGAAATTATTCTTGTTGATGATCTTTCTCCAGATAATACTCCTAATAAGTGTGATGAATGGGCAAGGAAAGATTCTCGTATTAATGTAGTTCATAAAAAAGTAAATGAAGGTTTGGGCTTTGCTCGTAATACTGGTTTGCAATATGCTCATGGCGAGTATGTTGCGTTCTTAGATTCTGATGATTGGTTTGAGCATGATATGATGGAACGCCTATACAATGAATGCATAAAAGAACATCTTGATGTGATCTTTTCAGAGTTTAATGTAGATGAATATCCTGGATATAGAGTTGTATTACGACCAGAACATTTTTATGTAGGTAAAGATGAAATAGAACAGTTAAGATTAGATATTGTTGGTGCTGAACCTTCTTATATATCAGGTGTGAAATTTCAATGCAGTGCTTGTAAGGGATTGTATAGAAAAGAACTGATAGACAAATTTGAACTGCGTTTTTTGTCCGAGAGGGAATATATATCTGAAGATTTGCTGTTCAATTTGAATGTCTTGTATTTTGCCGAAAAGGTTAAAACTGTCCCATGGCAATTCTACCATTATTGTTTAAACAATACCTCTTTGACACATACATATAGAGCTGATCGTTGGGAAAAATTGCTAAAAATGTTAGATGTGATGAATACTTCTATAAAAGTGTCAAATACAAAGGAACTACGTTTGAGATTAGCTAGAACTGCAATGTTCTATTCTATGTCAGCTATGATTAATGAGATAAGAAATCCCGAATCAACTAAACTTCAAATTTTAGATGGCATAAAAGCAATCTGTAACAGTGAAAAGCTATGTACGTTTATAAAAAAATATCCAATTCACAAGCTCCCTTTCAAATGGATTGTGTTTACTCTAGCTTTAAAATTTAAGTTTAGGCATCTATTGTATATAATGTTGGGGGGGTAAAGTTTAGGTTTAAATATGTTCTTTCGCTTATTCCTCCGATATCATGGTATCTTACGATTATTGGGAGAGTTAAAGATAGAAAATTATATCAGATGCGTGTTTCATACATTCCGCAAATGAGGCAAATGATAACTCCTGATACCTCTATAATCAGTAGCAACTGCTTTGCGGGACGTATAATGCAGGATCTCAATATGCAGTATAATTCTCCAACATTGGGATTATACTTCTTTGCAGATGATTTCATGGAATTTCTTTCAAATTTAAAGTATTATCTCACTGAAGCAAAACTTGTATTTTTGGATCAGTCACGCCATCCCTTAGCTAATGAGCGTAGAGCTAAGTGGTTGCATTGGTATCCGATTGGATTATTAGGGGGTAAGGTCGAGATTCAGTTTTTGCATTATCATACGGAACATGAGGCTGCTGATAAATGGTATCGCAGGGCACAGCGTGTGAACTTTGATAAATTATTAGTAATAGGTATGGAGCAGAATCTCACTACGCTCGATCATATAAAGTTCTTTGATACCCTGCCTTTTAAAGACAAAATATTCTTCTCTTCTAAAAATCTGCAAGAACTTAAGAGTAATTGTTATATAGATGTTTTTACTGAGCAAGGAGAAGTAGGCGATCCTTATAGATGTGCAGATGTATTCTATAAGGAGTTAATAAAACGCAAAATTCAATAATGAAAAGGAAAATATTTTCGATAGATACACAACTATACAAGGTTACTGGTGTTGAAAAGGTAATGCTTGATATACATCATGCAGTTAAGAATGATTATGTGGCAAGGATTGTTGGCACCATACCTTATAAAGAAGTCAATAAGAATCATCATATTGCTTGTGAGGAGTATATCAAATTTTGTAATCCGTTTATGTTCTGCAACAGTATTGTTATAGTGCATGAACGTCGATTGTTATTACTGTTTTGGATACTTAATGTTTTTTTCTTTCAGAAGATAAAACTCGTATATGTACACCATAATCTTTTCTATAACCATGTGAAAACAACGTTTCTTCCGAGGACAATAGTTGCTATTGCAGATAAAGGAATCGAAAACTTGGTAAAGGAATTTAAGGCACCTGTAGAAAATATACATAAGATTTATAATTGTGTGCAGGATGAGCATTCTGTTCCTCATCGTATTAATGGTAATAATATCAACTTGTTACTTCCTGGGCGTATCAATAGCCAAAAACAACAAATAGAAATAGTAAAACAATTAAAAGGTAAACTTGATAAGCATGTTAAGATTCTATTTGCTGGTGATGGCCCTCATTTGGACGAGTTGAGTAGATTATGCAAAAATGAATCTCAATTCGAGGTTTTGGGATTCAGAAGTGATGTAAAGGAATTAATGCAAAGCTCAAACTATGTATTACTTTATTCTGTTCATGAAGGCTTGCCAATAACGCTCATTGAGGCAACTATGTTGGGTGTCCCAATTATATGCAGTGATGTTGGTGGCAACCCTGAGATTTGTCATGATGGAAAGAATGGATGGGTATTAAACGATTGGGATGCATTGATTAAAACTTTAAATAATCTCCCGAATGTTTCACAGGAAGATTATAGACGCATGTGCAATGAGAGTCGAAGAATATACGAAGAGAACTTTACTTTTGATATATTTAAGGAAAAATATTTGAAACTTTTGAAAACTTTATAATTATGCCAAGACTTGCAAAAACAGAAAGCTGTACAGGCTGTATGGCCTGCATGAATGCATGTGCTAAGGGTGCTATCAAGTTTATTGCTGACGAAGAGGGGTTTCTTCAGCCTGTAGTTGATGAAGAGAAGTGTATAGAATGCCATCTTTGCGAGCGTTCTTGCCCTGAGATTCAAAATCACTATCATTATAATCAAGGTGATGTTGATGTTTATGCTGGATGGAATGTTTCTGATAGACAAGTAAGTTCTAGCGGTGGAGCATTCTCCTCAATAGCAAAGTTTGTCCTCGGTAAAGGGGGAGTTGTCTATGGTGCTTATCTCAATGAACATTTGGAGTGCAAACATATAGAGGTTGATATTATTGAGGGACTTAATAAATTGAGAGGTAGTAAGTATATGCAAAGTGCTATCGGATTGACTTTTAAGTCTGTCAAGAAGAATCTTTTAGCAGGAAAGTATGTCTTGTTTTCTGGAACTCCATGCCAGATTGCGGGCTTATTGACCTACCTTGCTAAGGATTACGATAATCTTGTAACTATGGATTTGGTCTGTCATGGCGTACCTTCCAATGCTTTGTTCAAGAAATACATTGAAAAATTAGAAAATCGACTCGGCTTCGCCGAGAACGAAAGAGTGGCGAATTACGAGTTCCGTCGTAGAGATGGATGGGGTGAATCCCCATCCATCTCTACGACTATGAGTAATTTTCGAAAAATAAAAGGTATAGATGGACTTTACATGAGTGCCTTTGATAAAGCTGCAATATTCAGACAATCATGTTATCAATGCCATTATACAAGAGTTACACGTGTTGGTGATTTTACTGTTGGTGATTTTTGGGGACTAGGTCATCAAGGGGTACCTTTCAAGTATGATATGACAAAGGGAGTATCCTTGTTATTGGTAAATACTGATAAAGGTAGAGAAATTATGAAATCACTTGATAATGATAATTTCTATGTGAAAAGATCATTGCAAGAGGCTGCTGCAAGAAATCATAATTTGACTAAGGTATCAAATAAACCAATCAATAGAGAACAAGTTATTAAGGCTTTTATGGATGATTCGATGAGCCTTTCGGATATTGAGTGTTCACAGCATCTTCTTGATAGAAGTGTTAAAGCAAGATTGAGTTCTTTAAGTGAAACACTTGGAATCTATGATATGTTGAAGAAAATTCATAACTTAATTGGATAAACTAATGAATGTAGGTATTATCAGTATGCAAAGGGTATGCAATAAGGGGTCGTTCCTTCAGGCATACGGTTTGAAGAAAATGGTAGAGTCTCTTGGTCATCATGTGGAATTTGTTGATTATGAGGTAGGTAAACCTCTGTTTAGAAATTCTGCAGATAAGAGACAGTATCACATTTTAAAAGTTCGTAATTCGTTTATCAATTTATTTATTCGGTGTAAGTGGTTGCGAATGTTTTTGCCAGATAGCTATAGACAGATAGTAATAGAGCGTGATGAATACAAGAAGTTTATTGCAAAACATCTTGGGGTTACTGATAAGATGAAGTACAGAACATCTGTCGATGCATTAATTATTGGTAGTGACGAGGTGTTTAATTGTACCCAAATTAATCCAGAGGTAGGATATAGTCCTGAGATTTTTGGCGTTAATAATAAAGCCAGGAAATTATTGTCTTATGCTGCATCCTTTGGTAATACTACTTATCAAAAGCTGGCTGATTTTGGGAAGGTAGATGAATTGAAGGGTTTTCTGACTGCCTTTGATTCAATATCTGTGCGTGACAGAAATTCCTCTGCTGTTGTTGAGCTACTTCTTGGCAGTAAACCTGATGTAAATCTTGATCCTGTTCTGATGTATGACTATATGCCTACTATAAAGGATGAACAAATCAGAAAGGATTATATAATAGTATATGCCTATAGGTCTCGAATTACTCCAGAAGAGGCACGAGAAATTAAAGCTTTTGCTAAACGTGTTGGCAAGAAGTTGATTTCTGTATCTGGTCAAATGGACTTTTGTGATGAACATCTTTCACTCAATCCTTTTGAATGTCTGAACTTATATCGGCATGCAGATTATGTTATTACAGATACTTTCCATGGAACAATTTTCTCAATTATAAACAGAAAGAAATTTGTTACCTTGATTAGAGAGAGTAAAGGAAGTTCTTACGGTAACCAGGAGAAGCTGCAAGACTTGTTGGATCGCTTAGGGCTCCAGGCTCGAAGTTTTTCGAATGGTAAGGATAATCTTTATGAACGTTTATCTGCTGATATAGATTATGAAAAGGTTTTCGATGTAATAGATACAGAAAGAAAACATACAATGAAATATTTAAGTACTAATCTTGGATTATAAAAAACAAGAATTATGCAAGATGTAACTATACTCATTCTTACGAAGAATGAAGAGATAAATCTCCCTGATTGTTTGCAATCTGTAAAGGGGTTTGCTAAGCGTTGTGTTGTAGTAGATAGTTTCAGTAATGACCGTACTAAGGAGATTGCTCTTGAGTATGGTGCTGATTTCTATGAACATAAGTTCGAGAATTATGCTCGACAGTTTAACTGGGGACTGGATAATACTGAAATTCAGACCAAGTGGACGTTCCGACTGGATGCTGATGAGCGTCTGACTCCTGCTCTGTGTAAGGAACTTGATGCTTTGATGACTGCTCATGAAAATGATGATGTTAATGGATTTACCATGGAAGCTTCACTCTTTTTTATGGGCAGGGAGATGAAACATGGTGGTCCACAAAAACGTAAGCTGATGCTCTTTAAAACGGGTATGGCTCGTGTTGAAGATAGAAAGATGGATGAGCATACGATTTTGTCTTCAGGCCGTGCTGTAGATTGCAAGGAGAAGTTCCTTCATTATGATTTTAAGGATATGACATTCTGGATTAATAAACTAAACTGGTATGCTACTCGTGAAATGCAGGATTACTTTGATTATATCAATGGTAAAAATGCAACGATTAATGCCAATGATAAGGAGATTGCGTCTATCCGCAACAAGAAGTTTGGTGTCTATTATAAATTCCCGAAGTTTATCCGTTGTTGGTTGATGTTCTTCTATACGTATATCTTCCAGCTTGGCTTCTTGGATGGTAAGGAGGGCTTTATCTATCATTGGATGTATCATCGTTTCTATAGAACTCTGGTTGATTGTAAAATCCTGGAGCAGGAATTGAATCCAAAGCCTTTTGAGCAGACTGGAGATTTGAAATGATGATAGTCTGTTGTTATAAAAATCATATCTTATGGCAATGAGAGTTTCAAAACTATTGCGGGAAGCAAATATTGGCTTTTCTACCTTTTGCGCGATTCTGAAAGCAATGGATATGGATGAACCCTATATTGAATTGAGTTCCAAGATACCGGATGACGTTGCGAATTTTATTTTGAATCTGCGAAATGAAGATTTAGACTTCATCAAGTTGATTGAAAAAGATGCGGAAAAGAATATATCAGATTGTCAACCTAAATCGAGACCTCCTTTGAACATATTAGGAAAGATTGATTTAGATGAACACAACAATCCAAGGCATCTAGAAAGAAAGCTTAAACTGTCAACTACCGACTATACAAATGCGATAGAAAACGATACTACAGTAGAACAGCCTCTATATAAAGAAGACAACAAAATGTTTTGGATAGAGGAATTAATTCTGATAACACCACAAGGGAAAGCGTCACGTTTACCGATTGCTTCTTTTAATTCTCCGAGACAAGTACCTCTTTATTCAGTCTTGATAGGTTGTAATGGTGTAGGTAAGAGTTCCATGCTGAAAGAAATGGTGGATTTCTTTGTTGACCTCCATGCTTATATTCATGATGTAAAACCAAAAATGTCTTCTGCAAATAAGGCGAGACTCAAGGGGGTTAGGTATCATATAGATGGTGCCTGTTGTGAAGTAATAAGATTAGGTAGAACTTTTCTTGCAAAGATTGACAACTGGTTATTGGCATCGAAGAATCTGCGTCTCCCTTCTATTGTTGCATGTAATTTTGGTGCTTTCGATAAGTTTCCTGTTCAAAAGGTAAATGGCTCGGCTCTGACCAGATATGATGTGCCATACTATAAATATGTTGGGGCTCATGTCAATGGAAATATGATTTCGTCATCAGCTATTGTTTTTCGACTGTTGTTTTCTTTGAAGGAAAATAGAGATGATAGGCAACGACAAAATTTGTCTTCTATTTTGGATTTCATAGGATATGATCACATCATATCTTTGAATTATTCGGTCGTTTTAAAGTCCAAGAAGGATGGGGGTGTACGAGATGCTATTCTTAAACGAGTACAACAAGACAGAGAGTATATTAAACTTTCTGAAGAGCAAAAGAACAATATCGTTAAAGAACTCTATGATTTCTACAAGAAAAAGGAGTTTGCACAGAAGGTTCAATTTTGCTATGAACTAGACATCGATAAAAAATCATTGGTAACAGATGATGAATTGGAGCATATCTATAAGTTGAAGCAATACGATTTGGTTCATACAACGGGCGTTGTTTTTTATAAACAAGGAGTACAAATAGCTTCTGAAGAAATGAGTTCCGGTGAGTTTGCTATGCTTTCTATAGTACTGAGTATTTCTACAGCAGCGAGTGATTCTCACACCTTGATTCTCATAGATGAGCCTGAACTTAGTCTTCATCCCAACTGGCAAATGACTTTTATAGATAACCTCGATAGGGCGTTACGAGATCAGGTGTGCCATCTGCTGATAGCCACACACAGTCATATGCTTGTATCAGATTTGCCGATGAACCGTTCTTCTGTTTCTCAGTGGGAAAAAGATAAAAATGGTAATCTTGTAGCTAATCAAATAGTGGGAAATACATATGGTTGGTCTGCTGAGGAAGTACTTCTTAAAGTATTCAAGACTGCTACCGATAGAAACCGATATTTCGGTGAACGTATTGCTAAACTTTTGGAACAGATGGGGAATGATACGATTAGTACGGAGGCTGTGGCTGATGAATTGAATGAATTGCAGGAAATTTCACAGCATCTAAGTGATGTGGATCCGATGAAAATGGTTTTAAACACAATAATTGAAGCATATCAATAATGAATAATGAACTTGAAGATTACATCGTACAAGATCCTTATCATCCTACAGAAAAAGAAAAGTTAGCTATAGAGGAATTGACAAACAAAGGTCTTGTTCCTGGAGATTGGAATTCCCAAAAAGCTGGTATAACTGAGTTTAAGGATCATATACGTGAATATATGTACTATGAGCAGAATTTCAGGTGTGCATATTGTCGGATAGAGTTACCTATAGCATGTTGTTACGGGCAACGTGAACATATCGTTCCGAAAACCCCACACCCGAAATGGATGTTCGAGCCTCGCAATTTGTGTTTTGCTTGTGATGTATGTAATAATTTTAAGTTGGATGAAGAGGTATTAAAAAAGCCTCATGCTGTTGCTTATCCCACAGATAGTAAGGCTTTTATGATTATTAATCCCTTTCTTGATAAATATTCGGACCATATTGAACTAAAGGAGGGTATCATATATGTAGGAAAAACAAAGAAAGGACAATTTACAATTGATACCTGTCATCTCTACAGACCAGAACTGGCTCTAGAACGGGCAAAGAAGAGAATGGAGACCGAAAAACCAGAAACAATTCGAACTCAGTTGCTGGCATTATTATCAATATTACCCATATCGGACGAGGGAAGAAACAAAACCTTGGAGAATTTTGAGAAGATTGTAGAAAAATATAAAAAGGAACATAAAGCCTAAAATGATTAGTGCTTGTGCTTTGGAAAAGTAATTAAAAAGTATTTTATGTATAGACATTTTTTTAAAAGATTGATAGACATCGTGCTCTCAGCTTTGGGCATGATTGTTTTGTCGCCAATCTATTTGCTGCTTATGTTATATGTGGCGATATTTATGGGATTGCCAGTCTTGTTTGGACAGGAACGTATTGGTAAAGGGGAGAAGCCTTTCAAACTATATAAGTTCCGTTCTATGACCAACAAGAAAGACAAGGATGGTAATTTGTTGCCGGAAAGTGACAGATTGACTAAGGCTGGTATTTTACTAAGAAACTCTTCTCTGGATGAGTTACCTGAGTTGTGGGCTATTTTTGTTGGAAAGATGTCAATAGTTGGTCCTCGTCCTATGCCAACCTATTATGGACCTTACTTTCTGCCAGAAGAAAGAAAGCGCCATACAGTAAGAGGTGGTCTTATTCCTCCAGATTCTTTAAGTGGTAAGGCTGTGACCAGCTATGAGGAACAGTTTGAATATGAGTGCTATTATGCTGATCATATCTCATTGTGGTTGGACATCAAGGTGATATTTACTACATTCAAGATCCTCTTCAAACGTGTTGAAGAGGATTATGGAACTTGTGAACGTCCGCACTTGAATGTGTATCGTAAGGATATGTTGAAATAATTAAATTGATATATTATGATTCAGACAATTAATGAACTTATAAAGAAGAATGGTACTCCTTTCTATCTCTTTGATGAGGAGGGTTTTGTGAACAACTATAGAAAACTGGAGGCAACTTTCAAGGCTGTATATCCAAACTATCAGATTTCTTATTCTTATAAGACCAACTATACTCCATTTGTATGTCTGCTTGTGAAGAGCTTGGGTGGATTTGCTGAAGTGGTGTCTGATATGGAATATACGCTTGCCAAGAAGTTGGGTTACGCTAATAATCAGATTGTTTATAACGGACCTTCTAAGGGGGAAGAAATGTATGAACATCTTGAGAACCATGGCATCTTGAATCTTGATTCTTTGGATGAGGCTAAGCGTGTTGTTTCATACTGTTTGGCTCATGCCGATAAACAATATACTGTAGGTATTCGCATCAATATGGATTTGGGTGCAGCCAACTTCATTAGCCGTTTTGGTCTGGAACCTGACAGCAAGGATATGGTGGAAGTTGTTAGATTGATCAAAAATACACCTAACTTGAAACTGATAGGTTTGCATTGCCATATCAGTCGGTGCCGTGGTGTAGAGGCTTGGGCTGAACGAGCTAAGATAATGCTGGATATGGCTGATAAGTATGTGGATGGTGTACCTGAGTATATCAGTCTAGGTAGTGGTATGTTTGCTGATATGGCAGATTATCTGAAGGATCAGTTTGGTGGTTCTAGTGTTCCTACATACGAGGATTATTGCAAGGCTACAATTTTGCCTTTTGCAGAGCATTATAAGGATGTGGAAAAGAAGCCTATGCTTTTCACTGAACCAGGAACTACCGTTGTTGCTCGTTACTTGAGTTTCGTTAGCAAGGTTTTAAGTATCAAGCAGATCCGTGGAAGATGGATTGCTAATATGGATGGTGACTATCATAATCTGGGTGAAATTTGCACCATGAAGAAATTGCCTACACATGTGATTACTGGTGGTAAGGAGCAGAAGCATTATGACAATATTGACATCATGGGCTTTACCTGTCTGGAACAGGATGTAATGGTTCCTGCATGGGATGGTGAACTCGCTGAGGGCGATGTGATGGTGTTCGATAACTGTGGTGGTTATTCCATCGTATCAAAACCTCAGTTTATAAAGCCTCAGAGTGCTATGTTTGCTAAGCGTATCAATGGAGATGTACAGATGATCATGCGTGCAGAGACATTTGATGATGTGTTCGGTAAGTTTAGTTTTGACTTTTAAACGTTGAAGAAATGAAAGATATTACTGTATTGAGCTCTGCATGTGGAGCCTTCTTTATGCCTGGTTTCTTCCGCTGCCTGAAAGAAAATCATGAGCGTAATATCAGAATAGTAGGTTGTGACCTGAGCGATGATGCTGTGACAAACAGATTGTTTGTTGATAAGTATTATCAGGTACCAAGATATACTGACAGCACTTATGTGGATGTATTGCTGGATATCTGCAAGAAAGAGCATGTTGATGTGTTCTTCCCTCATATTTCCATGGAACTTCCATATATCTTGGACAGAATGCAGGATTTCGAGAAAGCCGGGGTGAAAGTTGCCATCTCTGATAAGGATACTTTGGCAACAGCTAACTGTAAGTATCATCTTTATGAGTTTATGAAGAAGAAAGGACTTACAGTACCTCAATATTTCCTTGTAGATTCTTCAGAGACTTTGCGCAAGAGAATTGGAGAATTGGGTTTCCCTCAGCGTCCTGTCTGTGTAAAAATGACCGAAAATAGTGGTAGCCGTGGTGTTCGTATTGTTCGTGCAGACTTATCAAAGAGCGATCTCTTCATGCATGACAAACCATCTTCTATGAACGTTACATTGGATGAAATGTGCGAAATATTGGATGGCTGCGATCCGATGCCAACCATTATGGCAATGGAGTTTCTGCCAGGTGTAGAATACACGGTTGATTTGCTTGCAGACCATGGCAAGACTTTGTATATAGCAGGTAGAAGAAATACTACCAGTTCAATGAGTATTGCTCAGACATCTGTTGTAGAGAAGAAGGATAGTGCTTATCAGCTCTGTGAGGACATCGTGCGTGAGTTAAATCTTGATGGAAATATCGGTTTCGACTTTATGCTTGATGAAAACGATACTCCTTGGCTTACTGATTTGAATCCTCGTGTAACAGCTACTATCATTCTTTATGCTGGTGCAGGTATGAATTTCCCTTATTTGCGTATTAAGCAGCTTTTGGGTGAGGAATTGCCTAAAATTGAGTTGAAGTATGGAACCAAACTGGTTCGTAAATACTGGGATGTGCTGTTTGATGAGAAAGGCATAATTCAAATTTAAAAGATTTCGTATGAAAAAGATATTGATTACCGGTGCCAACAGTTATGTTGGTACCAGCGTAGAGAAATGGTTGTTGAAGACTCCAGGAGAGTTTGAGGTAGATACAGTGGATACAATGAATGAGGCTTGGAAAAAGGCTGATTTCACGAAGTATGATGCGGTATTCCACGTTGCTGGTATAGCTCATGTGGATCCAAAGCCTGAGATGGCTCCCTTATATTATAAGGTGAACCGTGATTTGACGGTAGAGATTGCTAAGTGGGCTAAGGAGGCTGGCGTGAAGCAATTTGTGTTTATGAGCAGCGAGATTGTTTATCATGTAAGTAGATCTATGAGTCCACATATCATAACAAAAGATACCAAACCAAATCCAAATGACTTCTATGGTGATTCCAAGCTTCAGGCTGAAAATGGATTGAACGAACTGGTATGTGATACCTTTAAGGTTGCCAACCTTCGTCCGCCTATGATTTATGGTCCAAAATGTAAGGGTAACTTCTTGCGTCTGGGATGGCTTGCTACGAAGGTTCCTGCATTCCCATGCTGGCACAATAAGCGTAGTATGCTTTATGTATATAATCTCGCTGAGTTTGTGAAGCAGATTATCAACCGTGAACTCTCTGGTACTTTCTATCCTCAGAATCGTGAGTTGAGTGATACTGTGGAGATTGTCCGCTTCTTTGCCAAGAAGTATCATCATAAGGTATGGATTAGCAAGTTGTTTAATCCTGCAGTGTTGATAGGCTCTTGGTTCCTGCCTCAGGTTCCTAAGATGTTTGCTGATTCTTATTATGAGCCAAGTATGACCAAATATGATTTCGATTATCAGGTGTTCAGTCTGGAGGAGTCAATGAAGGACTTGGAAGTAACTGAGGATAATAGAAGAATGAAGTAGATGCCATATCTCTAGGTTATGGATATAGATATATTCGAAAAATACTCTTCTCTCTTTGATCCCGGTATTCCTGATTATGTCTTCTTCCTTTCCTTCTGGGCTACGAGTTTACTTATAGCCATCTTGCTCATCATAATGAAGGGATTGGATATCAGGAGAACAGTGATGGGAACTTTGCTTGCAGAGTGTATCTTCATCATCTTTTGCTCTACAGTGATATATCGGGAGACCTTCCCGGAACCTCAATACAATTTCATGCCATTCTGGAGCTATCAAGCTATCAAGGATGGCGATGATATGTATATCGTAGAGAACTTTCTCAATGTCATCCTGTTTATCCCCGTAGGTTTCCTGGCTTGTGGATTCAGAAGGATGAATAGATGGTGGAGGGTGGCTCTCCTGGGATGTATTATTTCCTGTTCCATAGAAGGATTGCAGCTTTGGTTGCAAAGAGGACTCTGCGAACTGGATGATGTGTTCCATAATACCTTGGGGGCTATCGTGGGATATGGACTCTATCGGGTAATGGCTTCGGCATTGAGACGGAGTATGAAGAATAATAACAATAAACAAAACTAAGAAAAATATGAAATACTTATTAGTTGTAGCTCATCCTGATGATGAGGTGTTGGGTGCTGGTGCATCTATGTGGAAATGGTCGCAACAAGGCGACGAGGTTGAGGTGGCTATTATGTGTACTGAGGCGAAGGCGAGAGCTTTCCGTCCTTCTGATGCCGAGTTGGAGGGTGATACCAATGAGAGTACTGCCTTCCTGGGTGTGAAGAAGAAGTATGAGGCTACTTTCCCTAATATCGAGATGAATACAGTTCCTCACTTGAAGCTGGTACAGTTTATCGAGAGTGCCATCCGTGAGAGTGAGCCTGACATCGTGATTACGCATCATCCTGCCGATACCAACAATGACCACCTGATGACTTCCATGGCATGTCAGGAGGCTGTCCGCCTCTTCCAACGTCAGCCAACCGTAAAGCCATTGAAGGAGTTCTGGTATATGGAGGTTCCTAGCTGTACAGAGTGGGCTATCAACGATGCCATGAATCTCTTCCGTCCTAACTGCTATGTAGAAGTAGGCAAAGAGGGTGCTGAGGCGAAATGCAAGGCATTGGCAATGTATAGAGGTGTGATGCGTCCGTATCCACATCCAAGAAGCAATGAGTATCTCATGGGCTTGGCTGCCGTAAGAGGTAGCCAGTGGGGATGCAACTATGCTGAGGCTTTCCAGGTAGTGTTGAGAAGATATTAGAAGATTTTATTTCTTACAGGAAATATGCTAGAAATAAACAAGGATTTCTTGGATTCTCTTTTTGCCAAGGCAAAGGAGAATCCTCGCTTGCGCCAGAACTATGATCTTCGTACAAGTGCTGAGGATCAAAGCCAGAGAATGCTCAATGCTCTGCTACCTGGTACAGAAGTGGCGATACATCGTCATCCGAACTCATCAGAGAGTGTCATCTGTCTTTGTGGCAGAATGGATGAAGTGATATACGAGGAGGTGGTATCGTATCTACAGGATGGTGAGGATACCATAAGAAAGGTCTCTTATCAAGAGATAAAGAGAATTCGTCTTAATCCAAAGAATGGGGTGTATGCCTGCCAAATGCCTAAAGGGGCATGGCATACGGTTGAGGTATATGAACCTAGCGTCATCTTTGAAGCGAAAGATGGGGTGTATGGGGAGGATGGGAGCGAGGCTGCTAGGGCTTAAAGGGATTCTTTAAGAATTCTTCTTTTCTAAAATCATCCCGTCCTTCTTTACCATTAAAGAAGGCTCCACCTCTCATCTCGGTCTTCTCCCCTCAGGGAAGAAGAGGAAAACCG
>OQWM01001040.1_pt1 | contig 19017 bp, 22 predicted proteins | sample 1691531 | NCBI WGS metagenome assembly OQWM01 (sample SAMN03418257, study PRJEB22391) | human gut metagenome | biome: human-gut; feature: organic feature; material: feces | host: Homo sapiens | place: Tanzania | collected 2013-01
TATTGCAAAGTTGTGAAAGAAAAAGAATATAGCTCGTTTCTAAATCGTTAGCAGTTACATTCTTTGTTATACTTAATTCGTTGATATTCAATCAATAAAAGATTTTATTATGACTCGCTGTATGGAAGTTGATGGGTTGCTGGGTGATGTGCGCTTCATTCATCCATCGGCGTAGCATCAGTGCCAGTCTGGCAGATGATAGGGAAGCGAAGTATTTACATTCTTTAGCGGTGGAAGAGGGCAGGCAGTCCAGGGCTAGGTTGGATAGGGGAATGGTGAGCCATTGTTGAGTTTTCTTTATCTTCTTATATATATAATAATGTTGGTCGTCCTCTTGTCTTAGGTCCGAAGGTTTCAGTTCTAGTACGTCGCTTTTTCTGAGTCCTGTCAGGCAACTGAATAGGAAAGCCTCTTTGAGCAGCGGAATGGGGCATTCAGTTTGCATCATCTTTTTCAGTTCCTCCATTGATAGATGTGGCTTTTCCGTTCTGTTGGTTCTTGTACGATAGCAGCTGGGCAGATAGTCCATGGGGTTCTCAGATAGCAGCCTTTGTCTTACGGCTTCCCTTAGGATGGCTTTCAGGATGGTGCATTTCAGGTGGATGGTGTTGTCAGCTAGTCTCTTTTTGTTTTTCATGTGATGATGCAGGTCTTGCGCTTGGCGCAGGTAGTCTATGAATTGTTTGCAAAATTCTGTGTCCACATTCTTGGTCTTCATCTTATGGGCGCCAAAGTTCTCCAGATGCTTCACCAGTGTGAGCACGCTGCCACATCTTCCTTGGTATCTTTTCTCTCCAGGTCGTCTACGTTCTTCGGCATATTGCTTCACAAAGTCGATGAGGGTAATGTTGGTATGGCTGTTATAAAATATGTTCTTGATACTCTTGAGGATAGTCTCTATTTTCTTCATTGTTTCTTTCTTTTATTTTGTTAATATATAGTTTTATCGATACAAAAATAAAAGGATATTTTGGGATAACCAAATAAAAAGGGAAATATATGCGATATTTGATGTAAAAATAGATATAGTTGTATGATAACTGTAGCTCTGCAAAAGTAGATATAATTATCGAATTATACCAATTTTCTATATCTTTTAACACGAAATTAACACTATGTTTGAGCATTTTCATCATATTCAGCCCAAATCCTAGATTTAGTATGGTCTCTTACTATTAATATTAGACAATTAAGCTTTATTTGTTACAATAATATGCATAAAATATACAGTTATCATACAACTTTATCAGGTGGACAAATACCATCTCATGTTGAACAAATAAAGAGAAAAAGAATGAAGAGTTTTCGACTCTATATATTAATGTTTGCATTGGCGTGTACCTGCGTATGTGCCAATGCTCAGCGTGTGGCTGTTAAGACCAACATGCTCTATGACGTCATTGGCGTAGCCTCCCTGGGCGGCGAGCTGAAGACGTCCAAGCATTCTTCCGTCAGCCTCATGATGTCATACAATCCACTGAAATATGGCGGGGCTAAATGGAAGAACTTCTCCTTTCAGCCCGAGTATCGCCATTGGTTCCACCGCACCTTCACGGGTCCCTTCGTCAGTGTGAACGCTGCCTACGGCGGTTTCAACTTCGACAAGTTGCACATTGGCGGTTTGTATGGCAAGCATCGACAAGGGCACTTTGTAGGAGCAGGCATCGGCGGCGGCTTTCACTTTATTTTATCCAAGCGAGCGAGCCTGGAGTTTTCGGTTTCCGTCGATGCCCTCCATTGTCGCTACGATAAGTACCGGGAGGGCGACTTGCCCTACCACGAGGGCAAGTTTGAGAGCAATGCCATCGTGCCGCTGGGCACGGGCGTGTCGCTAGCCATCATGCTGTGACACCTATTATATATAAATCAAAAAATTAGGAACAAAAAATATCTAGATATACAATATGAAACATCCAAGTAGAAAAATTTCAGCTACCTTGCTGGGTCTCTCCATGGGCATGAGCCTCTTTGCGCAGAGCGCCTACAAGGGTCAGCTCTACATCAACAGCGAGAAGTTTAGCCTCCAGGGTGAGTTGCTTCGCGTACAGCTCCGAGTAAGCTACGACGATGACATCCTGAACACCGGCGAGACACTCAATTTCACCCCCGTGCTCAAGAGTGGCCAGTACATGAAGCCTCTCTCCTCGGTGGTGATCAACGGCTCGGAGAGGGGCAAGTATGAGGGTCGCAGCGCCTCCTTCGACAAGCGCCTGCGCCAAAGCATCCCCGTGGTAACCGCGGACAAGCGCCATGGCACTCGCTACTTTGTCTATGACACCACCATCCCCTATAGCGACTGGATGAGCGCCGCCGCCCTCTATGTGGAGAGCGAGGAGAGGGGCTGGGGCAAGCGTCCGCAGGTGTATGAGGACAAGGTGTTTAGCTCCATCAACATACAGCGCGTGGCAGGCAGCAGCGATGATGACGCCCAGCGCAAGGGCAGCAGCCTGAGGGGCACGGCGGCTCGCAGCGAGTGGATCCATTTCCTGAATCCTTCGCAGGCAGTGAGCAGCCGTATCACCGTGAGCGGCATGATACCGCTCTATGATGAGAGGATGATAGGCAAGATGGGCGCCAGCAAGTTTAATAAGGCAGTCTATGCCGACATCAATGGCGAGCTGGAGAGCTACCTCAATGTGCCGGGCACCGTGGTTCGCAACCTGCAGGTGGTGGGCTATGGCTCGCCCAAGGGCAACTACAAGGCCAACGAGACCCGCTCCTCGGAGCGCGCCCTGAAGCTGAAGAAGTTTCTGATGAACAATCGCATCCTGGGCAGCGACGGCCTCACCGTGACTTGGGTGCCTGAGGACTGGGACAGCATCTCTACGCTGGTGGGCAAGAGCCAGATGAAGCTGAAGAATGCCGTGCTCGATGTGATCAAGACCGTGCCCGTGGTAAAGGGCAGGGAGGATGAGATCAAGGTCTTGGGCGATGGCAGCCCCTACAGCTATATGCAGAATTACATATTCCCTAATGTGGAGCGCATCAAGTACTTCGTTACCCTGGAGCGCCAGGCAGGCAGCGGTGTAGGCACCGTGAACAATGATGCCCACACCGTATCGCTCAACAACATGTTTGCCACCGCCCAGAGCTTCAAGGTGGGCAGCCGTGAGTACAATGACATCGTAGACCTGATGGCACGCCTCTTCCCCGACAATGCCGAGGCGAACATCGATGCGGCTGGCGTGGCGCTGATGCGTGGCGACCTGGATCTAGCCGACAAGTATCTGAAGCCATGGGGCACCGACCCTAGGGCATACTGCAACCTGGGCGTGCTGAACATGCTTCGTGGCGACTTCCACAAGGCAGAGGTATACCTGCAGATGGCAGAGGCGGCAGGCGTAAAGGAGGCAACGAATGCCCTCAATTATCTGAATAATGTGCACAAGTAACGCAAATAAAAATAACTTATTAAATAAAAACGACATGGATATGAAAACAAAAATTCAATTATTCGCCGCCTTCTTGCTCTTGGCTGTAGGCGCATTGTGGCTCACCTCATGCAGCAGCGAGGATGCCGTGCAGGGTAGTGGTAGCCAGGCTGATGCCTCTCTTACCTTGACTATTAATACAGGTAAGGTGGGGAGCCGTGCCACCGCTTGGGATGGTACAACCACTCCGACAAGCACTGCTGAGAATACCATCAACCGTCTTACCGTAGGTATCTTCGATGCTAGCACCAAGAAGGTAAAGACCATCGTGGAGCTTACGTCAGCTCCTACAGGTGGCAACTCCTTGTCAGTATCTGGCAATACAGCCACCGCTAAGATTGTGACCACATCATTGGCTACAGGTGATGATGTACTCGTTGCAGCCAATGCTCCTGCTGGTAATTTTGCAGGTGTAGCAGATGAGACAGGCTTTAATGCAAAGACTGAGGGTATTGAGAGTGCCGTTATTTCATCAAGTGACAATACAAAGGAGATTAATACCAATATCCCAATGTATGGTGCTTCTACATTGAATGGCTCTGGTAGTGCTTTCACTGCTACTGTTTCTGTACAGCACCAGCTTGCCAAGATCACTCTCGATAACTTGAGCGTAGATTTTGCACAGGATGGTCCTTACAAGAGTGCAAAGTTTACTCCTACGGAATTTTTCGTTGTGAATGTTCCTACATCACTTGCTTTCAGCAAAGCTGCCATAGATGCTACTGCCACTCATTTGCATGGCTTCGGCACAGCTTATGGTATTTCAGCAGCTTCTGAATGGGGTGCATATAAGGAGTATTTGGCTACAGGTACCTTGTCTGGTTCTGCATTATTTGGTATTGCAAATTCTGGCACAGAAAAATATGGTTCAAAGTCATTCTTCTATGTAACTCCTAGTACAGATGATACTGATAATGGCAAGATGAAGCTTATTATTGCAGGTGATTTTGATGCTAATGGCTCTGGTACAACAGAAAAGGTATTCTACCCAGTAGCTATCAATGCTACATACGATCCAGCAGGTAACGCAACAGCTGCTGATGGCGGTACTGTATTCCAGGTTTCTCCAAACAAGAACTACAAGTGTACTGTAGTCATCAAGACCAAGGGTACTACCGATCCAACCAAGAATTTGGATCCACAGACAGCAACCGTAACAGTTACAGTAACTGAGTTCGTTGACGCATCTCAGACCACCACATTCGAATAAAACATAGATATATTATATAAAATAGAATCAATGACAAGACAAGGATTGACACGGACTTTGGCGCTCTGGGCAGCAGTGCTGCTCATGCTAGCGTCGTGCACCATCTACGATGATTACCCTCATCGCAGCCAGCACGACATAGTGCTTCGGGTAACCGACGAATCCGGTAATATCCTTCCTGATTCAGAAGCCCCCGTGGATGAAGTCTATGCCTTCGTGGACGGCATCTACGTGGGCAAATATGCCAAGGAGGCAGATGGCAAGATACGCATCGTGCTCCGCAAGGGCGAGGAGGTGACCTTCGTCGCCGCCACGGGCTCTAACAGCGAGGAGTTCACCTTGCGTGAGCCCCAGCTGGGCGAGCGCATCAGCAACAACTGGTTGCAGCTGGTCGATCCTGAGGACCACAAGCAGCCATCGCCATCCGCCATCTATTACGGCAGCTATACCTCCACCGCCGATGACCCCGAGGAGAGCGAGACGCTCATCACGCTCAGCGACGTGAGAGCCCACGTGCATGTCCACGTGAAGGGCCTCAAGTCACGCTATGGCGAGGGCAACTATCGCGTGGTGATAGAGGGCATGAACAGTGGCATCTGCTATGACGGCTCGGGCGGCGGCAGGCTCATCAACTATGAGATGGGCGGCAGCTTCAACAGCCAGGGCGACTGGATAACGCCAGCCGCCACCGTGCTGCCCACCAATGGCGAGCAGGTGCGACTGAAGATATACAAGGAAGACGGCGCACTGCTCTTTGAGAGCGACCACGACGAGGAGGGCAACCCCCTGGCAGTGGCGCGTGGATCTGACGTGGTGTTCCAGGTCAGCATCCTCCAGGAGGCTAACATCAGCATCAAGATATTGCCATTCGAGGACGCCGACAATTCAGGCTTCTTCCAGTAATAATGATATGAACAAATATTTAGAACTAACGATGACTCACAGAGTTGACATACATGGTAAAAAGATGATGGGATGGCTGGCACCCTTGATGCTGGCACTCACGCTCATGGTCTCCTCCTGCTCGCCCGCTACAGAGGGGCAGGAGGGGAATGATGCGTGGGTAACGCTTACCATCAGCACGGGTGGCGAGGCTGCCCAGGCAAAGGCAAGCGATGCTGCAAGCCGTGCCTCGGGTTCTGCCGCTGACAAGGACTGGCAGGTCAATGACCTCACCATCTACATCTTCGACCAGACGGGGCAGGTGATAGGCTCCAGCTACGCCAGCTATAGCATCAACAGCCAGCAAGACATCACCGCCACGGTGAAGACCCGCAAGGCGCAGGGCTGCACGGTGATAGCCCTGGCGAATGCCGGTACGCTATCTGGCACTTATGCCACAGCCCAGACCACATCTCCCTTTGCCGGTGTGTCAACCCTCAGTGAGTTTCAGCAGAAGTATATCACCTTCAAGGATATGGCGAGCCTCGAGAGTGCCCCATGCCTCCTGATGGTGGGCTATCTCAAGGGCTTTGATACCACAAGCTCAGGCAGCAGCATCTCTCTGCAACGACTGGCAAGCCGCCTCGACTTCACCATCACGGTGAACCAGGACAAGGTCACGGGCTTTCCTATCGTGGTAGACAGCTATCAGCTCTGCCATGCTCCGCTCTCGGCTTTTTATGCGCCAGCGGATATGTCGAGCACAGGCATCACCCTGCCATCGGGCACATCCTTTGTGGAATATGCAGCCAACAGCACGGCATTCAATTCCTGGACCTCTGGCAGCAACAGCCAGAGCTATACCGCATACGTTTATGTCAACCCAGCAACAACAGCAACTGATGCCACTTATCTGCTCATCAAGGCTCATTCCCAAGCTAGCAACACAGACACCCGAAAGATATGGCAATCGGAATTCAAGGTGTACTTGACGGGTATCACAGGACCCGCTGATTATCAGCTCCTGCCGAATTATCATTATACCATCGGTATAACCGTGCAGGGAAGTGCCACGGAGCATAATGGCGTGATAGCCAGCTATACGGCATATCCGTATATGGCAGGAGGCTCCATAGATAGTTGGACTACGGAGGATAGACCTACTGATATGTAATGGAGGATAAGGATCAATCTATCATTAAGATATAGAAAATAGTATAGAAGATATAGATATATGTACAGCATAGAGAATAAGATGAAACAGCAGGCGATAAGCTTCTTGCTGATGAGCGCATTGGTTTGCTCGGCATGTTCTGATAGTCAGGACTTGTCGGGCAATATCCCTTTGAGTGGAGACAGGATAGCTTTTCAGGCAGAGTTGCTGGATGGTTTTCAGTCATCGGCAGCCAAGAGTAGGGCGCAGTCAGCTTTTACAGGAGTTGCCATGGAGCAGAAGGTTCTGCCACTGGGCGGAGATCTCGTGGAGCCGCTCTATCTGCATCCGCTGGAGGTAGACAATACCGCTGGCAGCATGGCGGAGACTGCTAATGCTGCCATGGGGATGAGCTCTCGAGGCACTTTGGTTAGTAGTTCTTCCTTGACAGGTGAGTTTGGTGTGAGTGCCGTCTATACCAAGAGCGGGGCTAGCCAGAGTTTCTTCCAAGACCAGAAGGCCAGCAAGAGTGGCAACATCTGGTATGCCAGTGGTGATACGCAGGCATGGCCTACCGATGGTGCGCTGTCATTTTATGCCTATGCCCCCTATCAGCACGCTTCGCTCTCCTTGCAGGGTAGTGATGATGTGACTAAGAATAAGACTTTACGCTATGTGGCATCTACCAGCTTAGGCAGTCAGCCCGACCTCATTGTAGCTAAGAGCGAGAACATCAGCCGCACCTCCTCTTCGGCAAATAGCGCCGTGAAGCTAAAGTTTAGCCATGCCCTTACCGCCATCACCTTCTCGGTGAGCGCAGATATGATACCGGGCACGGTGAAGAGCATCACGGTGAAGAATGTTTCGGGGCAGGGCGACTATAATATCTCCACTGGCACTTGGGGCTCCCTGGGTGCAGCTTCTGCCAGCTATGCCATCAGATTGGGCACCAGCGGTGCGGGCATTGCCGTGAAGGCAGGTGAGAGCAAGGCTCTTACCGATGGTTCTTCGGCACTGCTGATGGTGCCGCAGGCCTTTGCCGCTGGTAGCTCTGCGCAGATAGAGATGGTGTTTCATGATGGCAACAAGGATCGCACGGTTACAGCCTTTCTTGCAGGCACCTCTTGGGATGCGGGCAGGCACATCACCTATGTACTCTCAGCCTCTAGCATCACCACGCTTCAGCTGGGTGGCATCACTTTCCCTACCTCTTGGAGCCGTAGCTATACCTCCACTACCAATCATCTGAAGTCTGCCTATGCCAATGGCGACAAGATGGGGCTCTTTGTGGTGGACGATAGTAAGAAGGTGATTGCCTCTAATGTGCAGCTGAGCTATAATGGCTCGGCATGGTCGTTGCCATCGGGCACCAAGTGTACCTTCTCGCCCAAGTATAGCTATTTTGTGTACTATCCTTATCAGGCTAGCCTTACGGGATTGCCAGCGCAGGACGCCCCGGTGAGCGATGTTAGCTCAGCCAAGGCTTTCTTCTCCAGAGCCATCAGCACCTGGAGCTCTACCATGCTTGCCCCCGACCAGAGCACGCTTGCCAAGATGAATGCCTGCGACTTGCAGATTGGCATGGGCAGCTTGACTTCGGATGGCACCAAGATTCAGTTCTCTGCCAACACCCATGCCATGGGCTTGGCGGATATCACGCTGGGGAGCAAGGAGGTTGAAAATATTTATCATATCAAGGGATATGAAGCTTATACTTGGAAGTATGATAAAACTCCCGTTTATGCCTATGCTGGCTTTAGTGGCAGAAGTCTCTATAATGTAGCTTCGCATCAATATGTAGCTATCGTAAAGCCAGGTGTTGAAACCAGTTTTTCTTGTAGCAGTACTACTGATGCAGATACATGGACGGGTGAAGTTAAGGTGAAACCTAATGCAGATGCTGTGGCGAAAGGCACTGCTATTAGTAGCCGGTCCTCATACTCCAAGGAGCATACGCTAGCCGTGGGTGATATCTATTACAGTGATGGAGCCTTGAGCTCGCAGAGCGAGAGTTTGCTTTCTGGCAAGACTCCTGTAGGAATTGTGGGATATGTTGGAGAAGACTATTGGACAGAGAAGCAGTTGAAGAGCAGTAACAAGGGCGGACACGCCTTGGTGATGTGCTTGAAGACCATTGGGTCTACTGGAACTACTGGAGATGCTAACATTGGTACTCGGTATGCATGGTATTCATCTAATACGGATGCAGGCAGAACTAAGATTAATTCCAAGGCTCTTCTTACTGGGTCTTATAACCAGACCTATGGCTCTGGTGTAACAGAGACTAAAGCTTTGATCAATAAGTGGAGCACGGCAGCCGCAGCGGCTTATCAGGCTAAGAATTATACAACCCTGAAAGCATCGTCCAGCAAATGCTCTGGATGGTTCTTGCCTACAGCTGGTCAGTATTATGCTGTTATGAGCAAGTTGGGTGCAGAATTCTCTAGCGATTGGACTGGTCTCTATGGTGACGCTGCATCTGGATCGTCTTTGGGATTCTTTAGCAATATGACTACTGTAACTGGTAATATTAATAAAAAGCTGAAGAAAGTTGGCAATAATAATTATACGGAGTTTTTTGGTGATACGAATACGTGGGCTTGGACCTCTTCGGAGTTCTCCGCCGCGTACGCCGTTTACGTCGATTCGGGCGTCGACGACTCCAAGGGATCGGGTTCAGTTCGTTTCAACAACAACAACAAGACGAACCAGAAACCCGTTCGGCCGTTCCTCGCTTTTCAGCTTGCAGCTATTACATAGCATTCTTCTTATGTACTTGCGCCAAAAATTTTTAGAACAAATATTATTTATCAATCTCGAAAAGCTATATCATATCATGGCACTGAGCGAAGATACCGCCATATATCGCACAGCCTACAGGCTTCTCTTGCAGAGCCAGCCCATCGTGGCGCAGATGCCCCGCACCTATAGGTTCGACCTGGGGCAGCGCATCACCAACACGCTGCTCGACATCCTTACCCTCATTATTGAGGCTAACAGGGCGCACGACAAGCGAGAGGCTCTGCGCCGATTGCAGGTGAAGCACGAAATATTGGCAATGCTCTACAATGTGGGGGTAGACCTGCAAGCCATCTCTCGCAAGCATCTCGCCACACTGTTGCCCCTGATAGATAGCATCGGAAAACAAGCCACAGGATGGAACAAATCTCTACAGAAAGCACCACAATAGGGCGCATATCGCTCGAAGAGCTGACGGAGGCTTACTATACCTGCCGCAAGAACAAGCGGAACACCGCCAGCGCCATCAAGTTTGAGATGCACTTGGCAAGCAATCTCGTAAGCCTCTGGCACGACATCAATGATGGCACTTACCATCCAGGCAAGAGCATCGCCTTTGTGGTAACCAAGCCCGTATGCCGAGAGGTGTTTGCTGCCCAGTTCAGGGATCGCATCGTTCACCATCTCATCATCAACAAGCTGGAGGCACTGATGGAGCAATACTTCATCGACGACAGTTACAGCTGCCGCCGAGGCAAGGGCGCCTTCTATGGTCAGAAGCGTGTGCAAGAGATGATCAGGGAGTGCAGCCACGGCTATACGCAAGACTGCTGGGTGATGAAGCTAGACATCAAGTCGTTCTTCATGAGCATCGACAAGAAGCTGCTCTACCAGTGCATGGAGCGATTTGTGGAGACCTATTACCATGCAGCCGACAAGGAGCAGCTCTTGTGGCTTATCAGGGTAACCATCTTCCACCGTCCCGAGCTAGACTGCGAGCGGCATTCGCCCGACTGGTTCTGGGACTTGCTACCCAAGGAGAAGAGCCTCTTTGGTACGGATGGCAGCCATGGTTTGCCCATCGGCAACCATACCAGCCAGATGTTTGCCATGCTCTTCCTTACCGAGCTAGACCGCTTGGTGGAGAAGAGATGGAAGGGAGAGTTTTATGGGCGGTATGTGGATGATATGGCACTAGTGGCATGTTCGCCCACGGCACTGAAGCACCTGCGCAAGAAGATAGGCAGCTGGCTACAGGCGCATAAGCTTCGTCTATCGCCCAAGAAGGTGTATCTGCAATATCATGACAAGGGCATCCTCTTTGTGGGTGGCTGCATCAAGCCTGGCAGAATCTATGTGCAGAACAGGGTGCTCTGCAATTTCTACAATCGTCTGATGTACTTCAATGAGAAGGCCAGGCATGTCTTTGTGTTCCCAGGGCAGAAGAAGCAAGAGTTTGAGATGTCAATGAATTCCTACTTCGGCTTGCTGGGTGCATTTGATGAGTATCGTCAAGCCCACGTGATGGCAGGTATGATGGGCAGGGAATGGTATCGCTATTTCGAGCAGATATATTATGATGGCAAGGTGAAATGCCACTTACGATTCAACTATCAAGATTATCATATACAGAGAAAACGTATCAATCATGGAATCCAGTATCGCAAACAATATGCTCTCACAGCGTGAGCAGGTGCTGCAAAGACAGCAGTCTTCGGGCAAGTACTTCCTGGTATTGCAAGGCAATTTTTATCGTGCTTATAATGATGCTGCCTTTGCGCTACACAGAGTGACGGGGTATAAGGTGTTTCAGAAACAGGGGGCTGGGGGTGAAGCGTATTACCAGTTGGGCTTCAACATGAAGCAGATAGATGATGTGATAGCCAAAATAGAGCAGCAGGGCGGCACGGTAACTCGATTCGACCGTGAAGGCAAGCAGTTTGCCTTCTTCGGCGTGGATGGCAGCATGGATGAGAACTTGGTAACTCAGCCAGCAGTGAAAAAGAAAAAAGAGGTGAAGTCTTCCACCATCGAGGAGTTAGACCACGACTCGTTGGTTAAGGAGCTGGTAAGGGAGATTGTGGCACAGATGAAGGAAGGATATAAGCTCCAAGTGGGGCTAGTGAAATAAAAACATTCATTTTTAATTTAATTTTTAAGCAATTATGATTGTAAAGATTAGAAAGATTGTAGAGGGAATCAAGGATTCCTATTCTTACAGACGGGCGAAATGTCTGTAAACGAGAGTATCAACAGATTGGTGGCAGATGTGTTCTGGGCTGCCAAGGATGTGGCTAAGGGCAACAGGGCTCTGGGCAAGGTGCCGGAATACCAGAAAGACTGGGTGTTTGAGCGGGAAGACCTCATCGCACGCTTCCACATCAGGAGGGCTTACCTGAATAAGCTGCAGGAGATGCAGCGCAATGTGCAAATGGATGATTTCAGCCATGTTATACAGTGGCTGGTGTCGCTGGTTAAGGAGGAATATCGGGATGAAGTGAGGCTCCTGATCTTGAGCCTATTTGAGGATAAGATGGAATAGAGAATAAGGATGCCCCATGAATTTACCAGAGATCAGTCTGGAAATTCATGGGGCGTTATTATATCTTGCCTCTGATTCTTCGATCCTATGATGGAATTTGCTTTATCTCATCATCATTTAGCCCAGTAAACTGTTTTACTTGCTCCAGACTCATGCCATTAGCTAGCAGAGCACGAGCTGTATTTAGCAGCCGCTCATGCTCCTTCTTCTGACCTATAGCAATGCCTTCCGCTTTTCCATCAGCTCTAGCTTTTTCTGCTGCCACTCTTTCTGCATAGGCCATGGCAGCCATATTGTCACGAGCTATCCAGAGGCTATTCTCGTATGCCTCCCATTCCTTTTTGGTGAGATGGTGGCTGTCGGCGTACTCTTCCAACTGCTTAAAGATATTCTTTTGTGCCGTCCAAGGCATTCTTGTCAATGCTTCCATATATAAAAGGGTTGATGTACTTTGCCATCGTTCTTATTGTAAAGATTCTACAATTCTGCTGCGAAGATACTACTTTTATCTGAAAATACCAAAGAATTAGGGAATTATTTTCAAAAAAAACAAAAAATATTTGTTTGTATTGCTACTATTTTGTATTTTTGCAAATAAATATAATATCTATGGGTGTAAAAGAAGATAAAGAGAAAAATAAAGTTGCTCGTGAAACTTTAGGGAAATATTTCTATGACTTAAGTAAAACAATATGTGGGTCTGGGGTCTTAGGAACTTTTTTGCCTTTTTTTACGAACGAAGAACCTACTGGTAAAACTATAAGTTTGTTTTTTATCTGTTTGGTTGCTACTGGTGGTTTTGCAATTATGGGTAATAAAATATTAAAAAAATAAGATATGGATTCTTTATTGATATTTATGAGTGGTATGGCGATTATCGCCGTGAGTTTGGTTTTGTGGTCTAACACGAAATCTGGTAAGCGTTGGATAGAAAATTTATAAGAGAGTTGGTTTAGGACTAACTCAAAGTATAAATCAAAAAAATCGCAACCTGGAGGCAAGCGGATATGTTATCTTGCCCTAGGCTGCGATTTCTTGTTTTTATTTACAGCTCTGCACGCAGAAGGTGCTGGCTACGGCTGTAAGGACGGTGATAAGGAGATTGATGATTTTCTTAATGACTTCTTTCTTCATAGGCAAAATTCTTAATTATAAATTCTTAATTATAAATTAAACTTCGCAGCCGCATCAAAGCAGGGACATGCCTTGGGCGTGGTGCCAGGCAGGTCACGATGGCCCACTATCTTGGCCTTCGGGAACATCACCTTGAGCTTGATGAGCAGGCTGCGCATGGCATCATACTGTGCACGGGTCAGCGTGTCCATAGGGCGACCCTCATCGTCCAGTCCGCCCTCGTAGCAGATGCCGATGGAGCAGCGGTTGTATGGGCGGGCATGGGCTCCCACCTCCAGCAACTTGCGGAATTGCACCTGGGTGCCGTCCTTGCGAAAGTAGAAGTGATAGCCGCCTGTGCGCATGCCGCGAGCCTTGTGGTCTCTGATGAGCTGCTTGGCGGTGTAGTTGCGGCTAGCCTTGGTGGCACTACAGTGGATCACCAGGAACCGTACACTCTCGGGCGAGTCCATCATCTCGCCGCTCTCATAATTGTGGAGTAGGAGGTGCTCTGTGAGCACCTCCTCGCCTCCGATGGTCATAGGAAATCTTTCTGTTACCATAACTCTTTGTTGATTAAAATCTGTTGATTACAAGCCTACGTTGCCGCTGTCACCTTCAGATGGTGTGGTACCAGTATCGCCTGAGGCACCTGAGCTGCCTGAGCCTGTGGAGCTGCTGTCGCTCTTCTTTTTCTTTGCTGCCACGGTAGTGGCCTTGGTGAGCGTGGCATCCAGGTTGAGGTTAGCGTAGTTGAGCTCGCCTGTGGCACGAGAGCGAAGGCGCACGCCGGCTATGTTCTTGGAGGTGGAAAATTCCTCCTCTGTGGCGGCTCCCTCCTTGTTCTTGATGCCGATCGAGAAGATGGCGAGGTTGTCCAGCTTCACGTTGTAGCCCAAGAGCAAGATCTGCTTGATGCTCTTCACCGCATCGGTGAGGATACCCTTGATGGCTCCTGCCGAGAATGGTGTGTTGCTGTCGTGCAAAAACTCTGCGAGATAGTCGATGCCCTTGGTCTCGCCTGGCTTGGGCTTGGCATAATACTTGCCGTAGGCCTTCTCGTTCTTCTTGTTGTTGTTCTTTGTCAAAATGTACTCCATACTGATCTTAAATGTGTTAGGTTAGTAAATGTTTCAATGAGCTCATATCATGTGATCCTTTCTGAATCACAGTGCAAAGATACAACATTCGGAATCGGGAATCGTACGATAGGTGTACGATGGGTATACGATGGCCCTGAAAATCGGCATATCCTGTTTATGGCTCGCCTATATACTCGTATATCAGCAGGGTTTGGCGCACGGTGAGTGTCTTGTTGTGATGCTTGTATCCCTCTAGCCGAAGGGCTTCCAGCAGGGGCGGACAGTGATTGATGAGGCGCATCAGGTGGTTCACCGCCACATGTCGAGACTGCCCGGGAAAGTATTCCCGGGCTAGTTCGAACTTATTGTAAATCTTGATTTTCATTTGATTCTAGATCTTTTATATGTAAAAATATATTGATTCTTAAGCTTGAGAACGTCATTGAGACTTACTCAATACGTTGTTTGCGAGTCGTCAAGACGGCATTTGCGAGGTCTCAGGACGTTGTCCACGGATAGTCAGAGCGTCAGTTCCGATGGCGAAACTATGGCTTCTGAGTTTTGCTCCCCCTCTTGCTTCTCTATTACGATCCATCCATTGCCAGTGGAGCGGTGTACCTTCTTGAATCCCAGGTTGGTCATCACTGTGTTGAGGTTTTGGAGCGAGAGGTGGCGACTCAGGGCTGGGCAGTAACCTATCTTCTCCATAATCTCTGAGGAGTAACGGAACTTCATAAATTTCGTGTCTACATCAGGTTCTGGCACACGGTAGAAGCGCATGATCTGGTCTTCCATGAAGTTGGATACCATAAACATCTTGTTGTGCTCCTGCATTTGCTTGATGTCATCCTGTGTGAGCCAGTATACCCATCCCTCTTCGCCTCGCTTCTTGCGCTCCGTTACCTCCTGTCCCAGAGCCACGGCTTGGGCATAGAGTTGCTGATAGGGCAGTGGGTTCTCGTTAGGGTTCACGATGCTCTCCACGAGCCATGGCGAATAGCGGCGGTTTTCCTCGTCGGTGATAATCTGCGTGTGGTTGCTGGTGCCGCAGAGGGCTGCTCGATGCATCAACTCTGAGCGATACTTATCGTAAGGACGACGGATGGAGAAGAAGAGCTTGGTGACATTGCTCTTGAAGGCACTCAGGCTCTTGCCGAAGGCGCTCTCCATCTCGTCGAGGTTCATCAGTGCCTTGCAGGAGAATGCCTCCATATAGTCCTTGTCGCTATAGCAGGATGTGCTCTCGTTGATGTAATAATCCTTGAGGCATGGGGGCAGGATGTTGTTGAAGAAGGTGGTTTTGTAGATGCCGCCCTTGCCGATGAATATCATGATGTTTTGGTTTACCACCTTGGGTGACACCCATGCCACCACCATCGCCACAAACCATTTCTTGAAATAGTACCGGAAGTCTTCTTGCGTGTGGTGAAGACCTGTGGATGGAGCCAGGACGATGCGGTTGGCTAGCTGCTCAATATAGTCCACCTTGCCGTCCCACTGGGGTAGGCTTCTCAGATAATGGTCCAGCGGGTCGTAAGGCTCGCTAAAGTTGCTGTTGATGACGGCATGCAGTCGGTTTTGCTGCACGTTGAGCCCGTCTTCGTCCATGAGAGCCCAAAGGGTGTTCTCGATGTTGTCGTCGATGCGAGTCCAGTGTGGCAATTTGCCATGCAGAGGGTCTCGGCTCTTGATCTCGTAGAACCCCGTCACCTCGTTGTGGTGGAACTCGTATCGCATCAATAGCCACTGCTTGATGCACTTCACTGATGGGTGCTTGTCATAGCTTTCGCCCTTGCGATAGAAGTGCCAAGTGCCAGAGCGCTCCGTGTGCTTGTAGCATTGCTTCATCACGCGGACGGTGTCGGGGTAGTCGCTGCTGAAGTGTTCCTGGGCATACTGCATAGCCTCCTGCTCCGCGATGCCATAGCGCACGCATACCTTGCCGAATGCCACCACATACTCATTGTGGTGATGACTCTCAAATTGGAGGTTCCACTTCTCCAGCAGGTTCAGGATGTGCTTCTCAGCCTCCTGCATCGAGGGCACGCCCTTGGCTTGCTGCACCATCTTCAGGCTGGTGCGCTTTCTGCGGGTGCTGCCAGTCTTGGCATACTTATCGCGGAGCGCCTTCTTGGTGTAGAGCGCCTTGAGGTCTAGCAGGTCCAGGGTGAAGGGCTCGGCATCCCAGTGAAAGTAGGCTGAGGGGTCGTGGGCGATGCCGCACATGCGGGTGATGTCCACGCATTGCTCATCGGCAGGCACGCCCAGCACCTGACCATAGTAGGCGATGATCTTATGGATCATCACGTCGAAGAGCTCCAGCAGGCTCACCTCTTCGTCCTCGATGGGGGTGTAGCTTACGAGCAGGCGGATGCCCTTGCCGCTCACGGTGATGTAGCGAGCCATCACGTGAGGATCGGCATCGGCACGCTGTATCACCTCTTGCAGCTGCTCCTTAGGAATGTTGTCTACATCCACGGCTGCCCAGTGGGTGCATTTCACGAGGTTGCGCAGCTCCTTGCCCGATCCGTCCATCTGGGCGGAGGCGGTGATGCCCGGCATCATGATCTTCACCTCTCGGGCCAGGTCCTTGCTGATGGCGAGGCGGTGGCGATACTCGATGGTGCGGGCCTCTACCAGAGAGTCGTGTACGATGAGACGCTCCAGCTCCTGGAGCTTGAAGAGTGGCTTACTTTCGCGCGAGGAGATGGTGCAGAAGAAAGAGGGCATTGTGCCCGCCTCTGAGTCTTCTAGTTGTTGATTGTAGTTGTCTTGTTTCATCTTTCTGATATAAAAATTTAAATGTTTATTCATTACGATAGTGACTTTTTCAGGCACGGTGCAAAGATAGAGGAAAGTTTTGAAACTGCAAAATCAAATTTTTCAAAAAGTACTGATTTTGGTACATTCCTTTAAAATACTAGAAAAAAAGAATCAAAGCAAAGCTACAGTCTGCTTTTATGCTCCTGGTCTAGGTGTGAACCACTAGTCCGTGAAGCCCTAAAGTGTGAACTATATAGCTGAAAACTTACGTTAAAACAGTGTTAAATAGTGCATGTAACTATTTGGTAATCATTTCTCTTTATCTTTTGCACACGCTGTAATATCAAAGAAGTTATACTATATGGTTCACACTGCTTAGGGAGGAGGGAAGAAAATAATTTTTATTTTCCTCCGACTGATATGCTAAATAATAATAAAAGTGCAACAAAAATAACCTGATTTCAAATATATTCCATTATCTTTGCGCTGAACGCAATAATAAAGATAAACGATGAAAGATATAAATCGCATAAAAGTCGTGTTGGTAGAGAAGAAACGAACCAGTAAATGGTTGTCGGAACAGTTGGGAAAAGATCCTGCAACTATCTCCAAATGGTGTACTAATACCTCACAACCAGATTTAGTAACTAATATCAAACGTGCAGTAATCAACGACTCATATAGAGATAATGTAATGAGAAGTATAAAATCATGGCAAAAATAATAGTAAAGAATCAAACAATAAAAACTCTATCTAAAAATGGAGTTGATTATATTTGTATCACAGATATTGCAAGACAAAAGAATCCAATAGAGCCAAAAGATGTGGTAAAGAATTGGTTACGTTCTAAAAATACATTGGAATATCTTGGGCTTTGGGAGCAGCTGAACAACCCTAATTTCAAAGGGGTCGAATTCGACCCCCTTTTGAAGGAAGCAGGCTCAAATGCCTTTACAATGAGTCCAACTCGTTGGGTGGAACTCACTAATGCTGTTGGTATTATTTGCAAAAGTGGAGCAAACGGCGGAACTTATGCCCAAAGGGATATAGCCTTTAAGTTTGCAAGTTGGGTTTCTGTTGAATTTGAGTTATACTTGATAAAGGAATTTCAACGACTGAAAGAGGAGGAACAAAAACAGATAGGGTGGTCTGCCAAACGTGAACTGTCAAAGATAAACTATCGCATTCACACGGATGCTATCAAAGCAAATCTCATTCCTGCGGAGGTGACTCGTGAGCAAGCTGCTATGAAATATGCTGATGAAGCGGATGTACTCAACATCGCCATGTTCGGTATGACTGCGAAACAATGGCGTGAGCAGAATCCCGACAAGAAAGGAAACATTCGTGACTATGCCAGTATCAATGAGCTTATCTGTCTCTCAAATATGGAGAATCTCAATGCTGTGTTTATCAATGACGGCATGGCGCAGTCTGAACGACTTGTTAAACTCAATCAGATTGCCATCCAGCAGATGAGAATCCTTGAAGATACTGGTGGCAGAAACTTATTAAAATAATAGGGACAATGGCACAGAAGAAATATACTCAGACGCAACAAGTGATAGACACCCTTCGTAAAACAGGAGGATATGCTACTCTTGGCGATTTATACCATCTTGTTGATACGAAATCTTGGGCAACAAAGACTCCCAATGAATCCATCAGAAGAATTGTGCAGCAATCTGTCGAGATATTTAAAATACAGCCTGGTCTTTGGGCGTTGGAGGAATGCCGTGAGGACGTGATGCGCAGATTTGACATCCAGCCGAAAGAAGATAAAAGTGTTGAGCAATTTACACATGGCTACTATCAAGGACTTATTATCGAGATTGGTAACATGAAACATTACACAACTTATGTTCCTGCCCAAGATCAAAATCGTAAATTTCTTGAAAAGCCATTGAAGGGTCTTTGCTCTACAATTCACATACCTAATTTCTCGTATGATTGCTTGACAGATAGGGCAAGAACTGTGGATGTTATTTGGTTTAACGAACGTAAAATGCCAGATAGTTTCTTTGAGGTAGAGCACTCAACGGACATCCAGAACTCCGTGACGAAGTTTTGTGATTTGCAAGATTTCCACAGTCGCTTCTTG
>OQWM01001043.1_pt1 | contig 18998 bp, 12 predicted proteins | sample 1691531 | NCBI WGS metagenome assembly OQWM01 (sample SAMN03418257, study PRJEB22391) | human gut metagenome | biome: human-gut; feature: organic feature; material: feces | host: Homo sapiens | place: Tanzania | collected 2013-01
TGAACACGAAAATAGGAGATAAACACCTATGATTAGTGTTTACCTCCTACTCGATCTCTATTGATGTCGGAATATAGACTTATTCAGCTGTTGCTCCTTCTTCTCTTACGATGAAGTTCTTGAACTCGTATGTAGGAGCAATCTCATCGGTGCTCTTGTATACAAAGGCGATGTGGATGTTCTTGCCTACATACTGTGCGAGAGAGATAGGCTCAATGGTGTAGAATGTCCATGAAGAGCCATCGACACCACTCTTTACATTGAGTGTTTCCCATGTTGCAGCTGCAACATTCTCGCCGTCAAAGTCAGCAGAAACCCTTACGCTGATGAAGTCTTCGCGGTTGTTGCCACTCAGGAAGTTCATAGCCTCGTCAAATACCAATTCCGGTTTCTCGGCCTTTTTGAAGTTTATTGCAGGTGAGACAACCCAGCTCTCCGAAGCATAGTTCTTGTCGGTGTGTGCAGATGCCTTCCATCCATAGCCTGTAGTGTTTTGCCATACGTATGACAGTGCGCCGAGCTCAACGTTGTAGATCTTGAATCCGCCTTCGTTTCCAAGCAGAGACTCGTTGATGTAAACGCTGATGCGTGCCTCAATGCCATTCTCTGTCTTTGAGAATGTAGTAGTCTCCTTCTTGTACTCCTTAGATGCAGCCCAACCGTCAGTTGCGCTATATGTGTATTCCACTACAGCCATAGTAGAAGCCGCCTTGCGGTAAGCCACAGCAACCTTCTGACCGTCTGCTGCAAACGGATATTCGCGCTGCAGAAGAGTAGGGAAGTAGTTGGCAGGCTTAGATATGGTGTTCGAGCCGATAAGAGAGTACCACTCTGGCTGTGCAGCGATAACCTTGGCTCCGTCGGTAGAGTATATCTTCCATTTAGAACCGTCATATTTATATACGGCAGCCTTGTTGGCTCCACCGTTTGCTGCTGCACGCATTACATTTCTCTTTGCTGCAGAAGAAGCCTCTGCAACGCTTGTCACCATAGTGTTGAGGTATTTTCCGTCAGTGCCGGTAGCACCTATCGCATATCCGTATACCACGATGTCCTTTCCGCTAAGGCTCTCGTCAACCAATCCGTCCGGCACATTGGCAAGGCTACCCTGCTTTTCTGTTCCGCTGATTGTTACGTTATAGTATTTGTTGCCCTTAGAGTTTGTAGTGATTGAGAGTTTTCCCTGATATGTAACATAAGCCACATAAGGATTCAGAGAGTAAGCCTCGAAATCAGCAGCAGCAAGAGCTTTTGGAGTAGGATGCTTGAAGTTAGGCTCCTTGCCAGCCTTTGTCACCTCAATTGTCAGCTCTGTGTTCTTAGCAGGGAACTGCATCAGACCGCCATACTGGGTTGTTGTACCTGTAACCTTCACTTCGTCACCGATGTTCACATTGCTTGATTTATAGACAAGGATGTAGCCGGTGTTGTCTTTAAGCAGAAAACCAGTTCTGTATGTAGCGCAAACGATACCCTTTACGGCATACTCTCCGCCATCAGTATTAGCGATGACGTCGGCAATCTTTGTCGTACCGTCAGAAGGCGTTTCCGTACCGCCTCCGGCAGGTTCAAAGTCAGAGTAAGCATAGTTTACGACAACGGTGTTGCCCTCTTCAGCATCTGGCAGTCTTTCATCAAGCACCGCAGACATCTTGCCTATTGTAGCAGGAGTGAGATAAGTGGCAGTAGAGTTGCCTTCCCATGCTGTGTTGTAGTCGTCAGCAGACAGAGTCACCTCTCCGATGAGAGAGTTGAAGTCTTTGAGATATTCAGACTTGCCGCAATACTCATTGTATGTAACCTTGAACTTAGAGCCAAGGTCAGCCTCAGGATATTTGTCTTGAATGAAAGCCGGTAGGAACTGGTCAGCAGTAATCAGTGTTCCAAAAGACTTGGTGTCTTTCAGAGCTTTCAGAGCATCGGTATACGGCGTAGTGCCATCGGTAATGCTTTTGTCAAGTTCTGCTGCAAGAGCCTTGTTCGTAGCAAGATTTGATATCGAAGCGTAGTCGGCATCGGTAAGCTCTATTGTAGCTTCCTTCTTGTCGCCAATCTGGTTGCCAAGGTGGAACTGGTCGTCAAAGTCGTTGCACGAAGCCAGCCCCATGAGAGCAACAGCCGACAATAAATATATCTTTTTCATAATCTTATGTCTTGTTTATATTAATAAGGTGTGATTAGAAATTAACTTTCAGCCTTGTACTGAATGTGCGTCCGAAAGCATAGAATCCGTATACGTTGTCCTTGTTGGCAGCACCAGAGCGTGGATTCCATACCTTGCCCAGATACTGATAGTCGAACAGGTTGTTCACGTTTCCAGATATAGTAGCGTTCATTCCTGCAATCTTGAACTTGTAAGATGCATTAATGTCAACCTGGCATGCTGTAGGAGCTTTCCAAGGGTCAGCCACTGTTGTCTCCTTACCAAGCGAGAGATTATCCTTACCTACCTGATAGTAAGCATAGTTGCGTGCATACAGTGTCCAGTCAGCGCCGATACGAATCTGCTTGCCTATCTTTGCTGTTGCTCCGAGAGCGGCAGTAGTCTGTGCAGAGCCTCCCACACGGATGCCCTTCAGTTTGATGGCAGCCCACTGATGGTCTTCTGCTGTCACACCGCTTGCTATCTCGCCATCCTTAGTAAGAGGCTGTCCGTTGGCGTCATATACATAACCCTTTGCGTTGCTGTCCCACTGCCAGTCGCCGATAGAGAACATTCCGGTAAGGTCGAGCCAATAGAGAGGACTTGCCTTTACCTCAAGTTCGATACCCTGGTGGCGGGCATTTACGCCAGTCATGTTGATGTATCCGTCAACCTGGTTTGCACCCACGGTAACAGGCTTTGCCATTGTCTTGTCAATCCATTTTGTCCAATAAGCGTTCAGGTCAACCTGCAACCACTTGAGGCGATAGCCGTATCCAACTTCTAAAGATACAACTTTCTCGTTCTTGGCATCCGGGTTTATGACGTTGCTTGTTGAAGATGTGAGGAACACACCAGTGCTGAATCTTGGAGCGCGGCTGATGAATCCAGCATTGAAGAATACGTTATGATTCTCGTTGATGTTGTAGTTGGCACCACCCTTGATTGTACCACCGAGGTAGTTCTTGGTGTCAGACTCAGCATGCTCTTTGTCGTAGTACAGACGGTCATAGCGCCAGTAGCAAGTATTTGAGAGAGAACCTGCGATGAAGGCAGAAAGGTCGTTGTTGGTATATTCAGTCTGGAAGAAAGCACCTTCCTGAACAACGTGGCCGTCATAGTCGCGATACATAACATCACCCACGCCGAGCTTCTCGTTCACCCAGTCAGGGTTAGAAGCATTTACGTTGTTTGCAGCCTTTGCATTCTTGCGTGAAGAGTCGATATAATACTTACCGTTATAGAGGTCAAGGATTTCGTTGGTATGTACACCCTTATAAGCGCGGAAGTCGATACCGCCATAGAAGTCGAAGTTCTTTCCGATCTTGGTATTGTATGTAGAAACGAGACCATACCAGTTGTGGTAGTTCTTCAGTTTGCCCATAACCAGCATAGAACCATGTTCGCTCTGTTCATTGATGTCCTGAATCATTCCGTAGTTGAATGTACCGTCAGCATTGCGGTATTTTGTCTGCAGCACACCGTAGTTAGCTCCATACCAGTCTGTGTAGGAATATCCGTAAGTGCTGTTTCCCTGTCCGCTGTATCCGTAGCCACGACCGATAGACATATAGAGCACGGTGCTCAAAGATGACTTCTCGTTTATCTGCCACTGGTGGTTAAGGCTGAACTGAGGCTTGTGGTAAACGTTATATTCAGCGGTCTTGCGCTGTCCGTTCTTGTCGAAACCGTAAGAAGAGTTGTATTTATGGTCTGTGATACCCCATACCTGTTCGGTCATCTTCCAGTCAGCGAGAGTCAGAGCACCCTTGCGCTGATAGTGCTCCTGTGGAGCGCCGAAGGCTGTGAATGAGAGCTGATGGTTGTCGTTCAGACGCTTGGAGATGTTAAGGAAGTAGGTGTATCCCGTAAAGTCTGTACCCTGTGCATATCCGTTACCCCATGTCTTTGAACCGAGGAGCGTCATAGCCCATCCGCTCTTCGACATGCCAGTAGAAACGGTAAACATTACTTTGTTCATGTTGTCGTTTCCCATACCATAATATATAGAGCCGCCCTTCTTGGCTTCGAGGCTCTTTGTGATGATGTTGATAGTACCACCTACAGAAGGAGCTGATACCTTGGAAGCACCAAGACCGCGCTGGGTCTGCATAGTACGAGTAACATCGGTCAGCCCAGCCCAGTTAGACCAATATACGTTCTGGTTCTCCATGTCGTTCATAGGCACACCATTAACCATCACGGCAATGTTGGTGTTGTCAAAGCCACGCATGTAGATTTCAGAGTCGCCATAGCCACCGCCCTCTTTGTTAGCATGAACACCAGGAGTCGACTTGAGGATTTCAGGGAATTCCTGAGTACCGATCTTCTCTTCGATGAATGACAAAGGAACTGATGATACAGCCACCGGAGTCTTGCGTGCCACGGCAATCTGTGATGTTACGATAACGTCGCTAAGAGTCCTTCCGTCAGTCTCGAGTCTGATTGTTCCGAGCTCGCCTCTGCTTCTCGGAGAGGCTTTCACGCTCTTTGTCTTGAATCCGATGTACTGAACGGAAACCGAAGCGTCTGGCTTCACACCTTTTACGACGAAGACACCATCGATGTCTGTTGCGGCGTTTACTCCGTTTACGGAAATGGTTGCGCCAATCAATGGCTCTCCTGTTTCCGCATCCACTACCTTACCTCTCAGTGTGGACTGTGCCACAGCGTTAACTGTACCGGCAATTGCCAATACTGCTACGAGAAGGAAATGCTTTAGATGTTTTCTCATAATTGAAGACTTGTATATTTATAATAATTAATATTTTCACCACAAATATACGAATAAGATTTAACATGTGTTGCAAAGTTTAATTAAATAACGTGTTTTGCAACTGTATTTTAACATTTCCGTCTCATTTTATGCAAAAAGCCCTTAAAGTTGCCTTGTTTTGGCGACTTTAAGGGCTTGTTTTGTTGTCTTGCTAATTGCGCCGATTGGCACCGCAAGGTTTACTCCTTGTCGTAGGCATGTAGCGGATAGTCTATCGTATAGTGCAGACCACGACATTCCTTACGTTCAATAGCCTGTCGGGTGATAAGATATCCAACGTTAATCATGTTACGGAGTTCACAGATGTCCTTGCTTGCCTTTACACGTTTGAAGAGCGACTCAGTCTCCTCATATAGAAGGTCAAGGCGGTCCCATGCACGCTTCAGACGCAGGTTGCTGCGCACGATACCTACATAGTTGCTCATTATCTGTCCCACCTCTTTCACGCTCTGTGTGATGAGCACTTTCTCTTCGTTGGTCATCGTTCCCTCGTCGTCCCACTCCGGAACATGGGTGTTGAAGTCGTATTCGCCAATATGTGCAAGACTGTGTTTAGCCGCAGCGTCGGCATATACAACAGCCTCTATCAGAGAATTGCTTGCCAAGCGGTTGCCGCCATGCAGACCAGTGCAGGAGCATTCGCCGATGGCATAAAGACGCTTGATGCTTGACTCGCCGTTCAGGTCCACCTTTATTCCGCCGCACATATAATGGGCTGCCGGGCGAACAGGAATATACTCTTTTGTTATGTCGATACCGATGCTCAGACATTTCTTGTATATATTCGGGAAATGATGCTTTGTCTCCTCCGGGTTCTTGTGGGTCACGTCAAGACAAACATGGTCGATGCCGTGAATCTTCATCTCCTTGTCTATGGCACGAGCCACGATGTCGCGAGGAGCAAGGCTCAGGCGTTTGTCGTATTTCTCCATGAATGACTTTCCGTCAGGCAAACGCAGTATGCCGCCATATCCACGCATCGCCTCTGTGATGAGGTATGCCGGGTGTGTCTCCCCCGGATGATAAAGGGAAGTAGGGTGGAACTGTACGAACTCCATGTCCTGTACCGTTCCTTTGGCTCTGTATACCATTGCTTCGCCGTCGCCGGTTGCTATTACCGGGTTTGTGGTAGTCTGGTATACCGCTCCGCAGCCACCGGTACACATCAGTGTCACCTTGCTCAGATAGGTGTCCACCTTCTGAGTGTCAGGGTTCAGCACGTAGGCACCATAACACTCGATGTCTGGTGTGCGGCGTGTCACTACGACACCCAGATGGTGCTGTGTGATTATCTCAACGGCAAAGTGGTTTTCCTTGATGTCTATATCCGGGTTGCTGCGCACCGCCTCCATCAGTCCGCGTTGTATTTCCGCACCAGTATCGTCGGCATGGTGAAGAATTCTGAACTCGGAGTGTCCTCCCTCTCGGTGAAGGTCAAAGGTGCCGTCCTCCTTCTTGTCGAAGTTGACGCCCCATTTCACGAGTTCGTCAATCTGTTCAGGAGCGTTTCTAACCACCTGCTCCACAGCCTTGCGGTCGTTGATGTAGTCGCCGGCAATTATTGTGTCCTCGATGTGTTTGTCGAAGTTGTCTATTTTGAGGTTTGTGACAGAAGCCACTCCGCCTTGTGCAAAATAGGTGTTAGCCTCGTCGAGGGTTGTCTTGCAGATAAGACAAACCTTACCCTTGTGTTCACGGGCTACTTTCAGCGCATAGCTCATTCCTGCTACGCCAGCGCCGATAATCAGAAAGTCGTATTTATAAATCATAAAGACGCATGTAAAATTAATAATGCAAAAGTAATAAGATTTTCCGAAAGTTGGTAAATATATGTTGCTTTTTGTTGTTTATTACATTCTTTAATAGTAAGAAAGGGAAAAAATAGGACAGAAATGCGTAATTTTGTAAGCGAAAAGAGATTGTGTTGCCTTCAGGAACGTCTTGGATGGTTAATGCCAAGCGGATTGTAGCACGTTATAAATAAAGAGGATTCTGATGAAGAAAAGATATATATTAGGTGGTATATTGGCTGCTGCTGCATTGTTGCTGTCGCTGATATATGCCACAAGAGGTATGGCTTGTGACGGCTTTTCTGTCGTCACAGACAGTCATGAAGCCATTTATGTGGATACTGTCGATGTCGACACGATGGATGTTGATGCAGAGGATACTGACACAGCAGCCGTTGGTGCCGTTGATGTCGTTGACGATGATGAGGACAAAGCATTGCCGTGGCCGCAGAATGTAGTGAGCCGCATAGACAGGATATTCCGCGAAACAACGATTTTCAACACGTCGATGGTTGGCATGCAGATTTATGACCTTACTGCCGACTCCGTAATTTTTGAGCATAATGCCCGTCAGCTGATGCGTCCGGCAAGTACGCTGAAGATGATGGTTGCGGTCTCTGCCCTTGACTTTTTAGGGGCGGATTATAAATACAAGACCCGTCTTTCATATTCAGGACGACTGGACAGTCTTGTGCTTCAGGGTAATATCTATTGCAAGGGAGACCTTGACCCAACTTTCGACAGTGATGACATGAGCAAGTTTGTGGAGCAGATTTCAGCCCTTGGCATAGATACAATCAATGGGAATGTTGTTCTCGACAAGACGATGAAGGACAAGGATCTTCTGGGCGAAGGATGGTGCTGGGATGATGATAATCCGGTGCTTTCCCCTTTGCTCGTGGGCAGAAAGGATGAATTCGAAGACAGACTGAAACGGAGACTCCGGCAGAAGGGAATCTTCCTGACCGGTGACTGTAAGGAGGGTTCTGTGCCAGGTGGCACGACAACGATATATACAAAGGAGACCGCTCTGCTTGATGTTATGCACCGTCAGATGAAGCGAAGCGACAATCTCTATTCCGAGTCCGTGTTCTATCATATAGCCTCCGACTATATCGGTGGACGAGGAGGCGCAACGGCACGCAATGGCAGGCAGGCAATGAACAGACTTGTCTCGAAGCTCGGCTTCAAGCCCTCGGCTTATTATATAGCAGACGGCAGCGGCTTGTCGCTTTATAACTATGTGTCGCCGGAACTTGAGGTGGCATTCCTGAAGTATGCATACCGTCATTCCCGGATATATGACAACCTCTTGCCCTGCCTTCCGATAGCAGGTGTTGACGGCACGTTGGGAAAGAGGATGCGTTCCGGCGCAGCCCATGATAATGTAAAGGCAAAGACAGGCACCGTTACTGGAGTCAGTGCGCTTGCAGGATACTGTACAGCGGCAAACGGACACCGGTTGTGCTTCTCGATAATAAATATGGGAATACGCCATGCTTCATCGGGAAGGAACTTCCAGGATAAGGTATGTCAGGCATTGTGCAGATAACCAGGTGGTAAGGAAAAGAAATAAGATGAAGCAGACAACAGACAATTACACCTTTCTGACCCATGCCCCTGTGCATAAGGTTATTGTGAGTATGGCAGTGCCTACGATAATATCAATGCTCATAACGAGCATCTACGGCATGGTGGATACATATTATGTGGGAAAGATAAACACACAGAGCACGGCGGCTGTCGGCATCTCTTTCTCCGTCATGACAATCATTCAGGCCATTGGATTCTTCTTCGGGCATGGCTCCGGCAACTATATCTCGCGTTGTCTCGGTTCAAAGGAGACGGAGAAGGCAAGGTGTATGGCAGTCACGGGACTGTTGTATAGTTTCGCTTTCGGACTCCTTGTAGCGGTTGTCGGACTTGTGTTCCTTACTGATATAAGTTACCTCCTCGGATCCACCGAAACGATACAGCCCTATACAGAATGCTATCTTGGCATAATACTCTGTGGTGCACCGTTTATGACGAGTTCATTTACTCTCAACAACCAGATGCGCTTCCAGGGTAACGCAAAGTATGCCATGTACGGCATTCTGAGTGGTGTACTCTTGAATGTCGTGCTTGCGCCAATCTTGATATTCTATTTCTGTCTTGGCATTACGGGAGCCGCTGTGGCAACATTGGTAAGTCAGATTATGAGCTTCTTCATCCTTTTCAAGATGACCCGGCATAGTGGGAATATAGCGATAAGACTGAAGGACTATGTCCCTTCGTGGCTTCTTATAAAGGAGATAGTCGCTGGCGGCACGCCATCCCTGTCTCGTCAGGGATTGGCAAGCGTAGCGACGATAATGCTTAATGTATCTGCCGGAGCGTATGGCGATGCGGCAATAGCCGGAATGTCCATCGTTACCCGCATCTCAAACTTCGTGTATGCTGGCATTGTGGGCTTGGGGCAAGGCTTCCAGCCGCTTTGTGGCTTCTGTTATGGGGCAAGACTCTACGACAGGATTTATGACGGGTATATGTATTGTGTGAAGATAGGTACCGTCTTCTTCGTCATCCTTACAGTCATTGGCTTCCTTTTCACGTCGCCGATAATAGGAGAGTTCCGTGATGACCCGCATGTGATAGCTGTGGGGTGTGCCGCCTTCCGTTGGCAGCTTGCCACATATCCGTTGATAGCAGTCATTATATTGACCAATATGCTTTCCCAGACAGCCCGTAAACCCATACGGGCAAATATAGTGGCAGCGGCAAGAAGTGGTTTGTTCTTTATTCCTGCTGTAATAATCCTGCCTAAGTTCTTGGGCCTTGCAGGTGTAGAGATGAGTCAGGCAGTGTCAGACTTGTGCTCGTTTCTTCTTTCGGTGCCTGTGGCGTGGAGCGTGTTCAGAGATATGAAGAGAGAGATGGCTTGATGACTGTCGCTTTATTATATATTAATAAGGTAGGACAATGATTAGCTTTGATATTTATAGTATTATTATATAATATGGTGATAGACCAGGCTGTAGTAATGCCGTCTATCACCATTTTTTCTGTCGTTATAAATACGGAAAGTATGGACGAAAAGCGTTAATAGAAAGTGGATGGGTTATAGATTTTCTTCTGTATGCTTTATCGCTTTGCTGTTTTCATTTATAAGCTTTTGGTATGTGGATGGCGTCATGCCGTTCACGTTTTTAAAGGCACGCAGAAAATTGCTTGCTGAACTATATCCTAATGAAGTGTATATAGCCTGGATTGTAAGATTACCGAAGTTCTTGTTGTCTTCCATGCGTCGGCATACTTCTCTGATGCGATATTCATTTAGCAGGGTCTTGAAGTTCTTGTTGTATGTGTTGTTTATGACCCACGAAACGTATCGTGTGTTTGAGTTTATCATTTTTGCAAGTTCTACGAGAGTGAAATTTGGCTTTGAGATGACATCTACGTTTTCCATTGACATTATCACTCCTTGAAGAATTTTGTCTATCTGTTCCTGAGTCAGGCTTATTTCATTTGCAGTAATCGAAGCCTTTGTTTCTGTCGTTTCTTCTTCTTGTTTGTTTTCAGTCTCCCTGCCTTGTCCTTCGTTTTTTGTGGAATTGTTGCTTTCTGTTGGCGTATTCTCTGTTGCGGCTTTGTTTCTCAGTTTTTTGCTCATGTTGTTAGCTATGGCAAGTTCTCTGTTCTTAGCTATTACGAGTATATATGCATGTTTAAGTCTTCTGCTTTTAATGATAATCACGCTTACAAGTATGGTGAGGATAAGTACAAAGCTTATGCAGACAATAATGAAAAGCCATTGTCTGCTGATAGTATTGCTGAGTTTGTTTATGTCCTCCTTGTTGTGTTTGTTTTCAAATTTCACCACCTTGTTGTCAATGGCTTTTATCTGCTGTCCTGTAATGCGTGCTTTGAATGTAGAGTCGGCTTTCTGTTTGTATATATTGGCTATGTCAGTCTTATTTGCCGTCTTGTAAACATCATACAGCATTTCATAATATGCTTCCAGCCAAAGCTTTTTCTTGTCGTTATGTGCTGCGGCTTTGTATTCCTCGCAGTATTGCAGGGCTTTGGTTATATTGTTTTGTTTCAGTTGTATGTATACGAGCAGTCCGTATACAGATTGTATGAGACTTTTCTTCAGGTGATGCTTCACCGCACAGTCCGCCGCAAGATGAAACTGTTTCTGAGCCTGTTTTGTGCTTCCTTCCAGATAGCTGATGAGAGCCCCATTGTATAATAGGTAGAATTGCTTCATGTTTTCGTTCTCATGAGGCAGTTTCTTTTGAAGGTCATAATAATGCCTGGCTTTAGGCAGATTGAAGACAAAGCCGCTGCAGCTTGCCATGAATGTTACGCATTTCCCTTGCATTACTTTGTTGTCAATCTCCTTTGACTTCTCGTAGCATTGTTGCATATAATACATTGCACGCTCGATGTCATCCATCCTTACATATACGTTTCCTAATCCGAACAGTCCTTCTATGTAAGTCTGGATGTCGTTTTGCTTCTTTGCCATGTTCATTGCATCAAGATACAAGTCTGTAGCCTCTGAATATTGCTCGTTCTCATATAGAACATTTCCTTTTTCTATTTTATCTTTTGCATTATTCTCTGTTCCGGCACAGCAGGATATGCATTCAAATAGAAGTAGAAATGCTACTAAAAGTATTTTTGTTGTCATATTTATACGTTTTATGTAATGCAAATGTACAAAAAACTTTCTTTTTTATGAAAGAGAAAGAAGTTATAGTACGTTTTTATGACTATTTTATCAAAGTAATATAATTTTGCTGCCGTAACACAGAAGATGGAACAACGTATTAACCTAAAATAAAACGCTTATGAGAAGAAATTTATTTTATGCGATTTTTGCATTAAGCATTATGTCTGGTAGCGCAGTAGCCACAACACCCGTGACGCCGTTGCAAGTTGTTAACCAGCAAGACAACGTACCGCAATATGTACGTGACTTTCTGAAGACATCTATTGGAAAGCATTTTACCAAGGAGCAGGTAATGGCAGCATACAGAAACGGCAGTCCGATGTTGAAGACGGAGAGCAGCAATATCGTATCTGAGGTGAAAATCGATGAGGATTTCTCCAAGATGACAGCAGGAACAGAGAATGCCCCTGATGCTGTCGATGTCACCTATGATATTGACAACTATACCACGTTGCCTGGTTGGGGTGCGTTTCTGACATATCAGGCTGGTGGCAAGGCATACCTCGGATTTGATGAAGTAGGTGAAGACGGTCCTGGTTATCTTATGACTCCAGCTTTAGACTTGCGGGGCAATGATGGTGTGTTCAAGGTTACATTCAGAGTGAAAAACATAAATCCGAATGCCCAAGATCAGGTGCTGCAGTATTTTATAATGAATGACGATCCTAACAACAAGGGAATGTTGTCGGCTTCTTCTCTTTCGATGACAACCGACTGGACAGATTTGGAACTGTATGTTGACGGTGGAGTGCAATATACTTCTGTAATGTTCCTTGGCTGGCAGGGTAAGGTCCTTGTGGACAATGTGAAGCTTGAAAAACTTGTCTATCCGTTGGCTAAGCCTACTAATATAAAATTTAGTGCTACCGGTGGAGGTGAAGTTACAGCCACATGGGATGCTGTAGAAGGGGCTTCGGAGTATTATGTAGAATTGCAGGATAATGATTTCGAAGGTAAAAGTGCTTCATATCAGGAGCAGGTTGTTGCCACGGCAACGGTGTCTGAAACGTCGGCTAAACTCGCATGCAACATCAATGCGTCACATAAGTATATAGTCAGAGTGACAGCTATGAACGGCACCGACAAGTCTTTCCCTGGTAAGGGATATGGAGAACTGAGCGTGTCAAAGGTTGATGCACCGGTAGCGCTGGAAGCTACAGATGTCGCAACATCTGGATTTACTGCGAATTGGGAGACCTCACAGTATGCGGCAAACTACAAACTGTCATTCATTCGCACCCATACTGCTACTGCTGATGGCGAGGAACAGACATATATCGACGATGACTTCAGTCAGATTCCTTATACTATGGGTTCCCCAGAAGGTACGGTTCAGACGCAGGATTTCGTCACACCGGTAAGTCTTGATGACATGTTCAAGACTCCAGGCTGGTCTACACTTCTTGGATTAGGCTTTACAGGTGGCTTCGGAATAACAAATATGTATGAGAACTATGGACTTCCTGGAGCATTGTTCGGTCCTGTGGCTGATTTCACTGTCGGTGAGGGAAAGGCAAAAATCAGCGGAACGGCAATGACAACTGTTGATGATGCACAGGTGAAGGTTGGTTTCGGAACACTTGGCGCAAATAACCAGATTACCTTCAATGATGGAGCACAGGTGTTTGAGGTGTCAACGGCAGGAAGTCAGTTTGATGTAGAGGTTTCCGGCGGAAGCAAGGACTCACGTCTTATCTTCCAGATTATTGATGCTGCAGAGGGCGGAGATGTTGTAGTCTTTACTGGTATCAAGGCTACGGCAAGCCTGAAGAAAGACGACTGCTACACATTGCCTTACAGCATTGTCACTCTGCCTTATGATGCGACATCCTATAAACTCGATGTCCCATTCACGGGCAATGACAAGTTTGACTATTATCTGACTGGTTCATTTGGCAAGACGGTTAGTCCACAGTCAAATACCATCACTGTCAATTCTCCAGAGGCAACGGCAATCAGTAATGTCACAACGGCTAACGGCAGCAATGTCGTTTATACCACGCTTGATGGTGTGAGAGTAGACAAACCGGTGAAGTCTGGCATCTATATTGTAAAGACTGGCGACAAGACATTCAAGGTTATGAAGTAATGGCATGACGGTAAATCCATAATGCCCCATTTAGTAAAAACAACAAGATAGGCTTATGACAAAGTTCATAATGAATATCGCAAGAGTAGCAGCATGTGTGTGTCTGTGGGCTTATGCCTGTGGCGCAGCACATGCTGCCACTTTGCATTTTGGCCCTTGTGAGGGTCATATCAGCGAAAAGGGATATGGCAAGACGGGAAACGGTACTATCTCCGCTGCCGTAATTATACCAAAAGACAAGTTGGCAAGATATGCAGGTGCCAGGATTAAGGCAGTCAGAGTGGCTTTGATTACTACCGACGGACTGTCGGAACTGCGTGGATGGATAAGACCTTCTCTTGACTCCAAGAATACGGATTCCACTTTGGTCAGCTTGCCGCACACGGGATGGAACGAAATAGTACTTGCCGATGGCGGAGTGGTAAGCGGAGACGAGGATATCGTGGTCGGTTACTCTTTCAAGCAAGAGCTTACAGTGAAGTGTATGTCTGTTGCAGGACCTGTTGACAGTAACGGATATTGGATTGCAAAGAATGATGAATGGGCAGACAAGAGCGGTGACGGCAAAGGGTCGTTGGGAATAGAACTCGTAATAGAGGGAGACAACGTGCCGGAAAAGAATATAGGGGTTGTATCAACGTCGTATGACAGGATTACAAAATTCGGCGATGCGTATAATGCTTCGTTCTCCGTACAGAATACAGGCAATGAGGAGATTGCCGGTTACAGTTACGTCTGCAAAATCAATGACACGGCAGTATCTTCAGGAAAGATAGAAAAGACGTTGGAGGGCTTTGAGCGTGACACGGTCAGACTTGCCATACCATCTGATGTTGTGGCTAAAGGAGTAAAGATTCCTGTAACGGTGGAACTGTCTGCCGACGGCGACGGATATGCCGCCGACAATGGGGCGACGTTCTATATGACTACATACGACGGGGATAATAAACAGTATTACCATAACGTCTTGCTTGAAGAATTCAGTACGGAGATGTGCGGCAACTGTCCGCGAGCCATAAACACCATAGAGCAATGTATGGAACAGGGCTACGACAGGAATGTCATACAGGTGACCCACCATGCCGGTTATTACTATGACTTCCTGAGTACTCCTGACGACAAGGAACTTGAATGGTTCTATGGAAGCAAGGGCTGTTATGCTCCGGCGGTAATGCTTGATAGGCTTAGCGATGAACTGTGCAAGGGTATTCTTGGCGGAAATGAAGACAGTCCTGTCATGTCTGTTGGATATGCCAATGCGTTCAGTCCTGTATTGGAATACATGACCAACCGTCCTGCCTTTGTCGGAGTAACGCCCCAGGTGGAATACAATCCTTCAACACGTTGTCTTGACATAACGGTGGATATTGAGAAGGATCCCGTGTTTGATGCCCAGTGTGATAATGCACGATTGTCGGTATATGTCGTTCAAGACAGTATCCTGCACCATCATCAGGCAGGCTATTCGTCAGACACATTCAAACACCGTCATGTCTACCGTGGCAGTGTCACTCCGCTTTATGGCGAAGAGTTGGTTTGGAATGGCAATAGTGTTCAGAAGCAATATTCATACGTATTGCCCGAATATATAGAGTCGGAGCTGTTCAAGGAGAAGGATTATGACAGCCTGATAACTGTTGTGCCGAGAGATATTGAGATCATAGCCTTTGTAAACAACTATAATCCGAATGACAGATGCGACTGCACCGTGTTCAACACCGGAAGATACTTGATGAAGTCTGACCCGGCAGTGGCTTCTGTCATTTCGTTAGAAGATGATGGCTGTAAGACTCCTGTTTCTAAGGAATATTATGATATGTCGGGTGTGCGGCAGAGTGCTGCTGTAAATAAGGGCGTGTGTTTACAGCGGATAAGGTATTCTGACGGAACTGAAAAGACCGTAAAAGTGTTGAAGTAGTGTGGTATTGTCTCTTTGCGGATTCAGCAAAGGGAAGCATGATGATTTACCTGTTGGCGGGCTTTGTTCCTGTCAGCAGGTATTTCTTTTATTTGTATTTCTATTGTTCCATTGTCTTGGATTATGAAAAATGTTCTAAATGTCTTATTCTGATGGTTCCTTATTTATGTCATTATATTTAAGGATTGAATGAGGTAAAAAAAGTAACTTATTGGACTTCTATGAGAAATTCGGTAACTTTCCCATAGAAAGTCCGTAACTTTCTCATAGAAATTCGGTAACTTTCTAAAATGGCATGTTTTCACTAAGTATGGATTGATACTTCTGAGATGCTTTTTTTAGGGGAAAAAAGCATGGATTTGTAGCAGATTCCGGTGGTTTAAATGTCTTGTCGGTATGCTTGGAATTCTTCTTTTTCTATAGTCTTCTTTTGCGTAACCGGATTATTATTGTAGTCCGGTTACGCTTGGAAGAGAGAACAGACTATATAGTCGTTGTCCGATGAGTCATTGGGACTCTTGTTTATGGTTATTTCAAGTAGAATGTGAAAGGTTTGCTGAAGTTGCGGTTTACACATACCGTTGCCTTGCCCTCACTGAGATTGTATACTACAGACCACTGGGTGTGGCTTGTCACTTCGGTCGGACTCTCTGCCTGACTGACATCATCGAGCAGACTCATGGCACGGGCTTCGGTAAGGCAGTCGTTGTTTTGTGTCAGCACAAAGTCCATTATGTCGTAGCGTGTCTTGCCGTGCTGCGACTTAAGAGGTCCCTTTGCCGAGCAGTCCATCGTGGGCGAGATATAGAAATTGCTCACGCAATGCTTGTCGGTCATCACATGGAGTGTGTTGGGCAGCACGTCGGGATAGTTGAAGCCTTTTATCTTTCCATTGCTGTCATATATCTCGTCGTCTATAAAGCGGGCGTCGCGATGCTCCTCGTCCCATACGTATTCCAGCACAGCATGCTTGCCCGTTGCGTCAGCCACGTAGAAGTGGTAGTTGCCATTGCCGTCAGGCACGTGCAGGTCTACCTCCTTCATCATCCTTACCGCCTCGTCAACCGAACGTGCGTTGTCCAGCAGATAGCGCATGAGCACGGTAGTGGTAAGCTTGTAGGCATTGCCGTTCTGCTGTGTCGGCTTGCCGTCGAGATGCAGTACGCAGATGGCAAATCCAGCCTCGTTCATGCCGTCCATCAACAGATAGGGGAAGCCCATGATATAGGAAAGGTCCTGCTTCTTCTTTTCGTTGAATACTTTTACGTCGTCGCTGAAGTTGTGGTAAAGGTTCTGTCGGTAGCCTATCCAGTAGCCGTCGACGAGCGAGATGGATTTTAGCTTCCCCTTTGGTGCAGTGCGTACGAGGGCGGCGGCAATAGGTTCGTTGCCATGCGAATAGTCGAAGTTGCGCCCCATTATGTATTTGCCTTCGGGGGTCTGGGCAGCAAAGGCACTGCACCCGGCATCATAGTTCAGCTTTGCATTGGCAGGAGCCTTGGGCGAATCGCATAGGTTGTTCAGTACGAAGCCTATAAGCCCGGCATTTGTCGTTATGCTGCTTTCCTTCATGAGATCGAGCTTATAGTCGGCTGTATAGTCGAGATAGAAGAATCTGCCGTCATCCAGGTCCTGTATGGACTGGAGCATCTTTAGCTTTGCAGGGTCGCTGATGAGCGATGCCGGCACGTCGGTGTATCTTCGTCCGTCCACATCGGTGGTGTCGTCGCTGCACGAGAGGAACAGCGTTGCCGTTAGCACAAATGGTAAAATGTTTAATGCGCTGATAGACGTCAGCGTCTTCTTGAATAATTCGTTAATTCTCATAATATTTTTTGTTTAATTGGTTTTACTTCGCTACGCCAACTCTTTTGTGGTTGCTTGTGACGTCGGCATCATTTTACGCGAGCAAAATTAGCGGATAAGGAGAAACGGGGCAAATCTCGGCACCCTCAAATATAGTCAAAACGCTTCTTTCCCTTTAATTTTAGTCCTTAAAAATAGGCAAAACAAGGTTTTATTGCTATATTTGCATAATACTTAGCTGCACTCGGCAAACTGAGAGTAAACTCTCTTTGCGCTCGTTTGCAAAGTATTTGTAGTTGACAAAAACTAACAACAACGATTATGGACCAGGCAAAAATAAAGAAAAAAATAGTGACGGGAAGATTATACGGATTCTGCAGACGCTTCATTCCGGTGGAGAAACCATTTCTTGACCAGCGGCGACAGAGACTGGCTGTGTGGTATGTGCTGATACTTGTATTGGGAATACTGTCGGATTTGCTGGAGCTTTCCGGTTCTTTCGACATCTTCTATAAATATACCAACAGCATTATGCTTGTGCTTACATTGCTGTGGGTGGCTCGTTATCTTGCCAAACGGACCGGCATCCTGCTTACTGTATCACTCTTGTCGGTAACGACACAGCTGTTCATAGCCATTGACACGGTATATTGTGCCGTCAATCCTTCGGTGCCTCACACGCAAATGGTAATGCTTGTCAACATACTCATTCTTACAGCCAACACCATGTTTGCCGTTGCTACCTATCAGGGAGTGATGATTCTCGTGGATGTGGTGATAGCCATTGTCGCATTCTTTTCCTGTATGTTGTTTTCCGACAACAGCGACTATAAGCAGTATGTGGTAATGGTGGTGTTAGTGTTTACGTATATCGGCATTCTCGGACTGCATATAGCGCGCATCTCGCAGCGGTTGCAAGACGAGAACACTTCGATAAAGCAGGAAGAAGAGGAGTTGATGCATGTGCTCAGACTGAACAAGGAGCAGCTGAAACTGTACATACAGTTGGCGAAGAAGGAGTTCAGTGAGGATGAGACGCGCCTTATCCTTTCACAGTTTAACGAGAGGACGCAGAAGTATATCATAGACAACGTGACGAAGTATATCAATGCGGAAGCTTCAACAGGGGAGCGTATAGAGCAGACTTTTCCTGACCTTACACCATCGGAGCGTAATATTGCGCAGTTGATATTGAGGGGCTGTAAGTTGGGCAGTATCTGTATGATTCTCAACAAGACGGAGTCTAATGTAAACACCCAACGCGCCAATATCCGTCGTAAGCTCGGTCTGAAATCGACCGACAGTCTGTATGAGGCTCTAAAAACGAGGATGGATGGCAAGATATAAAAATGATGTATTGAAGTTGTACGACCAGGTAATATTCATGCATCGCTTTTAGCCATAACAGTAGTTCTCTTCAAAGCGTAACCATATAATCATTATTATCCAGTTACACTTTGAAGAGAGAACCGACTGTATAGTCGTTGTCAGATGAGTCAATTAGACTCTTTTTTTATGGTTATTTCAGGTAGAATGTGAAAGGTTTGTTGAAATTGCGGTTTACACAAACCGTTGCCTTGCCCTCACTTAGATTGTAAACAACAGACCACTGTGTGTGGCTTGTCACTTCGGTAGGATTCTCTGCCTGACTTACATCGTCGAGCAGGCTCATGGCGCGGTCTTCGGTAAGACAGTCGTTGTTTTGTGTCAGCACAAAATCCATTATGTCGTAGCGTGTCTTGCCGTGCTGCGACTT
>OQWM01001044.1_pt1 | contig 18990 bp, 15 predicted proteins | sample 1691531 | NCBI WGS metagenome assembly OQWM01 (sample SAMN03418257, study PRJEB22391) | human gut metagenome | biome: human-gut; feature: organic feature; material: feces | host: Homo sapiens | place: Tanzania | collected 2013-01
AATAATTGCCACTAATGGCTGCCTTTGGCTAACTAACTTAGAGCTAAACCAAAGACACGAAGATATTATTCTCATAAAAGAATATATTGGAAACGAAGACAAATATCCTAAATATGACAATTGTGACGGCATCAATGTGAATCGCACTCAAGATATACCAAAAGACTACCCTGGTTTGATGGGGGTACCTATCACATTTTTGCATAAATATAATCCTGATCAATTTGAGATTGTCAAATTTAGAAAGGGTGATGATGATAAAGATCTTAGGATAAATGGGAAATGCCCATATTTCAGAATTTTAATTAGAAACAGAAGATTAAACTAAACAAAGATCATTTGTAGTCAAAGATGCTAAAAATTTATTTTGATTGGAATTGTATAACACACTCTAAAGACGATTATCCCTACATTCTGAATATTGCCGAAGAATGTAGGAATCGGTTTATATTTCCATTTTCAAATGCGCATATAAGAGACCTGCTTGTGAGTCATAATAATAGCAATGTATTCTTTGATTCAGACTTGAACCTCCTAGAAAGAATATGCGGCAATAATTATTTGCTGTTTGAAAATGGACAAATGCTACCCAAATTAGGAACACCTAGGGATGTTATTGATATTAGTGGTGATACTCTTGAAGCAATACAAAAATTCGAACTAATTTCACCAGAAACATATCATTCTATTAAAGAGGAAGTCAGGAAACATCTACCTTCCATAATATTTAAGAAAATTCAAGGTGCTAACCCTAAAGACGTTATATCAACTATTGATAATTATATATCAAAAGACTTACCAAATCATAATCTTGAATCTTTGTTATCCATGGATCAGCCTCATGTTGGTCAGTTGATTGATGCGGAGTCTCGATTCAAAACGATGTGTATGGCACTTGATATATTTGGATTTCGCCCGGAAAAGAGAGACAAGCAATTAATGAATATTGATGCTGATTCCTCTCATATTTTTTATGCAGGACACTGCGATATATTTGTAACTGCTGATTCAAAACTGTGTGGAAAGGCTGAAGCAATGTACAAAAAATACAATTATCAGACTAGAATCATTCATCCAAAAGAATTTGAATCATTCATTGATGACGAACTTCAAAAGGAATATTCATTTTCGTATATGTCTAATATCATAGATGAATTTGGCACACCAAGAATGGAAGAAGATGGTGCACATTATAAGCTACTACCGAATCATATTCTGGGTACATTCAATGTTTGTCATAAACTTGATAAGTTTTGGGGGTATGAAGGAAACGCTAAAGCTGGATTGTTTAGGTACTGTTTCAACAATACACCATATTTATTCTATTCCGAGATACAACATTTCTTTGATTTTATCAGAAGTCTTCTGTCCCCATCAGAGAAAGATATATTCGAAGAAGGTTATGTGAAACCAATGCTATCTCGAAATTATGAAATTACATCAACGGCTAAGTATATCCTGAACTACGAGTCTTTGGACATGACAATTGAAATATTATCAGACCCAGAAAGTCCTGTACCAGCTCCAATGATATTATTCGCACATGGTGACAAATTCAAGGAATTGTATAATCAATTAATCTCAAAATCTAAAGATTCATCTTCGCAAGATTGACAATAAATAGGACAACCTGCTGATTTTAAGCATAATGCACAAAGTTAGTCGGTTGTTTTGTTCCCGAATTGTGAACCATCATCCCAAAAGAGGGAAAGAATCACTCCATCTTCCAATGCTTTTTCAGAATAGGCTGGGCATTGACCAGTGAATCGATGTCATGATATTCTTTAGCTTTGGCTGGGTCACTCATAACTTGTTCATAGAAGATATGGTTGACTTGCTCCAGTTTCATCACTCTGCTTTGATATTCTTCTAGCATTAACATGATTGCTATAATACCAATAAAAACAATATACCACTTAAACCATCCCCACTTGTCCGTTTTTGCCTTGAACTCTTGCCATTTGTAATTGATGTACTGCTTGAAAGTCGGGTTGGCAAGTCCATTTGCTGCCATAAACAAATTACCAATACATCTTAGTTGCGTCTTGGCAAACTCAGGTTCTGCGCTATCTCTAATTACCCGTTTCCCGATATAACGCATCCAGACACGTATATTTTCAGGAAATTCAGGAGCCCATTCCGCAATTTGCTCATGGGTTTCAAAGCCTTGAACTTTCCGCTTCTCCTGTCGTTCCTTATACCAGTTATCATCAAATTCTTTACATCTTTCTGCATAGTTGTTGCTTGCTTCGTTGAACTTAGAGTTAAATGCATAGATGGAGACATAAAGGACCGAACTAAAAGTCACCAGCGCAAAGCGGAACCAAAGGTCGCCGGCGCGTAGCGGAAAGGCAAAGGCAAAGGTAAAGCCCTGTAAGCCTATAGCCCAGGGTAACGTCCTGGGATTGAAAAGTGTGTAAGCAGAACGCCGCAAAAATTCATGGCCTCATCGGTGTATAATTCCAAGCTGCACCAGGCGTCCGTCGTTTTCCATTAACCCTCATTGGAATTATCACAAGTGAGTCCCTACTTAACTTCATTATTTTGACGCAGGAAAAAGTACCATGTTCTTTAACACGCATATAGTAGCCGCCATTTATCGCTTTTCCTATCTTTGTCTTGTCAAAGGAGAATTCCTCTTTATCGGTCAGATAATACTTCCAAGTAACTACACCCATTTCGCCATTAGGCTCTGGGTATCGCATTGTAACAATACTATCCGTATAAATCAACTGGCAATAATCACCATATATAGGCTTTCCATGCTCCCATACTGTATGCGTGAGCAAATCCATGGTCGTTTCCTTCGGTTGCTGAGAATAGGCTGTCACAGATACCAGAAAGCCTATCACTACAATAATACTTTTTACGTTCATAGTTATCGCTTCAGAGGTGTATAGACCCAAGCTGCACCAGGCGTTCTTTCCCCACCATTAACTCGCATTGCCACTATTACCAGTTTATCCTTACTTAATTCAACTATCTTAAAACTGGTAAATGCACCATACGGATTCATAGCCATATAGTAGCTACCATTTACTCGTTTTCCTATTTTTGATTTATCAAAAGAGAACTCCTCCTTATCAGTCAGATAATACCGCCAAGTAATTGTAGATACTTCGCCATTCGATTCTGGATATATTTTAGTAACAGTGCTATCTGTATAGACTATCTGACAATAGTCACCATATATAGGCTTCCCATGCTCCCACACAGTATGCGTGAGCAAATCCATGGTCGTTTCCTTCGGTTGCTGTGAATAGGCTGTCACAGATACCAGCAAGCCTATTACTACAATAATAATACTTTTTACTTTCATAGTTATTTCCTCCCTTTTATTTCGTATATATAACTAATTCGGTGACTCAAATCATTTGCATCCCACACCACATAGTCCTGCAGACTGGAGTCAAATAAGACTAATGTATTGCTATTCTGCCCATAGCCATAAATCACCTGCGCATGGCTCTGAAATATTTCAGCACTTTCTTCTTTAAGATAATTCACAAATATCGGATTTCCCCTGTCAAGAGCTTCCGTTATCTGAAGCGAATTTTCTATTTCTGCTATATTGAAGTATTGAGTTAATAGCATATCCAAATCACCGGCATATACTCCATTGTTTATAACCTCTTCTTTTTTAACCGTACTTGGAAAATCTGCAATCCTCCAGTAAGTATCCCACACTGCGTCTTCTCCGGTCACCCTTCCACCGAATGCTAAAAGTAGATGATTGATATCTGCCACCACACAACCCGTACGAGACTGGCCTATAACCATTTCTGGGGTACGCTTAATCATTGTTAGACTTTTGTCAAAGCTTTTTTCAGGATTATACAAGCGTATCCTTGCCCCATTAGGCAGTTGATTAATTTTCTCATAGGATTTGTAGCCTGGAAGATAGCCCTTCACCTTAAAATTGGTCTTAAGGTTAGGATTGGGCTGCGGCGTAGTCGTAGTAGAGCCAGAATTGCCACTACCGCCGCCATGTGTCCCACCGCCACCGCCTACACCTACACCCAAATCGTCTCCTTTATCGCACCTGGGACAATAGTATGTTCCTGTTTCGCTGTCATACTCTAATGCGGCAAGACAAGTCTTACAAACGTCTTCTACTGCGGTGGTATCTGCCTCTGCACCACCTGGATTGTCTGGGAATAATATTTCGCCGTCACCGCCTTGATGGCCAGGGATGATTACTTCTGGAATAGAATCACCAGGATAGATGCCATTGCTATCAGGTTCCCACGTAGTACGGGTAAGGGGAGAGCGGTGCCGGAAAACACCTAAAAGCACGTTCTCTTTGCTATACACATCCTCTTTTCCCACAAAGTGGTTATAATAGACGCTGTCTGTATGGGCAGCATAGTAATCCTCGGTAGGCTCCAACCAGACGTAATTAATCTTAGTGATATTCTCCCTGCCATCAAACTGCACACGCACAGCCACACGTGACTTCTGCCCTCGCACCCAATCTGCCCGCCGGTTGCTCGTTATCAGTCCACGTATAACAGGTATCTCTATATAGAAGCCATCCTCGTTACCAAAACGGCGGCTCAACCCATACCGAAAATCGGTAAATCGCAAAGCACGGTCTTGCATAAAAGGCAGGCGCTTCTCGTTTTGCTTGAAATAACTACGTGCCTTGCGCACCACCCGATAGGCTTCACCCTCGGCTGATACGGCAGATGGCCTGCTGCCGATGTCGGTGAAGTCATCGGAGCAGGCCATCGTAAGGAGGACACAGAAGAGTATGGGGAGTAGTCTCTTCATATCATTAGGCTGTCTATATGGGGATTAGCTGTGTATATACATTCTCTACTGGCTCGGAGACAGTAGCCGTAGCCATCCGTGTCATCTGTATGGCATACATAGGTCTTAGTCGGTTCATCTTCTTAATCTACTTCTGCTGACAAAGTTACGAAAACTATCGTATGCGACAAAATAAGTTGGGAACTTTTTTCATACGCCCTACACATCTACCTCCCAAATCCCACCTCACCGCACTTGGGCGGTCACCTCATAGGTGCCCGAACCGTAGTGCTGGATGACGTAGCCTCCGCCCTGCTGTGGGATGCACACTTCGGCGGTGGTATTGGCAGGGATGGTAAACTGCCAGTGCATCGTGTCGCCGTCTATGCGCCAGCGGCTCTCTATGAGACCATAGGGCGAGCGGTAGGTGGCACTGACTTGGCTCAGACCCTCTGGTATGCGGGGCTGCAGACGTATGTGGCTGTAGCCGCGGCTGTCGCTGGTCTGGCCTATGCCCGCCAGATACTGGTAGTACCAGATGACGAGGTCGCCCAGGAGCATGATATGGTTGCCCGAGTTCATGCGCGGGTTGGCGGTGTCGCCGTTCCACAGTTCCCAGATGGTGGTGGCGCCGTGGTCGGTCATAAATCCCCAACTGGGATAGGTGCGATTGGTGGCGAGGGTGTAGGCTATGTCGCCACGCCCATAGTCGGTGAGTCCGCGCATGATCTCCTGCGTGCCCAGCACACCGGTAGAGATATGGGGAGTGCCGGCGGCGGTCATCTTGGCTACCACCTGGCCAAACACTCTATCGGCCTCGCCCTCGGGCACCAGCCCCCAGCGCAGCGCCAGGATGTTGGCGGTCACCGTGTTGTTGTCATACCAGCCCTTGTCGGCATGGTAGAAGCGGCGGTTGAACGCCTCGCGCGTCTCCCTACCCATCTCCTGCCACAGCGCCACATCGGCGGTCTTGCCCGCTATCCCGGCAAAGCGCTCCATGAGCCGGCACAGCCGGTAGTAGGCTGCCGTGGCGAGCACGGGTCCACGCGTGATGCGTGTAGAGTCCTTGGAGTGTATGAGTTCGGGGCTTTCGGGCGGCAGACACCAGTCTCCGTAGACATCGCGGGTGATGATGCCGTGGTCATCGTAACGTTTTTTGAGGTGCAGCATGAACTTCTTCATCGGCTCATAGGCCTCGCGGATGGGCTGCGAGTCACCATACTGCTCGTCGAGCATCGCTGCCACGGTGTACCATGCCATGGGCCAGGTCACATTGTCACTGTATACGCTCCAGTAGCGCGGTGCGATGTCGCTCACCACGCTGTCGGCACGCTGCGTAAGCGTGATGTCGCGCACCCATTTGGCGTAGAGCTGGTGGGCGTCGTAGATATAACTGGCGCCATAAGCCCCTGTGGCGTGGTCGCCGAGCCATCCCAACCGCTCGTCGCGCTGCGGACAGTCGGTGGGTATGCCGCGGTAGTTGCCGCGTATGCCCCAGACGGCGCAGTGGTAGACGGCGTTGATGGTGGGGTCAGAGGTGTCGAAGGTGCCGGTGGTGGCCATGCGGTCATAGACCACCCGCCCCTGGATATCGGCAAGCGAGGGCTGGCGCTTGAAGCCGCTCAGCTCGACAAACCTGAAGCCGTGGAGGGTAAACCTCGGCTCCCAGGTAGCAGCCTTGTGGGCGCTCACGTAGGTGTCGGTGACGAGCGCCGTGCGCAGATTGAGCATGAAGAGCGAGTCGCTGTCCTTCATGCGCTCGGCAAAGCGCAGCCGCAGCGTGTCGCCCTCGTCGCCGCGCAGTCTGATGCGCAGCCATCCCACCATGTTCTGGCCCATGTCCATGATATATCGGCCGTCGGCAGTGCGGTAGATGGAGCGTGGCGCCACGCTGTCCATCACCTCGATGTTGGGGTTGATCTGTGCGCGCACCACGGGCGCCGGAGTCTTGACGCGCTCGGTTTTCCGCCAGCGGCTGTCGTCATATCCGGCGAGGCTCCAGCCCGGCATCTCGCGGGTGGCGTCGTAGCGCTCGCCGTCAAACTCGTTGTTGGTCTGTATGGGGCCGTCGGCCATCATGCGCCACGAGGTGTCGGTGGCTATCACCGTCTGGCGGCCGTCGGTGGTGGTCACTACGAGCTGGGCCAGGAGCCGTGGCAGTCCGAAGCCGCGCATGCCGGGGTTGCGCATGGCCATGAAGCGGCCGTTGCCCAGCACCACGCCTATGGCGTTGGCTCCGCGCCTGACCTCGCGGGTCACATCAAAGGTATTGTACATCACCTCGCGGTCGTAGTTGGTGGGGCCGGGGGCAAGCACCTGCGTGCCTATGCGGTGCCCGTTGATGTAGGCTTCGTAGAGTCCCAGTCCGCTGATGTAGAGCACGGCGCTCCTTACGCGCCCCGCGATGCTGAAGTCGCGGCGCAGATAGCGGGCGTTGATGCGGGTGCGGCGGTCCTTGGGCGCCTCAACGTCGGAGTCGAAGCTGCCGCCTATCCACTGGGCACGCCACTCGGTGCGGTCCATCAGGCCAGTGAGCCAGTTGCCCACGCGGCTCACGGCGCTGCCGGCTGTGGTCTCGCTCTCTATCTGGTAGTAGTAGCGGGTGCCGCTGGCGAGCGGCTGTCCTGCATAGTCGATGTAGAGCTGGCGGCCAGACGGCTGGCGGCCGGAGTCCCAGAGGTCGGCTTTGCCCTTGCGCAGCAGCTGGGGCGACGATGCCACGCGTATGCGGTAAGCCGTCTGCTTGACATTGGGCACGGCGGCGTCTATCTGCCAGCTGAAGCGTGGTCGGGGGCAGTCTATGCCCTCGGCACGGTCGAGCCCCTCTACGCGGGTGGCAGTCACCGCCACCGTGGGCTTGCCCTTGGCGGGGGCAGCAACGGCATTGGTGGCTCCGGCCATCGCCGAAACCACCAATAGGGTCAATGATAGGAATGTGTATTTCATTTCTTCTTGTTTTTGTCCATCAACACTTTCATCCAGTAGCCACCGATAACCGAGCGGGCCTTAAATCCCTGCTGGCGTCCGGTCTTGGTATTGTGCCAGTCACTGATGGGCACGCGTGTGGGAGTCTCGTTGACATAGGTATAGACAGGCTCCATGAGCGCCTCAAAGGTCTTGGCGTTGGGGGCCATACCCGCGAGCCACATAATCCAGTCGCTCTTGGTGTAGTCCTTACGACAGTCGAGCGGCAAGCCATACTTGTTCTGCTTGGTGAGATAGTACTTGAACTCGCGGTCCATCACCTTGTCAGAGAAGATATGGGTGCCCCACATCTTGTCCCACACGATGTTGTACTTCTGGCTCCAGGTGCCTTCGCGGTCGTAGGCGAGCCGGTAGTGGTCGCCCTCGCGCGCCATCTGCTCCCACTGCTTGCCCATCTCGCGGGCCTTGTCCATGTAGCGCTTGGCCACGTCGGCATTGCCGCGTATCTCTGCCATCTTGGCATAACCGGCCACACCCATGATGGCCTTGAGCGCCAGATTAGCGTTGTGTGCCCAGTGTCCGGCGAAGTCGTCGGTGCAGAGCTGGTTGGCTGGGTCGAGTCCGTGTTCTACCAGATAGTCGGCCCAGGTGGTGATGATGTCCCAGTAGCGGTCGGCGTAGGCTGTATTGCCCTCGATGCGCGAGATTTCGGCGGCGAGGGTGAGCATATTGCCAGCCTCCTCGAGCGGCATGTCGCCTCCGTAAACCTGGCCGTTGGCTATGGGATAGGTACCCAGGTCGTGGGCGGCAAAGGGCTTGTCCCACCGTCCGCTGCGGCTATACTCGAAGATGCTGGTCATCATGGCCTTGAGCAGGTCGGGATTGTATATCAGGAAGAGGGGGGCTGAGGGATAGGTGAGGTCGACGGTGTTGACACAGCCGTTGGACGCGTTCTCCTTGGAGAAGAAGAGCAGGTTGCCGTCGTTGTCTTCAAAGAGCTTGTGGGCTGCCATGACATGGCGGTAGGAGGCAGAGAGTAGCTCGGCGTAGTGCACGTTGCCTGCGGCGAGGGCGTCGTCGTAGATGCGCTTGTCGAGCAGGCGGCTGCGCTCCATGATATTCTGATAGTCTCTATGATAACGGTCGAAGGCGTCAAAGATTGTGGTGCGGCCGTCACGTGCCCAGTAGCCCTTGTAACGGTGGAACATATACTCGATATCGAAAATCTCGTCGTAGCCTATCATCATGTAGCTCTCGGCAGTAGAGACCTGACCCAGGTTGCGCATATAGGCGAGGGTGGGCACATCGTAGCTCTTGCGGCTTATCATCTCGGTCTGGGTCGCGAGCAGGGCACCTTTGCGTATGAAGGCGGTCATCATGGCGGTGCTCTCACCCAGGCTCACGGTACCGTTGACGGCGGGCATGTAGAAGTAGCCCCAGTCAATGCACACTCCGTCGCCCTTGGTGGCAAGGATGGCTTGGTTTACGGTGCCTGTCTTGACATAGTTCACGCCATTGTGGGTCTCAAAGGTAGACCGCGTGGGCTGGGGCTTCTTGAACTTGGCCACCATGGGATCGGCGCCCATGAAGAACTGCACATCGTGGGTCTTGCCGTCGGTGGCTGCCACGCGGTAGGAGATGTAGCCCACTGGGGTGGAAAGCAGCTCGAGGTCGTCGTAGAGCATGGGCGAGGTGAAGACCACGTCGAGCTTGACGGGGCCACACTCGAAGGTGTAGTAGGTGCTGGTGGCGAGCACGCTGACAGAGGTCTGGCGCGCCTGGCGTATCTCCTTGAGCACGGGGGCAGCGTCGCAGTAGAGACCGAAGTCGGCCAGTGCGCCCTTGGTGCCATTGTGTCCGTGCATGGCAATGAGGTTTTCGCCCTCGTGCAGCAGCCGCTTCATGTCGGCAGTGAGCGCGATGCGGGCGCCGTCTCTATAGCCCTTCTCGCTGCGCACCTGGGTGCCGTTGATGAAGAGGGTGCCATCGTCGTCATGCGACCAGATGACATAGAGGTCGCGGGCGAGCTGGTCGGCAGTGAGCGTGACGGTGCGGCGTATGTAGATATTGCTGTCGTCTCCGGTCCAGAGCGTGCGCATGGTGAGGTTTTCCTTGGTGCCAAAGGCGGCCTTGCCCTGCTTCCATGCGGTGTCGTCGAAGCCGGGCTTCTGCCATCCGTCGGCAGGAGTGTCGATGGTGTAGCGGCCCTCCCATTCGGCGTCTTCGGCATTGGGCGCCACCACATCGAGCAGCTTCTTGCCCGGGGCTCCCATGAAGCGGTATACCTGTCCGTCTACGCGCAACAGACCCTCAAGGGGCTTCTGTCGGGGCGACCAGTGGGTGATGTTACCGTCGTTGAGGTGGTCGTAGGGCGACCAGAGGGTGAAGTAAGGGTCATTGGTGATGAGCGGAACGGCAGGCAGGCGCAGCGCAGTCTGGCGATAGGGCTCATAGAAGTTGTCGGCCTTGGCGTAAACCAAGAATGTGGCGAGAAGCGCCACCAATAGCATTGATTTCTGTTTCATGATAATGATATAGATATAACGATTGACAATAATAAAGTCTGTAGAAACCACCCTTGAGCGGGTGCCGGTTTCTACAGACTTCGTGATAAGTTTCTTATTTGAGGTTGAAGACCAAGTGGCGGCCACGGGTCAGCTCGTCGTGAGAGATGCGGTAGCGGCCGAGCTTCTTGCCACCGAGCGACATGCTGCTGATAAATTTCTGGCCGTCAAGGTCGCGGTTGGCTTCGATAACTATGTCGCCCTGTGGATAGTAGCGCTTGTCGAGATGCAGCGTCACGCGGTCGAAAACGGGAGAAGTGAGGGTGTAGTAGGGCTGGCCGGGGCAGTCGGGGTAGAGACCCATCATCGAGAAGATGGCCCACGACGACATGGTGCCGCAATCCTCGTTGCCAGGAATACCGTCGGGCGTGTCCTTGTAATACTTGTCGAGCAGGCGTGCCACCTCTTTCTGTGTGCGCCACTCCTGGCCTTTGAAGTAGCTGAACAGATAGGGATAGGCGATGTCGGGCTCGTTGGCGGGGTCGTAGAGATTCTCGTCAAACACCCGCTGCAGCTTGTTGACAAAAGCCTTCTCGCCGCCCATGAGGCGTGCCAGCCCCTTCACATCGTGGGGCACGTAGAAAGTGTAGTTCCAGGCCGAGCCCTCGTGGAATCCGGGAGCGTTGGAGAAGTCGGCGCCGTCCTTGGGGTCAAACGGGGTGAGCCAGGAGCCGTCGGCGTGGCGTGGGCGCAGGGTTCCAAACTCCTTGTCGTAATAGTTCTTGTAGCCGAGTGAACGCTTGTAGAACAGGGCGGCATCGTCCTTCTTGCCCAAGGCTGTCGCCAGATTGCTCAAGGCATAGTCGGCGATGTAGTATTCGAGGGCGTGCGACACCGAGTTGTCTCCCGAGTTGTCCTGGGCAAAGGCGCCGAGAGGCACGTAGCCCTTGGCGATATAGTCGTCGATGTCGGGACGCATGCGGTTGTCCTTGCCGGGCAGCGTGGCACTGGCGCGGAACGCCTTGTAGGCTGTCTCGATGTCGAAGTCGCGCAAACCTTTGAGCCAGGTATCGGTAATGACCGGTATCGACGGGTCGCCTTCCATGGTCCATGTCTCCCGTCCGAACAGCTCCCACTTCGGCATCCATCCCCACTCCTTATACATGTCTATCATCGAGCGCACCATGTCGGTCTGTCGCTCGGGATAGAGCAGAGTCTCCAGCTGGTGCAGGTTGCGATACGTATCCCAGAGCGAGAAGACCGTGTAGCGGGTGCGGTCGGTACGTCCTATGCGTCCGGTCTCCATCTCGGGGTATTCGCCGTTGACGTCCTGGAGGATATTGGGATGTATCTGGGTGTGGTAGAGAGCGGTATAGAACACGCGGCGCTGTGCCTCGGTTCCGCCCTCGACGGTAATGGTATTGAGGGTTTCAGCCCAGCGCTTGCGGGCTTCTGCGCGAACCTTGTCAAACTGGAAGCCTTGCTGCTCGTGGTCCAGATTTTCGCGGGCGTTGGCAATAGACACGAAGCTGACGCCTATCTGAACCTCAACCTGCTCGCCCTCTTCGGCGTCGTAGCTGAAATAGTAGCCCACCTCATTGCCGGCGAGCTCACGCTTATAGTTACGGTATATCTTGTACTTTCCGTTGTCTGGGTCCCACTGTGCCTCGACGCCGGTCATAGGCGGCTGCTTCTTCCAGAAGCCTGCCTCGCGCGGCGCCTTGTTCACGCGCATCACGAAGTACATGGGGAATACGGCTTGAGGGTTGTAGCAGAATGTTCCCAACAGTCGCATGCCTTCTATCTCTGTATCCGAAACCCGGCGTATGCTTCCTCCCACCTCGTTGGTCAGTCCGTCGCCGACGTTCATGAGCAGGTGGGCCTCGCCCTTCTTGAAGGTAAAGCGCTCAATGGAAGAGCGGTCGGTAGCGGTGACCTCGCACTTGATGCCATACTTGGTGAGTTCGTTGGAGTAGTAGCCCGGCGTAGCCTTCTCGTTGCGGTACTCGGAGCCATAGTGGCGGTAGTCTACATCCAGCTTTCCCTGCGTGGGCATCAGCAGCAGAGAACCCATCTCGGGGCAGCCCACACCGCTCAGGGTGACATGGGCAAAACCGGTGAAGTACTTGTTCTCATGCACATAGGGCGTAGACCACCAGCGGGCGTCCTTGTCGTAGACGTTGAGGTCGGACCCCATCACATTGAACGGAACCACTGACATCAAGCCGTGAGGCCGGATGGCGCCAGGGTTACACACACTGAAATTGGTCGTTCCGATAAACGGATCGACATAATCTACCGGCTGCTTCTGTGCCTGTGCCGAGATCACCGACATGGCAAGCAGCGCCATAGCTAATATCGTCTTCTTATACATATTATATATCTTTGCTACAAAGGTAATGCAAACCGCAGAGAATACAAAACAATCTGCTCCATTTTTTACCCCGCAGGCCGTGTCCTTCTCGATTTCACGCGTAGGGGCAATCCTCATCACGCCAACCATCATGACGACGCCAGCGCAACAAGAGAGAAAATAAACGGGTTTTATTTTGTATTTCTCTGCGGTTTACACTAACTTTGCACTTATAATCATAAGGTATATGGCAAAGAATGTATCTTGGTCGGACGACTACTGGTTGCTGCTGATGCAGCTCTACCTGCGCAAGCCCGTAGGTGTAAAGGCGCTATATTCACGTGGATTGGTGCAGTTGGCCCTCGAGCTGCATATCGAGCCACGCGTGCTGCGCGCACAGATGTTCCGCCTGCGCCAGATTGACACCCCGGTCATCCAGCAGCTTTGGGACAAGTACGCAACCCACCCCAACCGCCTGCGCAAGGAGGTCAACCTGCTGCGGCGCATGAATGGATTCGGACAAGCCAGCGAGTTCTATCAGGGCGTCGAGGTCAGCGGCATGTCGTGGGAGAACGACTTCAAGCCCATCGACGGCACCTCCCTTATTCCCCTCGCGCTGGTGCTGGTGCTCGACCTCTACTTCAGGCTGGTGCCCATCACCATGGTGCCCGAGACGCCCGAGATAATCGAGCTGGCACAGCTCATCGGCATCACCCCCGCCGAGGTATGCCAGGTGATGGATATATTCCAGGGATTTGACCCCTACCTTAATAGAACTACCGATACCGAAGGCGCGCTCTACGAGGCGTGCAAGGCGATATGGAACCGCTTCGGCAACGACGACCCCAACCCTCTCGCGTCCTTTGCCGCACAGGTGAAGGACTATTTCAAGTAAGTCAGACTTCAGGTTATGAACGAGCAACGTTTAATACAGGAACAGCAGCAGCGACTCATCCAGCAGCAGCGTCTCACCCAACAGCAGATGATGCTGGTCAAAATGCTTGAGATGCCCGCTGCCGAAATGGCTGAGCACGTCAACACCGAGCTCAACGACAACCCCGCCCTCGAGCGTGTCGACGACGCCGACGACCTGACCCATAGCGACAACCAGCTTGACAACGACGACACCGCAGAGACCTTTGACGAGCAGAACGAGCGCCAGGAGCGCAAAGACGCCCTCGACAGCGCCCTCGAGCAGTTGGGCGACAATGACGACGAGGTCTCGCCCGCCGACGGATACCACCAGAGCACAGCCTCTGCCGAACCTGCACAGTACGAAGCCGACATCCCCTCGTTCTACGACCAGCTCAAGGAGCAGATGATGGAGCTACAGCTCACCGACACCGAGCGCGCCATACTCGAATACCTCATCGGCTCGCTCGAGTCCGACGGCCTCCTCCACAAGGATATCAGCACCATCTGCGACGAGCTCGCCATCTACAACAACATCGACGTTGCCGAGAGCGAGATTGAACGTATGCTCGCCATTCTGCAGACTTTCGACCCTGCCGGCGTAGGCGCACGCTCGCTGCAGGAGTGTCTGCTCATCCAGATCAACCGCCGCGAAGAGTCGCAGACCAAGCAGCTCATGCGGCGCGTCATCACACAGTACTACAGAGCCTTCACCCACAACCAGTGGGACAAGATACAGCAGAGTCTGCAGCTCAGCGACGTCCAGGCCGAAGCCCTGCGCGCCCAGTTGTCCAAGCTCAACCCCAAGCCCGGCGTGGCCTACGACGGCACAGCCAACGGCAAGTGGCAGCAGATAACCCCCGACATCATCGTCGAAACCTCTGACGACGGGCACATCAGTTTCACCTTCAACGACGGCGACATCCCGCAGCTCTGCGTGAGCCGAGAGTTTCTCGACATGGTCGACACCTACAAGCGCAATAAGGACGGACTCAACCGCAACGCCAAAGAGGCCATTCTCTTTGCCAAAGAGAAGATAGACAAGGCACGCGGATTTATCCGCGCAGTAGAGCAGCGGCGACAGACGCTCACTCTGGTGACCCAAGCTATCATCGACTGGCAGCGGCAGTATTTCCTCGACGGCGACGAGAGCGACCTGCGACCCATGATACTCAAGGATATCGCCACCGTCACCGGACTCGACATCTCTACCGTCTCCCGCGTGGCCAACGCCAAGTACATGCAGACCCAGTGGGGCATCCACCCGCTCAAGTTCTTCTTCTCCGACGGCTATGTGGGCAGCAATGGCAAGAAGACATCCACCCGCCGGCTGCTCGTGGCGCTCCAGGAGCTCATCGACAAGGAAGACAAGCGCGCCCCGTTGAGCGACGACACACTGGCAGAGAAGATGAAGGAACTGGGATTTCCCGTGGCGCGGCGCACCATAGCCAAATACAGAGACCGACTGGGCATTCCCGTAGCACGACTTAGACGATGAACACGAAAAAGATTATCATTGCGGCGCGCGTGATGAGCGCCATCTTCACTCCTTTCTACCTCCCCATCGTGGGACTGGTAGCCCTGTTTGTTTTCAGTTATCTCGGGCTACTCCCCTGGGCATACAAACTGCTGGTGTTGGGCATGGTCTATCTGTTTACCATCCTCGTGCCCACGCTGCTCATCCACCTCTATCACCGTTATCAGGGCTGGACGCCGCTGCAGATAGGCGTCAAGGAGCGCCGCATGGTGCCCTACGCCGTTTCCATCTTCTGCTACTTCGCCTGCTATTATCTCATGACGCGGCTGCGCATCCCCAGCTTTATGGCGCGCATCCTCATGGCGGCACTGCTCATCCAGATAGTGTGCGCCATCGTCAACGTGTGGTGGAAGATTTCCACCCATACCGCCGCCATCGGTGGCGTCACGGGAGCGCTCATGGCGTTCTCGATGCTCTTTGCCTTCAACCCCGTGTGGTGGCTCTGCTTCACCCTGCTCGTCTCGGGCATGGTGGGCTCCAGCCGCATCATCCTCCACCAGCACACCCTCGGACAGGTGCTTGCCGGCTATGGCATCGGGCTGTTAATCGGCTTTATTGTTATCATCTGAACTGCATATCATAAACATACATATTATGAAACCAATCATTAGCATTATCATGGGCAGCACCAGCGACCTGCCCGTAATGGAGAAAGCCTGCAAGTGGCTCAACGACCATGAGATTCCCTTTGAGGTCAACGCGCTCTCGGCACATCGCACCCCCGACGCCGTAGAGGCCTTCGCACGCGGAGCCAAGGAGCGGGGCATACGCGTCATCATCGCCGCAGCGGGCATGGCGGCAGCCCTGCCAGGAGTGATTGCCGCCTCGACCACTCTGCCCGTCATCGGAGTGCCCATCAAGGGCATGCTCGACGGACTCGATGCCATGCTGAGCATTATCCAGATGCCCCCAGGCATACCCGTGGCCACCGTAGGAGTCAATGCCGCACAGAACGCTGCCATACTTGCCGCCGAGATGATTGCTCTCAGCGACGAGCGCGTGGCACAGGTCGTGGCCGACTGGAAAGCCGGACTCGGCGCCAAGATAGAGAAGGCCAATAAGGAACTGGCAGAAATCAAGGACTATGAGTACAAGTGCAACTGATTTGTTCAACTACCGCCGACGCCAGTCGTCAGTGGTACACATAGGTTCCATCGACATGGGAGGCGACAACCCTATCCGCATCCAGTCGATGACCACCACCAACACCAATGACACCGCTTCCAGCATAGCCCAGGCCGAGCGCATCATCGAGGCAGGCGGAGAGCTGGTGCGTCTTACCACACAGGGCTCGCGCGAAGCCGAGAACCTCAAGAATATCAATGCCGGCATACGCGCCGACGGCTACAAGACGCCGCTCGTGGCCGACATCCACTTCAACCCGCATGTAGCCGATGTCGCCGCGCTCTATGCCGAGAAGGTGCGCATCAACCCCGGCAACTACGTCGACCCCGCCCGCAAGTTTGTGCATCAGGAGTACACCGACGAGGAGTACGCCCAGGAGCTGCAGAAGATAGAAGACCGCTTCGTGCCCTTCCTCAACATCTGCCGGGAGCACCACACAGCCATACGCATCGGCGTCAACCACGGTTCGTTGAGCGACCGCATACGCAACCGTTACGGCGACACGCCCGAGGGTATCGTCGAGAGTTGTATGGAGTTCCTCCGCATCTGCAAGAGGGAGCACTTCGACGACGTGGTCATCTCCATCAAGGCGTCCAACACCGTGGTGATGGTCCAGTCTGTGCGACTGCTCGTGGCACAGCTCGACCGCGAAGACATGCACTACCCTCTCCACCTCGGAGTGACCGAGGCGGGTGAGGGCGAGGACGGCCGCATCAAGAGTGCCGTGGGCATCGGAGCCCTCCTTGCCGACGGCATCGGCGACACCATCCGCGTGTCGCTCTCCGAGGAGCCCGAGGCTGAGATACCCGTGGCGCGAGAACTGGTCGACCACTTCACCGCCCGCGCCGGCCACCGCCTCATCCCCGCTGCCGAGGCTCCCGGCTTCGACTGGCTCCACCCGTCGCGCCGCACCACCGTGGCTGCTGCCAATGTCGGCGCCGCCCATGTGCCCGTGGTCATCACCAGCGTGGTGCCCCAGTCTGCCGATGCCGACCAGCGCCCCGACTACATCTACATAGGCAGCACCATGCCCGGGCAGATAGACCCCGAGCAGATGTACATCGCCGACTTCAACGCCCTGCCCGCCCTGCGCGAGGCGGGTCTGGAGCGCGTCTGCCCCATATACCCCACCCACGCCATGCCCTTCATCGGCATGGATGCGAGCCGCGTCAAGTTTCTCGTGCTCCAGTATGGCACCCCCGCCGACGAGTATATCGCCTGCCTCAAGGCCCATCCCGAGGTGGTCGTCGTGGCTATGACCCACCATGCCAACCCCACCGGCGACCAGCGTGCACTGGTGCATGAGATGATGGCTGCCGGAGTCACCAATCCTGTAGTCTTCGCCCAGATGTACCACACCGACGACAAGGCTGCCTTCCAGCTCGCCGCCGCTGCCGACATGGGCGCGCTCATGATTGACGGACTCACCGACGGACTCTGGCTCATGAACGAGGGCTCCATCGCCGACGACGACATTGCCGCCACCGCCTTTGCCATACTCCAGGCTGCGCGTCTGCGCGTCAGCAAGACCGAGTATATCTCCTGCCCGGGCTGCGGGCGCACCCTCTACGACCTGCGCACCACCATAGCCCGCATCAAGGAGGCCACCCGCGACATGAAGGGGCTCAAGATTGGCATCATGGGCTGCATCGTCAACGGACCCGGAGAGATGGCCGATGCCGACTACGGATATGTAGGAGCCGGCGTCAACCGCGTGTCGCTCTACCGACGCCAGGAGTGTGTCGAGAAAAACATACCCGAGGAGCAGGCTGTCGACCATCTGCTCGCTCTCATTCGTAAAGACCAACTTAACAACCAAAATCAAGAATAGCATGAGACGTCTGATGTGGGCCATCCTTCTGTTGATGGCCGTAGTCTCTGCCGACGCAGCCCGAGAGATTAAGGTGCTCGCCATCGGCAACAGCTTCTCCGAGGACGCCATTGAGCAGTACCTCTACGAGTTGGCTGCCGCCCAGGGCGACAGTCTGGTCATCGGCAACGCCTATATCGGTGGCTGCTCGATAGACCGCCACTGGAGCAACGCACAGACCGGAAAGCCCGAGTATCGTTACCGCAAGATTGTCGGAGGCAAGACCGCGACACGCCACCACGTGGCGCTCGACGACATCATCGCCGACGAACAGTGGGACATCATCTCGCTCCAGCAGGCCAGCCACTTCTCGGGGCTGCCCTACACCTTCGCCAATCTGCAGCGGCTCAAGGACCACGTGCTCGCCATCTGCCCCAACAAGCAGGTCGAGATAGTATGGCACATGACCTGGGCCTACGCCAAGGACAGCCACCACCACGCATTCCGGTTCTACCGCAACGACCAGCAGTTGATGTAACAACAAACATCTGCCATCACTTGCAAAAGTAGCAGATCAGGTAGAGGTAGTAGCTTTATGTGATCTCGATGAAGAAAAAGCTATCGCAACAAAAGAACGTTATGGACTTACAAATGCTAAGATTTATACAGATTACAAAGAGTTATTAGCAGATCCATCTATTGATGTCATGCATGTATGTACTCCAAACGTGGCACACTGCCAGATCACAGTGGATGCTTTTGAGGCAGGAAAGCATGTATTATGTGAAAAACCAATGGCAGCAACATCCGCAGATGCACAGAAAATGTTAGATGCATGGAAAAAATCTGGAAAGAAATTTACGGTTGGATATCAGAACCGTTTCCGTCCGGATGTTCAGGTCTTAAAGAAATCTTGTGATGCAGGAGAACTTGGAGATATCTACTATGGAGAAGCCAATGCGATCCGTCGTAAAGCAGTTCCAACATGGGGTGTATTCCCTGACAAATCAAAACAGGGTGGAGGACCATTGATCGATATCGGAACACATGCGCTTGACATTACATTATGGTG
>OQWM01001045.1_pt1 | contig 18975 bp, 17 predicted proteins | sample 1691531 | NCBI WGS metagenome assembly OQWM01 (sample SAMN03418257, study PRJEB22391) | human gut metagenome | biome: human-gut; feature: organic feature; material: feces | host: Homo sapiens | place: Tanzania | collected 2013-01
AACTATGTCATAGCGCATTTTTTAGAGAAAAAGCGAAAAAAGTTATTGTTGGCTTTAGGTGTGGTTTTTAATATTATTTATCTTGGATATTTCAAATATACTGATTTTATCATTAGCAATATAGATGTATTACTAAGTATGAATATACCTTTGCATCATATTACTTTACCGCTTGGCATTTCCTTCTTTACTTTTACGCAGACAGCTTATTTAGTAGATGTATATCGTGGTGAAACAAAGGAGTATAGCAAAAGTGATTATTTATTGTTTGTAACTATTTTCCCTCACCTTATTGCTGGACCAATTTTATATCATAAGGATATGATACCGCAGTTCTCTAAGCTTGATAACTATAAGATTAATTATAAAAATTTATATAACGGTATATTATGGTTCATTATTGGCATGTTTAAAAAAGTCATAATTGCCGATAAGTTAGCAGTTTATGCAAATAATGCTTTTAATAACGTTGATAAATTAACCATGTTAGACGCTTGGGGTGGATCCTTAGCATATACATTACAGTTATATTTTGATTTCTGTGGTTATTCTGAAATGGCTATTGGTTTAGGACTTATGCTTAATTACAATCTTCCTCTGAATTTTAATTTACCATATAGAGCTTGTAGCATTATAGATTTTTGGCGTAGATGGCATATGACTTTATCAGCTTTTTTGAAAAATTATTTGTATATTCCTTTAGGTGGAAATCGTACAGGTCATCATATGCGTAATATTATGCTGACAATGTTGTTGGGTGGTTTGTGGCACGGAGCTGGTTGGACATTTGTTATGTGGGGGGGTACGCATGGCGCGTTCATTTGTATAAATCACTTGTGGCGTAAGACAAATATTAAGCTACCTCGTTTTTTATGTTGGCTATTAACTTTTAATGCAGTAAATCTAGCATGGATTTTTTTTAGAGCCGACAGTTTTTCACAGGCAGCTAATTTTATAACTAAAATGGTAGATTTTAGTTTGCTTTATGCTCCAAGAAGTAGTAGTGCGGCAAAGTATATACCTGCATTTGATTGTCAACATGGAATATTTAATCTGCATGTTTTATTAACTATGTTAGGTTTTTTGCTGCTTTCCGTATTGGTATTAGATAAGAGCAAATTCGAAAAACTTAATGATTATGTTTTGGCGACAGGTCTTTCTATTGTAGCGATTTATTTAATTGCTAGTATGGGGCGTGTTAGTGAATTTTTGTATTTTCAGTTTTAAAGGGAGTAGAATATGGATTATAGAAAAATAGTAAAGATTTTTTTTGCTCAGGTTCTACTCATACTTGTTGTATCTAGTGCATTGGTAATTTATGTAGATCCATTTTTCCATTATAGAAAGCCTAATGTTAATTTATTTTATAATTTAGATGCAGGCAAAGAAAGATACCAGAATGATGGTATAATTAAACACTTTGATTATGATACAATGATTATAGGAACATCAATGACTGAGAATTTTAAAGCTAGTGAGTGCGATTACTTTTTTCAAGCTAACACTATTAAGGTTCCATTTTCTGGTGGAACATATAAGGAAATCAATAATAATATAGCAACAGCATATAGAACTGGGCATGAATTAAAAAATGTTATACGTTCTTTAGATTGGCATCTTCACCTTGTTGAAGATAAAAATGCTATGCGTGATGATTTAGGGGCGTATCCTTGGTATCTATATAATGATAAGTGCAGTGATGATGTTGCTTATTTTATTAATAAAGATGCAATGAAGATTTCTGCTAAAATTATTAAGGAAAGTTTTTTGAGGAATAAAAAAGGAATTACAACCTTTGATGACTATGCTAATTGGAATGCTAATTATAAGTTTGGTGCAAAAATTGTTTTAAAAGGAAGAGAAGCTTACCATATTACGGATAAAGTGGGAAGTTTTAATTCTGCTGATGAAGAAATTGTTAAAGGTAATATCGAACAGAATGTTATTTCATTAGCTAGACAACATCCTGAAACTACCTTTTATTACTTTTTTCCACCTTATAGTGTAGCTTATTGGGGTGAACTTAAAGAAAAGGGTGAAATAGATTATACTATTGCTGCTGAAAAACTTGCAATAGAAATGATTCTTACCTGCCCTAATATTAAGTTGTATTCTTTTAATTTAAAAACGGATATAACTACAAATCTTGATAATTATAAAGATACTACACATTATGGTGAATGGATTAATAGTGATATTCTGAAATGGATGAAAAATGAAGATGGTTTGCTTACGAAAGAGAACTATTTAACTTATTTACAAGCAGAAAGAGATTTTTATAGTCGATTTGATTATAATTTTCTTTTAAAAAATATAGGTAAAGTGAATTGACTTTGCGTATAATTAGGGAGGTTTTTATAAAAATGGCAAGATTATTTGGTACTGATGGTGTTCGTGGTGTAGCGAACGTGGAGCTGACTCCTGAGCTGGCCTTTAAGCTTGGCTATGCAGCTGCAAAATATTTTGGTCGTGAGGTTTCCTGCCCGAAGATTATTATCGGCAGAGATACCCGTCGCAGCGGTCAGATGCTGGAAAGCGCTCTGGCAGCAGGCATCTGCAGCGCCGGCGGCAACGCACATCTTCTGGGCGTAATGCCGACTCCGGCAGTTTCCTTCCTCACTAGCGAGGTAAAGGCTAACGCAGGCGTAGTTATTTCTGCATCCCACAATCCGTTCGAGGATAATGGCATTAAGTTCTTCTCTCAGACCGGTCACAAGCTGCCGGATACCGTAGAGGACGAAATCGCTGCTATTGTCGCTGCGCCGATTGATTATACACAGGCAGCTCGCGGCAGCAGCGTTGGTCAGATTATCTACGAAAAGGATTTGTCCGCTTTGTATATCAAGCATATCCTGAGCACTGCTTATGCAAAGCTCAACGGCCTGAAAATCGTTATGGACTGCTCCAATGGTGCCAACAGCGAGATTGCGCCGGTTATTCTGCGCAGCCTGGGCGCAGAGGTTATTGCTATCTTCAACGAGCCTAACGGCCTGAACATCAACAACGGCTGCGGCTCTACGCATCTGGAGGCTTTGCAGAAGAAGGTTGTCGAGGTTGGCGCTCATGTTGGCATTGCTAACGACGGCGACGCTGACCGCTGCCTGGTTGTTGACGAAAATGGCGAGGCTATGGACGGCGACCAGATTATGCTGATTTGCGCTCTGGAGCTTATGAAGCGCGGCAAGCTGCATGACAATATGCTCGTTACTACGGTTATGAGCAACGTTGGTCTGCATCAGGCTATGAAGGCTCATGGCGGCCATACTGTTAAGACTTCTGTTGGCGATCGCTATGTGCTGGAGGAAATGCTCAAGCATAATTATTCCATCGGCGGCGAGCAGTCCGGCCATATCATCTTCTCCGAGTTCGCAAAGACTGGCGACGGTATTTTGACCGCTGTACAGCTGCTGTGCGCTATGGTGAAGAACAACAAGAGCCTGGCCGAAATGGGCTCCGTGATGACGAAGTTCCCACAGGTGCTGTTGAACGTGCGCGTAAAGGATAAAAACGGCTGGGAGGAAAAGGCTGCTATCCAGGAGGTTATCAAAAAGTACCAAGAGGAGCTGGGCGAAAACGGCCAGATTCTGGTGCGTGCTTCCGGCACCGAGCCTTTGATTCGTATCATGGCTGAAGGTCCGAAGCAGGAGCGTCTGGAGCAGATTACGAATGCTATAGCTGAGGTTGTCACTCGCGAGCTTGTGTAAACGGACGATAAAGCATAATCTGTCGAAAGTTCACTTTTGGTTTGCTTGACCAGCGAGTCGACATATTGTAAAATTAATATAGTCACAATGATGTGCCACGTGGGATTGTCCGCCTGCGTGGCTCATTGTCTGTTTGCTGCTTTTTTGCAGGCGGCAGTACAGGCTAGGGACAAGAGCGCAGGTACCGCGCAAGCGGTGGACGAGGAATGAGGTTATCGAGTAGTCAGCGGATGCCTCACGGTCAGCTGCAGGACCGCAAGCCAGATACAAAGGCCTTCGGCAACGAGGGAAACAAAAGTCTGGCGGCAGAAAGGACACATAATATTATTTTATGCACGCGTTCTAGAAGGTTCCAGATGCGAGCTAACGCGACGAAGGCGTACTTAAAGGTACGTCGCACCCTTCGGGTATTAGCACGACCAACAGTTTTTACTGCGTTTCACTTGTAAAAACTGGGTCTTAGCGTCAGGAGCGCTAGTGAAGCAGATGGGGCCTTATAGGACGCGCGTAAAAGGAGGACACCTACTTATGTGTGGAATTGTGGGCTATATAGGAAACAACCAAGCCGCTCCCTTCCTGCTTGATGGCATGAGCAAGCTGGAATATCGTGGATATGACTCTGCCGGTATCGCTGTTTATGAAAATGGCAAAATCCGCGTGGACAAGTGCGTGGGCCGTCTGGACGCACTGCGCCAGAAGCTGTCCGGCAATATGCCGTCGGGCACCGTGGGCATTGGTCATACGCGCTGGGCGACGCATGGCCGTCCGTCGGATCGCAACGCGCATCCGCATACCGATAACACGGGCCGCTTCGTGGTTGTGCATAACGGTATTATCGAAAACTATCTGGCTCTGAAGGAGGAGCTTATCGCTAAGGGCCATGAGTTTCTGTCTGAAACCGACAGCGAGGTTGTAGCGCATCTGCTGGCAGATAAATATGACGGTGATTTTGAGGAAACCGTTAAAAGAGTGCTGCGCTTAGTGAAGGGCTCCTACAGTCTGGTGATGATGTGTGAGGACGAGCCGGACAAGATTATTTGCACGAAGAAGGATAATCCGCTGATTATCGGCTTGGGCGAGGGCGAGAATTTTATCGCTTCGGATATTCCGGCGATTATCAACCATACGCGCCGCACCTTTATTATGAGCGATGGCGAAATTGCGACGGTGACGGCTGACGACGTTTGGGTGCAGGATATCGACGGCACGCCAATCAGCAAGAAGGTGTTCGAGGTCAACTGGAACGCAGAGGCTGCGGAAAAGGGCGGCTTTGAGCATTTTATGCTGAAGGAGATTTATGAGCAGCCGAAGGCTATGCGCGATACGATGACCAGCCGCCTGGATGCGGAGACGGAAACCATCAGCTTCCCGGAGCTGAACTGGACGAGTGAGGAGCTGCGTGATATCAACAAGATTTTCATTGTGGCCTGCGGCACTGCTTATCATGCAGGCATCGTTGGCAAATATTATCTGGAGCAGCTGGCGCGTATGCCGGTTGAGGTGGATATCGCGAGCGAGTTCCGCTATCGTGATCCGCTGGTTGACGGCAACAGCCTGACGATTGTTATCAGCCAGAGCGGCGAAACGAGCGATACGCTGGCAGCGCTGCGCGAGGCGAAGCGCCTGGGCGCACGCACGCTGGCTGTGACGAACGTGGTGGGCAGCTCGATTGCGCGTGAGGCGGACCAGGTTGTTTATACCTATGCAGGTCCGGAGATTGCTGTTGCTTCGACGAAGGCTTATACAACGCAGCTTTTGGCGATGCTGATGCTGGCGATTTATGTTGGCCGTCTGCGCGGCACTCTGGCAGCAGAAAGGGCGCAGGAGCTTGTGCATGGCCTGACCTTTATTCCGGAGCAGATTCACCAGATGCTGGAGAATGTTGACCAGATTAAGGTTTTTGCGCGTGAGTATGGCAGCAGCGAGGACGCGTTCTTTTTGGGACGCAGCCTGGACTATGCCGTTGCACTGGAGGGCGCGCTGAAGCTGAAGGAGATTTCGTATATCCATGCGGAGGCGTATGCCGCAGGCGAGCTGAAGCACGGTACGCTGGCGCTCATCGTGGCAGGCGTGCCTGTTATCGTGCTGGCTACGCAGATGGACGTTTATGACAAGACGGTCAGCAACCTGCAGGAGGTAAAGGCGCGTGAGGCTGTGGTTATTGCCATCGGCTTTGAGGGCGACACCTCTCTGGCGAAATATGCGGACCATGTTATCTATATTCCTAAGACGGATAAGTATCTGGCACCGCTCATGGCTGTGCTGCCGCTGCAGCTGCTTGCTTACTATGCAGCGCTGACGCGAGGCTGCGACGTGGACAAGCCGCGCAATCTGGCGAAGAGTGTTACGGTTGAATAAGAAAAAGGATATTGCCCCTGGCTTTGCGGAGAAGCAGAGCCGGGGGCTTTTTGGTTGGCAGACAGAGGGGTATAGAAGTACGAATAAGTTCATGTATTCTTTTCTTCTCTCTGTATTTTTATCCTCGGAATATGGTATAATATACTATATATAAAACACAGGAGTAGAGTAGATAATGATTTATGGTTTGCTTGCTTTGCTGGTGGTTCTTGTGGATCAGGCAACAAAGTATTTTGTAGTTCAGCATTTTGCTGTAGGGGAGAGCGTTCCGGTGCTGGAAAATATTTTTCACTGGACGTTTATTTTAAATCGTGGCGCGGCCTTCGGTATGCTGGAGGGCAGCCGCTGGCTGTTTGTTGTTATCGCATTGGCTGTGATCGGCGGCGTGCTTTATCTGCGTAAGGAGATTGAGCAGAGCGGCGTGCTGGCCTGCATGGGCGCAGCGCTGTTTACCGGCGGCGCAGTGGGCAATTTGATTGACAGGACGCTGCACGGCGTGGTGATTGACTTTTTTGATTTTCGTATCTGGCCGATTTTTAATGTGGCCGATATTGCTATTTGTACAGGAGTAGGTTTGATTATATGGAGCATCTTGAAGACGGAATTGCTGGAGAGCAAGAAAAATTAATTATTACTGAAAATGAGGCCGGCCAACGCGCCGACGTTGGTCTGGCAGCGCTGCTGGAGCTTACGCGCTCGAATATGCAGAAGCTGCTGGACGAGGGACGTGCTGTGCGTGGCGCTAAGGTTCTCAAGTCGAATTACAAGCTGAAGCTGGGCGAGGAGATTACCGTGACGCTGCCTGAGCCGCAGCCGCTGGATGTGCAGCCGGAGAATATTCCGCTGGATATCATCTATGAGGATGATGACGTCGTGGTTGTCAATAAGGCGCGCGGCATGGTGGTGCATCCTGCTGCCGGCAATTACAGCGGCACGCTGGTGAATGCACTGCTGTATCATTGCAAGAATCTGTCGGGCATCAACGGTGTTATCCGTCCGGGCATTGTGCATCGTCTGGATAAGGATACCAGCGGCATTATGATTTGCGCGAAGAATGATGCGGCGCATGTGTCGCTGTCGCAGCAGATTCAGGCGAAAACGGCGAAGCGTACCTATCTGGCCGTGGTGCGCGGCAATATCAAGACGGACAGCGGCGTGATTGAAACGCAGATTGCCCGCGATAAGAATGACCGCAAGAAGATGGCTGTGGTCAAGGAGGGCGGCCGCGATGCCGTGACGGAGTATGAGGTGCTGGAGCGCTTTGGCAAATATACGCTGGTGCGCTGCAGGCTGCGTACAGGCCGCACGCATCAGATTCGTGTGCATATGGAATATCTTGGCTATCCGCTCGTGGGTGACCCGAAGTATTCACCGATGAAGACGCAGTTTGCGATTAAGGGACAGGCGCTGCATTCGCAGACGCTGGAGTTCACGCATCCGCGTACAGGCGAGAGAATGCAGTTCGAGGCTTCGCTGCCGGAGGATATGCATAAAATTGTTACCCGACTGCGCTTAGGGCAGTTTAATTAATATATCCATATTGACCTGTGGTGCTCTGCAAAATGAGGGGAGCTTTTAGGTCGAAAATAATCAGAAGAGGTGACCAAAATGGGGAATTTTGTTAAAAAGAATGTCATTATGGATGCAGACGCTATGCGCCGTGCAATTGTGCGTATTTCGCATGAAATTATTGAAAGAAACAAGGGCGTAGAGGATGTTGTGCTGGTGGGTATCCGCACTCGCGGTGTGCCTATCGCTGAGCGTCTGGCTGCAGCTATCAAGGATATTGAGAATGTAGAGCTTCCGGTTGGTATGCTCGACATCACTCTGTATCGCGATGACCTGTCTACGCTGGCATATAATCCGATTGTGCATGGCACCGAGATTGACCTCGACCTGAACGGCAAGACTATTGTGCTTGTCGACGATGTGCTGTACACCGGCCGCACTATCCGTGCAGCCTTGGACGCTGTTATGGATATGGGCCGTCCGAAGGCTATCCAGCTGGCAGTTATGATTGACCGCGGCCATCGTGAGCTGCCGATTCGTGCTGATTTCGCTGGCAAGAACGTGCCGACCTCACATAAGGAGTCGGTAGAGGTTCATCTGGAGGAGCTGGACGGTACCGACGAGGTTGTTATTGGCGATATTGAATAAGCCGGATAATTTTTGGAGGGAAAGCTTATGCAGCAAGCAGAAAAATTGCGCAATGAGGCTTTAGGTCAGACGCTGGTGCAGAATATGCAGCGTCGCGGCTTTGATGCTTATTATTGCGCTGATAAAGAGGCGGCCTTGGCGAAGGCGCTGGAGCTGATTCCGGAGACGGATGTTGTCAGCTGGGGCGGTTCGGTTACGCTTGCCGAAGCAGGCGTGCTGGACGCTGTGAAGAGCCGCAATCCTGTTATCGACCGCGATACGGCGGCGAATGCCGAGGAGAAGGGCGAGCTGATGCGCAAGGCGCTTTTGTGCGATACTTTTCTGATGAGCAGCAACGCTATCAGCGCTGACGGCCAGCTGGTGAATATCGACGGCAACGGCAACCGTGTGGCAGCTTTGCTTTTTGGGCCGAAGCAGGTTGTTGTTATCGCTGGACTGAACAAGGTTGCCGGTTCTCTGGACGCAGCGATGGACAGAGCACGCAACGTGGCAGCGCCGATTAATGCGCAGCGCTTTGCAGGCTTGGCAACGCCGTGCTATAAGCTGGGCCGCTGTGCTGACTGTCAGGCGGCAGACAGCATTTGTGCGCAGATTGTTATTACACGCCGCAGCCGCACGCAGGGACGCATCAAGGTTATCCTTGTCGGCGAGCATTTAGGCTTTTGATTTTGAGGGGGAGCTGCTCTGGCAGCTTCCCTTTTGCCTTTTTACGGATACTTAGAAGAAAGCAGGTGTTATTATGTCTCGTACAGTGATTTTATTATTGGATTCCTTTGGCATTGGTTATGCACATGATGCTGCTGCCTATGGCGATAAGGGCGCAGATACCTTGGGCCATATCAGCGAATGGCTGGCGAAAAATCCGCGCAGCGAGGGCGGCGAGATTCGTCCGCTGCAGCTGCCGCATCTGGCGGAGCGCGGACTGGAGGCAGCAGCTGTGCTGAGCCGCGGCGAGAAGCTGGCAGCTCCCTTGGGCGCAGAGCACACCATTGGCGCTTATACGTATGCGCAGGAGGTCAGCAAGGGCAAGGATACGCTGAGCGGTCACTGGGAAATCAGCGGCGTGCCTGTCACCTTCGACTGGGGCTATTTCCCAAATGTGCCGCAATGCTTCCCGCAGGAGCTGGTGGCTGCGCTCATCGAAAAGGGCAAGCTGCCGGGCGTGCTGGGCGAATGTCATGCCAGTGGCACGGAGATTATCAAGGATCTGGGCGAGGAGCATATGAGGAGCGGCAAGCCGATTATCTATACCTCGGCTGACAGCGTGCTGCAGATTGCGGCGCATGAGGAGGCTTTTGGCCTTGAGCGCCTTTATGAGCTGTGCAAGATAGCGTATGAGCTGGTGCGTCCGTATAATATTGCACGTATTATTGCGCGTCCGTTCGTAGGCACCTGCGCTGCCGACTTTACGCGCACAACGAACCGTCATGACTACGCTGTGCCTGCGCCGGAGGCTACGCTGCTCGACAAAATGGTGGCAGCAGGCGGCAGCGTGTATGCCGTAGGCAAGATTGCGGATATTTTTGCACACCGCGGCATCACGAAGCATTACGCTGCCGGCGGCTTGGATAAGCTGGTGGAGGCGACGAAGCAGGCTGTGAGCGAAGCGCCGGACAACAGCATCGTCTTTACGAACTTCGTCGACTTTGACTCCTCCTATGGCCACCGCCGCGATATTCAGGGCTATGGCGAGGCGCTGGAGTATTTCGACAGCCGCCTGCCGGAGATTACGGCGCTGCTCAAGCCGGAGGATTTACTGCTGCTTACAGCAGACCACGGCAACGACCCCAGCTGGACGGGTACAGACCATACGCGTGAAAAAATTCCTGTGCTGTTCTCCGGCGCAGGCGTGCCGTGCGAGGAGCTGCCGCCGCTGGCGACCTTTGCCGATATCGGTGCGACGATTGCCAAATTTATGGGCATTGAAAAGACCTTCACGGGTGAGCCTGTGAAGCTTTGAGGTGATGTAGATGAAAAATTATGCACAAATAGATGAGGTGCTCTATCACGTGGGCTTTGCTGCGCATGCGCTGGAGGGCGCGACGCTAGCCGTGCTGCCGGGCGACCCGGGACGCGTGGAGCCGCTGGCGCAGGCGCTGGGCAGAGAGCCGCACTTTATTGCGACGCACCGTGAATATACAAGCTGGCTGACCTATATCGGCACAAGACCGGTGCTCGTCTGCTCGACAGGCATGGGCGGCCCTTCGGTGGCAATTTGTCTGGAGGAGCTGGCGCGTATGGGCATAACGCACGTTATCCGCGTGGGCACGACGGGCACGATTCAGGAGAGTGTTGCTTTGGGTGATGTGATTATCGACAAGGCCTCGGTGCGTCTTGATGGCACGTCGCAGCATTATGCGCCGCCGGAGTTCCCTGCGGTGGCAAGCTTTACGGTGACGCAGGCGCTGGTGGAGGCGGCGAAGGCCGCCGCTGCGCCCTATCATCTGGGCATTGCTGCTTCCAGCGATACGTTCTGGCCGGGGCAGGAGCGCTATGACAGCTTCACCGGCTATGTGCCGCGCAGGTTTCAGGGCACGATGCGCGAATGGCAGGCGTTGGGCGTGCTGAACTACGAGATGGAAACGTCGGCCCTGTTCGTGACGGCGCAGGCCTTGGGCTTGCACGCAGGCGCTGTCTGCGGCGTAGTCGTGAAGCGTACAGATAGCGAAAGCGTGGCGCCGCCGGAGGTGTATGCGCGTGCCTTTAAGTTTTTGGTGCAGGTGACGCGTGGAGCGATTGAACGTTTGCAATAGTAATTGCTTAGTAAAAATTGGGTGTTTGTTATGAGATTTTTAAAAAGTTTTTTCTTTGTATGTTTGATAACAATTTTGACAGCTGGTGTTTTACCGCAGGCAGCGCGCGCCGACTTCCCGGAGCGTCCGGTAGGCTTTGTGGTCAACGACCAGGACGACGGCGGTGTGGACGGCGCGATGTATAAGTCGTGGCGGCAGGTGGTGAAGTGGGCCTATCACTTTCCGTACTACCAGCTTATTGAAGGCGGCGAGCCGCTGCAGGTTGTGAGCGACGCTGTAGATAAAAATCTGGAGTTCAACAAGGCGACGCTGCAGGCATTGACGGAAAAAAGCAAGGTGGACGTGCTCGTCGTGGCACGCATCTACGCGCTCGACGAAACGATGGTCAACGGGTTTGGCTTCCGCTTCGACAATGACACTTATATGCGCGTCATTGCTTTCGCTGATTTATACGTTTATAAAAAGGATGGCGACAAGTTTCTGAAGAGGCGCGTGCGCGAAAGCGGAGTGCATGAGCTGGGCAATTACGAAAAGCCTGAGGAAACGATAAAATGGCAGCTTTCGAAGCTCGTCAATACAATGGAGAAGAGGCCGATTATCGGCTCCTAAGCAAAGAAGGACATAAAAAAACTGCTGCATACTACCACCAGCTTTGGGGTAATGCAGCAGTTTTTATTTTTTAATAATGTACAGCGTTTTTGTCGATGAGGTTGAAGCCTGCCTCCGTAAGCTTGGTACGGATTTCAGCGATTTGCGCTGCGTCGCGGGTTTCCAGCTCCAGGCGCAGGTAGCAGCCGGTGATATCCATATCGCCGTCGCTGCGGTTGTGCTGTACGCCGACAACGTTGGCACCGCAGCTGCTGACGATTTCGCTGACGTCGCGCAGCTGACCGGGACGGTCGGCAAGCGCAATAACCAGGTCGGCACGGCGGCCGCTGGTAACCTGGCCGCGGGTGATGACACGCGAGAGGATATTTACGTCGATATTGCCACCGGAAACGAGGCAGACGGTTTTCTTGCCCTTGATAGGCAGTTTGTCGAACAGCGCTGCGGCAACAGGTGTTGCGCCTGCGCCCTCAGAGATGAGCTTTTGCTTTTCGATGAGCGTAAGAATTGCGGTAGCAATTTCGTCCTCGCTGACGGTGACGATGTCGTCAACATATTTGCTAATCATTTCGTAGGTCGTTTCGCCCGGAGTTTTTACAGCAATGCCGTCGGCAAAGGTATGTACCGCGTCGAGCGTTTCATATTTATGGTCATGAAAGGCCTTGTACATACTGGGAGCACCGGCTGCCTGCACGCCGTAAATTTTTACGTCAGGGCGCAGGCTCTTGATGGCGAAGGCTACGCCGCTGATGAGGCCGCCGCCGCCAATCGGCACGATGACAGCTTCTACGTCCGGCAGCTGGTCGAGAATTTCCAGACCGATGCTGCCCTGACCTGCAATAACAAGCTCGTCATCATACGGATGGATAAAGGTCATGCCTGTTTCCTCCTGCAGCTCGACAGCACGGTCATGCGCTTCGTCGTAGGCGCCGGGAACAAGCTCCACCTGAGCGCCGAGACGCTTGGTGTTTTCCACCTTCATAATCGGTGCGCCGCTGGGCATGCAGATAACGCTTTTGATGCCCATGCTGGTTGCGGCCAGCGCAACGCCCTGGGCATGGTTGCCGGCGCTGCAGGCAATAACGCCCTTGGCTGCTTCCTCCTTGGTCAGCTGGCTGATTTTGTAGTAGGCACCGCGCACCTTGAAGCTGCCGGTTACCTGCAGATTTTCTGTCTTCAGATAGAGGTCTTTGCCTTCGCTCAGATGAGGTGCCGCTATTAAATCTGTCTTGCGGGCTACGCTCTTGAGGACGAAGGCTGCGTGATAAATTTTGTCGAGTGTTAACATGTGAGTACCTTCTTTTCTTTCCCTTATAAAAATCAATTAAAGATTTTATCTTAGTATAAGCACTTTTCCCTTTGCCGTCAAGGCTTAATCGTCAATGCTGGAGTTTTCAACGATGAGCTGCAGCTTGAAGCTTGCATTATCGAAGCTGACGTTGCAATGGCCCTGATATTTTTCGACAATCATCTTGATGTTTTCCAGGCCTGTGCCCGGCTCCTTGAAATCGCGCTTGGCGGAGTAGAATTTATTATTATAGCGCACGATATTGCCGCTGTAGGAGTTTTCGACGGACAGCAGCAGCTTGGAGTCTTTTTCCTTGATTTTGACCTTGACGAAGCTGTCAGGCTTGGTCAGCAGGCCGCTTTTGACAGCAGTGAAGGCGTTTTCCAGCGCATTGCCAAGGATGATGGCAAGGTCGATATCGTTGAGGTTGATTTTTTGAAACTGGATATCAGTTGTAAACTGGATACTGCTTTCCTGCGCCTGCAGCTGCCAGTAGCCAAGCAGGCCATCGAGCGTTTCGTTGCCGTAGAGCTTGACGGTCTGGATGCTGTCCGTGTATTTGAGGATGGCGCGCAGGTTTTGCCCCAGCTTGTCATATTCCTTCTGCTCATAAAGCTGGTTGAGCAGGATAACAAGATGCTTCTGGTCATGGCGCAGACGGCGCGATTTTTGCCATGATTCTATAACGAAATTATAATAAGGCTTTTCGTTGCGGCGCAGCACCTCCAGCGAGTTGAGCTTGACGGACATGATTTTGTTTTCGCTTTTTTCCTTCAGCAGCTCCATGACCATGTGGGTGAAGAAGAAGAGCGGCATAACGCACAAGAAGCGTGTACCGAAAAGGCTCCAGTTGCGCGGCTCTGAAAAGTTACGCATGAGGATGAGGGCCAGCAGGTTGAAGAAAAGGATATAGTTGGAGTAGATGATGACTCTGTGGTATTTTGAAGAGCGGAAAATCTGCTTGAATTTTTTTGCTGCATGGTAGAACCATAGGAAATAAGCAGACTGACTGATGCCAAGGACAATGGTAGCTGTTGCATAGTAAAGGCCAGGCGTTGGCGATACTCTTTCCGCAATCATGGAGAGTGTCTGCAGCACAACCTCAAAGTTGCTTATCAGCAGTGCGCAGAAAATTTTTTTGTCCAGGTTTCCCTTGATGGCGGCAAAATAATAAATTGCGTAAATGAAGTAAGGTCCGAACAGCGTCGGCAGCTTATCAAAGTTGCGGCCGGTGGCAATAAAGATGCCCCATTCCAACAGCATGATGGCGAAAAAGCCAAGGGCTGTCGCCTTTTTGGAAAAGCGCAGGTCGTCAAGAAACGGATAATAGCATAGATATGAGCTTGGCGCGATGCGCAGAAAAATATAGATTAAGACAATAAAATCCTCTATTTGCATAAACCATCATCCCCTAAAGAAGTTCTCTAATTTCTCTATAGCTTAATTATAACAAATTCTTCGCTTGTGTGAAGTAAAAATTTAGCTTTACTGCTAAAGGAACGAGAAAGCGGATATGTTGAAAAGCGCGGCTTTTTTGGTGTATAATAATATGAATATAGAAAAATAAAGGAGTGCACGAATATGCAGTGGATAGAAGTAAATGTTGCGGTAACGCATGAGGCAGTAGAGGCTGTGGCAGATATGCTGACGAGCATTGGCTCGAAGGGCGTAGCGATTGAGGACCCGCAGCTGATTAATGATTTGCGCAACAGCGGCACCTGGGAGCTGTGCGATATTCCTGAGCAGGAGAACACCGAGGTGGTGACGGTCAGCGCTTATTATGCAGATGATGAGAAGCTGGAAAAGCGTCTGGCGGAGATTGAAGAGCAGCTTGAGCTTATCGAGGAGCGCATCGGCAAATACCGCTTTGGCAATACGCGCTTCCGCAAGGTGAGTGAGCAGGACTGGGCGAACGAATGGAAGCAGTATTTCCATGTTACCCATGTAGGCAAGAGCCTGGTTATCAAGCCGAGCTGGGAGGAATATGCTGCTAAGGAGGGCGAGCATGTTATCGAGATTGATCCGGGTATGGCGTTTGGCACTGGCACGCACCATACGACGAATATGATGATGGAGCGTCTGGAGAAGGTGATTACGCCTGAGGCTGAGGTGTTCGACGTGGGCACCGGCAGCGGTATTTTGGCGATTGCTTCCGCTATGCTGGGCGCAAAATCTGTTAAGGCAGTGGATATTGATGGTGTGGCAGTGCGTGTGGCACGCGAGAACGTGGCAGACAACGGCCTGACGGAGCAGATTGAGGTGCGCGAGGGCGATTTGCTGCACGGCACTGAGGGCAAGGCTGATGTGATTATCGCAAATATTATTGCTGATATTATTATCATGCTGCTGAAGGATATTCCGCAAAAGCTTAATGACGACGGCATTTTCCTGGCCAGCGGCATTATCGAGGAGCGCGTGCCGGATATTGAGGCTGAGGCGCAGAAGCAGGGCCTGGTGGTTGATGCGATTGACCATAGAGGCGGCTGGGTAGTTATGCAGATGAGACATAGATGAGATTTATAGAAAGGATTTCATAATGCATCGTTTTTTTGTTCCTCAACTATATAATGAAGAAATGACGCTTACGGGTGTGGATGCGCGTCACATCAGCAAGGTGCTGCGTATGCAGCCGGGTGCGCAGCTGCAGATTGTCAGCGATGATGGCGTGAGTGCGCTGGCGGAGATTACGGCGATTGACAGCGAGTGCGTGACTGTGCGCTGCTTGGAGAAGCTGGCTGAGAGCCATGAGCCTGCAGTGCGTCTGATTTTGGCGCAGGGATTGGCGAAGGGCGAGAAGATGGATTTCATCATTCAGAAGGCCGTGGAAATGGGCGCGTACAGCGTGGTGCCGGTGGCGATGGAGCATTCCGTGGTGCGTCTTGACGGCGCGAAGGCTGCGAAAAAGGTGGAGCGCTGGCAGAAGATTGCCGAGTCCGCGGCTAAGCAGAGCAAGCGCGATATTATTCCGCAGGTGCAGCCTGTGCAGTCCTTGGCACAGATGCTGGCGGCGAATGCTTGCGCGACGAAAATTATCGCTTACGAATGTGAGGATAAAAAGAGCCTGAAGGCAGCGCTGACGGAGGCGAAGGCTGAGAGCAGGCTGACTGACCTTCTGCTGATTATCGGGCCGGAGGGCGGCATCAGCGAGGCGGAGCTGGAGGCGGCGCGCAGCGCCGGCGCTGTGCCTGTGAGCCTGGGACGCAGAATTTTGCGTGCTGAAACAGCAGGTCTTGTCGCTATATCCGCGATTTTTTATGAGACAGGAGATTTAGGAGATTAAACATAGATGAGAAAAATTGCATTTTATACTTTAGGCTGCAAGGTTAATCAGGCCGACACAGCCAGCATGGAGGGGATTTTCCGCGCGTCGGGCTACGAGGTTGTGCCCTTTGGCGAGCAGGCTGACGTTTATCTGGTGAACACCTGCGTTGTTACGAACACAGGTCAGCGCAAGTCGCGCCAGATTATCAACCGCGCCGTGCGTCACAATCCGCTGTCGCTCGTCGTTGTTACCGGCTGCTATCCGCAGACTGCGCCGGAAGAGGTGCGTGCGATTGAGGGCGTTGATATTATCATCGGCAACCAGGAGCGTGCGCGTATCGTGGAGCTGGTCAATGAGGCGCTGGAGCATAAGCAGACAGAAATTCTCGACAATGTACAGAAGATGACCGTTGATACAAAATTTGAGGAGCTGGGCGTAGGTACGGAAACGGACAAGACGCGTGCCTTCCTGAAGATTCAGGAGGGCTGCAACCAGTATTGCACTTACTGCATCATTCCCTTTGCCCGCGGTCCGCTGCGCAGCAGAAGCCTTGAAAGCATCCGCGAGGAGGTTGCAAAGCTTGTGGCTGCAGGCTATAAGGAGGTTGTGCTCATCGGCATTCACCTTGGCTGCTATGGCAAGGAGCTGGCGAAGGAGGGCAGGCAGGTGTCGCTGTATGACGCTGTGAAGGCAGCGCTGTCTGTCGAGGGCATGCAGCGTGTGCGCCTTGGCTCGCTGGAATCCGTAGAGGTGGAGCCGCGCCTCTTGCAGCTGATGGCTGAGGAGCCGCGCCTTTTGCGTCACCTGCATCTGCCGCTGCAAAGCGGCTGCGACAAGATTCTGCGTGCGATGCACCGTCCCTACGACACGAAGCGCTTTACGGAGCTGGTGCAGGATATTCGTGCGCAGGTGCCGGACGTGGCGATTACGACGGACGTTATCGTGGGCTTCCCGGGCGAAACCGAGGAGGACTTTATGACGACGCTGGAATTTGCTAAGCAGTGCGGCTTTGCAAAGATGCATATCTTCCCATATTCTAAGCGTAAGGGTACGCCTGCTGCTGAAATGCCGGAGCAGGTGGACGAGGCAGTGAAGAGCGAGCGTGCGGCACGTCTGGCGCAGGTCGACGAGCAGCTGCACCAGCAAACCTTGGCTGCCATGGTGGGCAAGGTGGCAGAGGTGCTGCTGGAGCAGCCTGTGGACGCAGAGCATATGGAGGGCTTGTGCGGACCTTATCTGCGCGTTATCGTCCCCGGCACAAGCGACATGGCGAATACGATTGCCAAAGTGAAGCTTACGGGCGTGCAGGATGATTTCCTCATCGGTGAGCTGGTATAATTCACAAAAAAATAATTTTCATGAGCAGGAAAATTTCTTAGCAGGTAGAATACTATTAGATACGATATAACGAGAGGAGGGAAATGAAATGGCTGACGATTGCATTTTTTGTAAAATTATCAAGGGCGAAATCCCTTCCACAAAGGTCTATGAAGACGATAAAATGATTGCTATCAATGACGTTGCTCCGGCTGCTCCGGTGCATGTGCTGCTGATGCCGAAGGACCACACGGCTAACATCACCACTGCTGATCCTGAGCTGGTTGCTTACATGCTGGGCAAGGTAAAAATGATTGCAGGTTTTAACCAAACTGCGGAGAAGTTATTTGGTGTAGAGCTGCGTAGCGAAGCGGATGCTTTTATCCGCTTGACTGAGATTGGACATCGATATGAGAAAGGCTATAAAAAGGAGAAGCTTTATAAAAGCTCCTCCATAATCTTTCCATATATTTCCTGATAGTGTGTAGACCATTTCTGGCAGATTGATTTTGCAGCGTCCAGATTTGGGGCGGCAATGTTCAGATCAATCAGGGAATGTCCTTTTTCAATCAACTGACATCTTACAGAATAGGTGCCCTGTTTGGTGATGTAATAATCTGCAGGGGTAACAATTCGTTCCTGGGCTTTAAATCCTGTGGATTTTAGGTACTCTCTGACCTCTTGCTTGATTTCAGGAGAGACATCTTTCTGAAAAAAGGAAAGGGTTTTTTTGCCATCCTCGGTAATTCGGTAATGGGAGGTGTTGGAACGGGTATCCATGGTGATCAGTTCAGCTTCCACAAGCTCAGAAATTGCCTGCTGAAGATGGAAATAATTTGTATATTCCCGATCCAGGATGAACTCTGAAATCTGAGAGTTAGTCAGAGTATCCTCTGTATTCTGAAGCATGTATAACACGATTAATTTGTAAATAGTGAATGGTGTTGACAATTAGTTACCTCCTTTGCATGAAGTTGGTTGAGTATCTAGACCAGCATTTCATCATTTGTGTTGATAGCGACTTTGACAAGTTTTTGCATCCTGGTTTATTGGAACCTACCAAACATATATTGCAAACTCATGTTTATTCTTGGGAAAACCATCATTGTCAAAAGGATAATTTGCAGCAACAGTGGAATCTTTTGAATACTGGAACTTTTGATTTTGAGATGTTTTTAGTAAAATTCAGTTGCATAGTATATCCTGCATTAATTGGTATCTTGACTGCAAAAAAGTGTGGTATTAGGTCTTGGAGTTTGGATAGTCTCTGTAGCGAATTATTGAAAGTGCGAGTGAATCAGAAAAGAATGCTGGAAAATAATGGAGAACTGTTATTGCTGGTCATAGATTCAAAAGTTCAAGCATGGAAAAATAGCCAGCAGTTATTAAACGATGCCGATTACGATATGATGAAAAAACAGGCATCGGATATTGGCATGGTTCCAGATAATTCTTATTTATATATTCAGGGGCATTGTGTATATGATTTGTTGTTAAGGATAGGAAATTTTTTGTGTAATGGTAAGCATG
>OQWM01001049.1_pt1 | contig 18943 bp, 6 predicted proteins | sample 1691531 | NCBI WGS metagenome assembly OQWM01 (sample SAMN03418257, study PRJEB22391) | human gut metagenome | biome: human-gut; feature: organic feature; material: feces | host: Homo sapiens | place: Tanzania | collected 2013-01
CTGGCAAGCGTATCTCTATCCGCGATACTCGTGGTATCATCGACGCTATCCTCGACCACTCTATCGACGCTGCGCCTACAAAGACTATCCCATTCTTCAACTTCGTTGTTCCTACACAGCTCGAAGGTGTTGATCCTAACATCCTTGACCCACGCGACACTTATGCTGACGCTGCACAGTGGGAGGAGAAGGCTAAGGACCTCGCAGCTCGCTTCATCAAGAACTTCAAGAAGTATGAGACTAACGAGGCTGGTAAGGCTCTCGTAGCAGCTGGTCCACAGCTCTAATATTGGATAATAGTTTTACCCCAAATATCAAGTCCCATCTGGCAGATTTTTGTCAGATGGGACTTTTTGTTTCTCAGACCTTAAACACAAAATATTAAACACAGCACCTTACTACTGTTAATTACCATTAGCTTTACACGTCCTTTTACTTAAAAAACATTAACGGGGGGGGGCAGAATGCATCGTTTTTTCTCATTAATCACTAAATTTGTAGTAAGCAAAACCAGACTTAATGATTATGCAAATTATCTACAAGTTTGGCAAGACTGGACGATAGAAACCAAAAACAACAAAGGCTGCAAAAACTGTGGTACTTGAATATAATATTAATGTAGTAGGAAAAACATATGAAGAACAATAAACTGAGGTTGGCATTACTGCTGGCAACAGCACTTGTCACCAATAGCATATCTGCCCAAAACATGACCATAAAGACCAACGCCCTCTACTGGTCTACCGTAACTCCCAACCTGGCAATAGAAACGAAAATGGGAGAAAAATGGACTGCCGAACTATCGGTAGGCTGGAACCCTTTTACGTTCTCGAACAACAAGAAACTAAAGCATATCGCAATACAACCGGAAGCACGCTACTGGCTGTGCTCTCCCTTCGCCGGACACTTCTTCGGAGTACACGCCATTTACTCACACTATAACGCTGGAAACGTGAAGATGCCGCTCGGCTTGTTCAGCAAACTTAAAGACAGCCGCTTCCAGGGTGACCTCGGAGCTATCGGCATCGGATACGGATATAGCTGGATGCTGCCTGGAAACCACTGGAGCATAGAGGCTGAAGTGGGAGTGGGTGTAGGAGTGACGAAATACGACAAGTATGAGTGTGCCACATGCGGAAGCAAGGTGGGAAGCGAAACAAAAACTATACTGATGCCTACAAAGGCGGCGATATCGCTTATATACAATATAAAATAACAAAAACAATTCACACAAAACCTGAATTATCATGAAATTTTCTACTGTCATACTATATGTGGCATCGGCAACGCTTTTAATGCCGGCTTATGCTAACGCACAGGACTTATCGGCTGCCGACAGCACGATAAGCGGAATGAAGGCGGAATGGACTGCCGAAAACCTGAGACTGAGCTTCTCTCTGAAAGAGACAAAGGGCGAGGGAAACGCATACGCCGTGTTCGACACTCCACGCATCACTACCGCCGAAGGTGACACTCTGCTGTTGGAAAGCATGGCGTTTCGGGGGAAGAAGAATATGAGATATGTGGAAAGAGAAAGGCACTTCGCAGGGAAGAAACGCGGAAAGGCGAACGACAGGATGGCGAGAAAGCTACAGTCGAGTCCGAAATCATGGCTCGCGCCATCTGGAAAGGAGATGGCGATAGGCGAAACAGCGGAGTACAATGTTAATATATCTCGCAAAAGCGCTCCATGGCTATGGAGAAGGACGGCAAGGCTGGAAGTGAAAAGAGAGAAGGACGGATGCTGCTCCACACAGGAACTGACTGCGGCTCATGCCGGAGAACTGAAATACATTGAACCGTTCGTGCCGACATTTGCTGCCGTGGAGGATAACACAGGAAAGGCAGGGGAACTGCAAAAAAACAATCCTGTACTGCACCACATCTCGGAGTATAAGCCATATACGAAAGACCGCATACTGAGAAAGGAAAAGGGTGCGCTATACGTTCACTTCAATCTCGACAAGTCGGAGCTGCGCCATGACTACAGAAGCAACGCACAGACTCTCGACCGCATCGTGGACATAACACGACAGATTATGGCGGACACGACATCGTCGGTAAAGATCATACAGATTGTGGGTCTTGCTTCCATCGAAGGCTCTGTGAAACATAATGAGACGCTTGCCGGAGCACGTGCGGAAGCTCTTAAAGGATACATCCAGAAGAGGGTGAAGGCTGACGACACCTTGTTTGAGGTGGCTAACGGCGGAGAGGCATGGACGGAACTGCGCTCACAGATTGAAGACTCTCAGTTTGAGGGCAGGGACGAGATGCTCAAAATAATAAATACGGAGAAGGATGTGAACAAGAGGGAGCAACGCATCAAGACTATGATGAATGGCAGACCTTATGCCTATGTAAAGGAACATCTGCTGAGCGACCAGCGAAACTCGGGATATCTGAGAATCTTCTACGACTACGTTCCGGACGCAGCGGCTAAGACCATCAACGAGGCTACAGAGCTTATTGGAAAGGAGAGGTATGAGGAGGCTCTGAAGATGCTGACCTCTGTAAAGGACGACCGCCGTGCACAGAACGCTCTCGGAGTGGCTCTCTATATGACTGGAGACAAGGCTGCCGGAATGGATTGTTTCAGAAAGGCGGCTGCCAACGGCAATAAAGAGGCTGAGGAGAATATAAGACACCTTGAGAAATAGCCACACAAAAAGAACCGTATCCAAACAAGAAAGAACAATACTCTACATAGGGCATGGAAGAGCCTTATCGGAGAATGAAAAATAAGAATCAACAATAATATCAACTTTAAAAACGTTAAAACTATGAACAGAATGAACAATTTCCTCCTTATGGGCTCAGTAGCCCTGTCGGGTATCGTAGCATTCTCAGCTTGCTCGTCGGAAAACGACATGGGAGCTGAAGTAAATCCAACCTTCGACGGCAAAACCGTAAAAACACAGTTCGCACTGAATGTGCCTTATGGCGACACTGGAACACGTATGTCTGCTGAAGCTACACAGAAGAGCGACTTCCGGGGTATCTCCAACATGGTATTGCTGCCGTTTAACGCTAATGTAACAGGTACAGAGACTTCTACAAGCTTTATCTCCCTGAACCAGAACACAAATGCGTTCGAGTCTGACGGCAATACTTATGCTAATCAGGGTCGCTATATCTACCGCGACGTAAAGATTCCTATAGGAACAAAGCATTTCGTATTCTATGGTAAGGCGACAGGTACTGAAACAACTACATCAGACGCTAACAAGTTATTTGATAAAGGTTATCTTTCCAATAATTTGAGTGGAACAACAAGTGGAACACCAGTAAGCCTTGACAATACCAATTTTGCTCTACAGAAAATTAATGAAACTCTTAACCTCAGTACTGCAGAAGGTACAACAACAGGAAAATACGATAAAGTATTGAAAGCCCTACAAAATGTTACCGACACAAAGGTTACAGTAGGAGCAACAACTATAGAATGGAACAACATCACTTCTGCTACAGACATGAAGCTCGATCATGCCAAAAAGCTTTGGGAAGCATTCAGTACCCTTAAGGCAGGTTCTGCAAATTCGGTACGTAAGACACTTAACTATTTGAAGTCATCTGCAGGTGTTGGTGCTCTCGGAACAGGTACAGCCACAGCTGATGGTGATGGCTTGCTCAAGACTCTTGTAACGAAAATCGATGAAGCCTTAACAACACTCGGCGACGACAACGATTTCCCTGCAGACTTTAACCTTCCTGACGGAGCTGTTGGCGTTAATTATGATGTAACTTCAAAGAAATGGAAATTCAATTCTCCTGAGAACATGAACATAAATACCATCAACTATGCAAATATCACATATCCAGCTTCTCTCGACTATTTCGTAAGTTCTCCTGCTAAAGCCAGAGATGACGCTTCTACAGGTTTAAGCGATGGAAAATGGCCTGCAAAGGACGAATGGACAAAGGATAATGCAACTTGGACAGGTTGGGGCGACGAGGTTAAGAATACAACCCGCACCATTGCTCTCGAAAAAGCTATTCAGTATGGTGTTGCGAACTTGAAGCTTACCATTAAAGCAAATGCAAGCACACTGTCAGATAATGCTCAAGCTAAGGGAGGTCAGGTTGCAGACCAGAATGTTGACGTAACAAACAAGCTTGTCATGACTGGTGTTCTTATCGGTGGACAGCCTGAACAAGTGGAATGGAATTATGAGCCAAAGACCACTGGTACAACATTTGATTTGACAATCTACGACAAGAAGATGAATGGTGCAACGGCTTCTGCAAAAGGAATTGATGTACTTGTAGGTACAGCTTCTACACCAAACTACACCCTCGTTCTTGACAACAACAATGCAACCACAAAACCCATTTATGTTGCCGTTGAGCTTGTCAACAAAACTGGTATAGACTTCTATGGTGCTGACGGTATGATTCCTGCCGACGGTAAGTTCTACCTCATTGGTAAACTCGACCCAAATAATGCTGCAACTGTAGGTGAAAATCCCAAAGGCGTAGACCGTGTCTTCCTCAAGGACTACACAACAACAGCAAACCTCACCATCAAGGATCTGAAGAATGCTTACAACGTGATTCCTGACCTCCGCTCTACAGCTATCAGCGTTGGTCTTGCCGTAAACCTCGAATGGCAGGAAGGTATTACGTTCAACGTAGAGATTTAATAATAATTCTTATATTCACTTTGCATCCTTTGTAGCTGCGTGGGGCAGAGGCTTGTTTCCTGCCTCTGCCCATACGCGGCACTACGGATGCAAAGCTTTACTAACTGATTTAAGGCATGAAGATGAAAAAAATATCTCTTGGCACATGCTTTTCAGCAATGATGCTTGCTGCAACGGTCTCCGTAACATCGTGTATAGACGAAGACCTGAGCAAGTGTGGCTCTGACTATAAAATAGTATATAAAATGAATCTCCGCACAAATATGAAGACGGAGATAGACCAGACTTTGACTACACCAGAGGAACAGCTGTATGCCGAAACCCTGAAGAAGTCTATGACCAACGTGTTCAGCGACTATGCACACGACAACGACCTTTCGTTCTTCGTTAACGGAACAATCTTCCATCATGAACAAAACAAGATGCAGGCAAATACTGCATCATACACGATATACCTGAAAAGACAGAACTACAGACATCTGGCTCTCGCAAACACCGGAGACGAGAAGCTGATAGAAATAAAAAACGCGGAGCACGCAAAGTCTCTCGCGCTTGAACAAATTGCTGCCGACACCATCGACAGCCACAAGTATGGAATATTCACAGCACGCCGGGATATCAGCGACAACGACTTCGGAACGGATATCGACGTGAACCTATATATGCAGAACTGCGCAGCAGCGGTGGTTGTAGACCGCCGCGGACATGACATTGAAGACATCTACGGATACGTGGAGAACATGGCTACGGGCTTCGCCGTAAGCGACAGCATATACCATACCGAACGGAATACAGCCATAAGAGCAAGGAGGATAACAGCAACTGCCGGAAGCAGGGCTGGGGGAACAGGATTCGAAGGTCTCACCGCTGTATGCTTCCCATCTACCACCGACTCCTGGAAGTTTACCGTAGTAGTAAAGAAGGAAGGGAAATACACAAAGAACGTGCTTGACGTTAACACGCCGCTGAAAGCAGGACAGCTAAAGATCATCAAGATGTTCCTTAAAGAAGACGGCTCGCTAACGGCTACTGACCACACCGTAGGAGTAAGCGTGGAACTGAACTGGAAGCCAGGTGGACAGCACGACATAGAAATATAAAAGTAAGCAATATGAAGAAGAAGTTCTACATATTATATATAATGTATGCCGTTGTTGGCATCCTGTCACTCACAACAGCGGCATGCAGCTCCGACAAGGAAGAAGGTGAAAAGCCATCGCTAAAGAACAAGACTATGGAGGTGGCTTTCAGTATCTCTGTGCCAGGAAACGAGAATGCCTCTGACGCTACAAGAATACCGGACCCGGGAACAGATACCGGAGAACATGACGACTGGAACAGACTGACCGTCATTATTGCCTACACTCAGCTGGACATGAAAAGGACGGTTTATTACGACACGTTTACAAAAGACGAGTTCTACAGCAACAATGTAGTACAGCATCAGCATACCAATTCCAGACTGCTTCCTGATTCAGACAACGACGGATACCACGAGTTTATGATGAGTCTGCCCATTGGCAAATGCCGCATATATGGAGTGACCTATACTGCAGGAAAGGGCTTCGACCCGGAAAGCGAACTGATGAAGATAAGCGATGACGGGAAAGACCATAACGATGACATTCTGAAACTGCAAATATCCAACGACTATGCAGGAAACGACGTTTCAAAGTTCGTCAGCGTGACAACGGGCTATGCCATAAACACTAAAGACAACAGCAAGGATCTCCAAGTATCACTCAACAATATTGAAGAGATGAGACAATACTGGAGAATGCAGCTCAACCGACTCGCTGCCAAAGTGGACATACAATGGGACGCACAAAGTGCCTACGAGAAAAACACTGAAACGGGTAACGTACAATATACCGACGTGAAGATAAACTCGTTCTCTTTCTGTGGAGGAGCAACCGACCAGAATGTAGGCGCAGGAAGCGGATACCTGTTCCCTACGCTGACAAAGGAAAAGAATCTTCCTGCCATAAGCGGCAAGAAGGACTTCATAAACACATCGGAGATAAGCCGGCGAAACGGACGGGTGTATCATTATACCTTCCCCGACGGACATACCCCTAAGATAACCTTCAAACTGGAAACCACGACAACAGCCTCAACAGGCAATGCTGACAAAAAGACAAGCACCTACACTTTCGACCTCAAGAATGTAACGGAAGGCTCTCTCCTACCGGCTACATGGTATAAGATAAATGTAAAAGTGACAGGAAAAGAAAAGCAGGAAAGCATCATCATTGACTCGTTCAAATGATGACTTCTACAACAAACAACAGCTTCATAAACAAAACATACAGGATTGATGACTAACGGAACTAAGATATTACGCTTTGTGGCGACAATAATGATGCTCACAGCATTTCATGTCACCACCATCGCACAGAAGACATATTACGTCAAAGCTGCCGACGACCTGTCGCACAACGGTGACGGAATAGCCGTGGGCGGTGACGGTTCGACATGGGAGAATGCCATGGGACTGGAAGACGCTCTCAATAAGGCTGAAGCCGGAGACAAGATATACGTAAAGGGATATAAGAACGTAAGAAACGGTGAGAAGGTTTACATATACCCTCTTTCTGTGGAAAACAAGTCTAACTTCCTGACCGTAAGGGCTGGTGTCCAACTCTACGGTGGCTTCAAGGGCGACGAGACGAACATCAACATGGACAACGACACAAGAGAGTTCATGGACGGCAACAAGGCAAGACCCCTCTACCGCTCTGTACTTGTGGCTGACCGTCTGTCTGATGATGCAGTAGACAACACTTTGCTCATCTATCCTGAAAACCCTACAAGGGCAGACAACTCGGCACGTGTAATGCTGATAGACCTCGGAACACAGAATACGAACAGGACGAAGACTGTAGTCAGCGGCTTTACTATCGCCGGTGGTAACGCCACCTCGAAGACTATAACAGACGGCAAGGCTTACGGAGGTGGTGTGTTCGTTACTGACAGCAAGGGAACTGGAAACAGCTTTGAACTCTCAAACTGCTTCTTCATAAACAACTATGCTGAACGTGGAGGAGCTGTCTACGTTGCACCAAGCGTGACGGGAACATCTAACGAGATAAAGAATGGAACATCTAACGAGATAAAGTATTGTGAGCTGTTCGACAATATAGCCGGAACGCGTGGCTCTGTGCTCAATGCCGGAGGTGGCATGTGGATAGAAGGAGCGGCAAAGGTGTTCAACAACGTGGTTTACAACAACGTGAACGGTGGTATGCGCATTTCCGACAAGGCGGTTGTGGTAAACAACACCGTCACCTCTAATACGTCTGCTGCAATTGACATGGTAGACCCGCGGTCTCAGTCTGCAAAGGCGCAGATATATAATACGGTATGCTGGAACAATGATGTCCTGTCGCGCCATTCCCCCTACCCTATATTCCGCCATTGTGCTTTCTACAGTTCTGAATCTGACGGCGATTCGGACAATGACGGCATCGATGACTACGGCAACGTTCTTGTATCCCACAAGAACCGTACGGAGAGAGCTCATGGCTCAAAGGAGAAAGCTGTACGATTCATACAGCCGACAACTCGTGTGGGTTACCACCGTACATATATGTTCAGGAACGAAGTTTACCCGGAATGGGACTGGGGACTGGAGCAGATGTCCTCGCTACGCAACAAAGGTCTTGTCGGCGACGCTACAAAGCCCGAAGGATATGCTATGGTGGGCAAGATGACGGATGCTGCAATAAACGGTATCGGCAGAACACATTCTTCTGACAAATCAACATATACTATCGACATCGGAGCGTACTCATACGAAGAACTTGCACCCGGACGCAGACTCTTTGTAACGCAACAGGGAAACGGAAAGAAGGATGGTTCGTCATGGGGAAACGCATATCCGGGAACAGATCTGCAGACTGCCATTACTACTTTAGGTAATGACACCAAGACGAAAGGAAGAGGAGAGGTATGGGTGGCTAAAGGAACATACGTGCCGACATTGCGTGTAGCAAAAGACAACGACAAGTCACCGCTCGCTTTCAGGATGTACGACAATGTAGACGTATATGGCGGATTCGCAGGAACGGAGAAGGAACTGGCGGAGAGAGAGATGCTTGACGAAAACAACGACAAGGTGGCAAGACCTTGGAAATTCAAGAACGAGACTGTTCTTTCTGCCAACGGCTTCAACCGCACAGACGTAAATTGGAACGAAACAAACAAGGAATGGACATTCAAAAGCAACTCTTACCACGTGGTTTGGTTTGCTCCTCTGCCGGGAGGCAACGACTTCCTGCATGAGACTCGACTAAACGGATTTACCATAGAGGGAGGATATTCTGCACAGAACGATAATGAGACCGATGTCTCGTTCATGCCTGATAACGGAGCTGGAGTATACATCGGAGCAAATGCTCATCTGCAGAACTGCATAGTGAGATACTGCAATTCGAAAGGAAACGGAGCAGGAGTATATGCTGTAAAAGGCGGAACTGTCGGCGCATCGCTTATATATAATAATGTGGCAACCGGAAACGGTGGAGGAGTATACGCTGAAGACAATGCCTTCATCATGAGAACGATGGTTGTAAACAACATGGCGGACAAAGGAGGCGGAATTTATCTGCATAACGACCCTACATCTGACAGCAAACCTTACGACATGCTCGTGCAGACTACTATCGTAAGCAACAACACCAACCGTATCAACGGTGCTGTATACACCGACGGAGGAGGAGTGCTCTCACAATGTACCATAGCAAACAACTATACCATGTCGGCTACCGACCTTGCCGACCAGAATGCATCAAAAACAGGAGGCTTGTATATTGACTCCTACGGCTTTGTGGTGAACTCTGTACTATGGAACAATACGATGAAGGAAACCTCGGATGCCACGGTAGCCGGAGCGTCATCGTTCGCTCAGATGTATACCGCAAACCCGTCTACCGACAACGTCAGGTTCTACAACTGTGGAATAATGTCAAACAACTATGTTGTCTGGAACAATATCTTCCAAACATCTACCTACAACCTCTCACTTGATGAGCTTCCTTTATATTTCACAGAGCTGAATACAACCGATAACTTCAAGACAAGCGACGACTTAAAGAAGCTATGCGGCCTGCAAAGCTCATGGGAAGCTATCGATTATTTCTGGCAGACTGCCGAAGGCTTGGCACTCCATGCCAAAGGTCTGCCTGTTGGCTTGCAGCCTACGCAAGTGACGATAAAGGCAGACCTCGACATAACGGGAGAGGCTTTCGGAACAATTCCTGCCATTGGAGCCTATGTATCTGAAGCCACACCTATAGTGCCGGTCGTCATCGACCGCAACAACCATAAGGTACTGCGAGTATACGTAGACCCGGCTTCGAGCGATATCGACGGTGATGGCTCTACATGGGAAAAGAACCACTCGGAAATAGGAGAGGTGTTGACATTCTTCGGAAACCTGAATAACGGACAGACTGTAAAATGCCTTATCGAGGGTAAGACTGACCAATATGAGAACCACACTATTAACATCACAAACGGTGAGACTGCTCTCTTTGAAATTTGTGTCCGCGAAGGTGAAATAAAACCATATTATGCGTATACCGCAACCGACGAGCGTGACTATTCCATCAGAATACCACGCACAGTATGTCCACTGAATATTCTCGGAGGATACCCGTCGTACGACAAGATGCCATCACCAGCAGACGATAACCGCAACCCAAGCGAATACCGTACGATAATGACCGGTACACAGGGAGACGAGATGACACTTGAGAACAATGTGTACCACGTGGTACGTATCGAAGACGAGGCAAAACCGACACTTAACGGATTCTCCATCGTCAGAGGTTATGCTGCCGGAGGGGCTACCATGCCGCGTGGAGGAGGAGTGCTTGTAGGCTCTGAGTGTACTGCCGTATTCATGAACTGCATCCTGGAAAACAATACCGCAGCCTACGGAGCTGCCATAGCGACAACGGCAAACGCAGAAAACAGTAACGTCATAATGACAAACTGCGTGGTAAACAACAACACATGTGACTCCGATGCTGCTTCCAACGCAAACGGTACGGAAACGGAAGCTTCACGCTATCCATATGTAATAAACATATCCGACCGTGAAAAAAACGGAATGACTCTCACCCATGTAACTGTGGTGAACAATATCGGTCTGCCGCCATCAAAGCAAAATATCGGCAAGACATCCTTCTCGGCTGGCAACATGTATGAAGGGGCGATGCTTGGCGAAACGATAAACAATACCATTGATATTGCTACCGTAGGAGTGGATGGAGCGAAGAATTTCTCCAACCCTACAAACTCCATCGGAGCACATGCCTTGGGAAATGTATACTACGGAGGTAACTCACATTTCCGTCCGCTTACAAGTAGCACAGCAACAGATGTCATCATCAACAAGGCACCGAGAATATCCTCATCCGACAACCCGATGATAGGAAACCCGGAGATTACCAATCCTACCACCGACCTTGAGAACAACCAACGTGACCTCGGAGGAGCACTAGACCTCGGAGCTATAGAGGCTGACCTGCCAAAGAAGGGCAACGTGATTTATGTGCGTTCATACAATCAGGAGAAACCGGATAACGGAGAGGCTAAGGATGAGACGGACGGCAATCCGGACTTCGACCTGCTAAGTAAACATTCTGCGACAGAAGGTGAGGAATACGTCTTCGACGGCTCGTCGTGGGATCATGCCATCATGGGAAATGCCGTATGTGACATCACACTCCTTGATGAGACGACAAACGACTTCTATGTAAAGACTGCCGAAGGCAAGCTCATGAGTGCTTCGTTCGACAACAAGGATTACTCCACATACGAAAAGCCGATTTCGTCTTCTTGGGGTAATGGCATCAATGCCACATACCGCAATGGATACTATGGACCGACTTCCGGACACTATTCTTACTTCATGACCAACGGGGCTATCAAGGATTACTTCACGAGTAATAATAATATAGCTAAATACTGGGAAGTATATCAAGGCAACACCAATAACCTCGACAATACGGGAACTACCTCATTCAACTGTATAAACAACAGACGCTACGAACGCTATATAAGCGGACTACAGTTTGCTGTGGAGAAAGCATCTAAATATAATGAAGCGCATAAGAACGAAGCTGGCTTTGTTCCCGCTGAGGTATGGGTGGGAGCCGGAGTATATACAGATGCCAAAGGCTTCGTTATCCGCAACGGCGTGAAGGTATATGGCAGCTTCCCGTCAGAGGGCAATCCTAACAAGGAAGACCGTCTGCCGCTAATCTCGCAATACATAAAGGAGCGCAAGGGATATGAGGGAAAGAGGAAATCAGACTATGAGACAATCCTACAAGTACGCAAGGAGAGTCCTGTATACCGCACAAAGAGTACAGACGAGCTATGGTATTCGGAAAACAAACCTGACGACGGTTCAAACAACGGTGTAGCCAAGGAACTGATAGAATCAAAGAAGACACAACGCCACTATGTCCTCTACCAGCCAGACGCTTGCGTTCCTACATGGGACGTGGCAGGTGACGGAACCGGCTGCCAGGGTGGTAACTCTTATCGCTTTCTGACTGGAAACTCTGCACATCCTAACTACAGCAATTATACCGGTCAAACCAATAACGCACCTTACAACAAGCCTATATATGACCTGTACGACGAGGGCAAAGTAAAGTGGGACGGATTCACCATTCGCCACGGTTACCTTATCAACTACCAGGCAAACCGAGATGGAGGAGCCGGTGTACGAGTATTTGAGAATGTAGAACTCGAAAACCTCATCATCGTAAACAACCTCGCACATGGCTATCGCTCACGTGGTGCAGGATTGTATATGGACGGAAAGAACTCGAAGATATCCAACAGCTTCATGCTGAACAACTTCATGACTAACGATAAAGCTGTTGCAACAGCAAAAGTAACAGATGATAATATAATCACAAACAACAGAGACTATGGAGGCCAAGACCACTACGGTGGCGGTGCATACATGATTGTGGGCACAGGATATAATATGGTCGTAGCGAAGAACCGTGTTTCTGGTGCCGGCGGTGGAGGAGGTATCTTCATTGAAAGTGCTACATTCTTCAACAATACCGTAGCGTATAACCAGTCGAACGGTGGAGCCACCGGCATACAGCAATGGAGCACTCCTACTTCCGGCATTGTATCAAATCTGGCGCTTTACAACACTATTGTATACGGCAACTACGGCAGTGGCAATCAAATAACATCTTCATTTCCAGACCAGTTCCAAAACGCCCACAACTGCTATGTTGAGAATTATGCCTCAGATTTGAATGACAAGTTATCCACAACGTACGGCAACATCACATCAAGCGACAATCCATTCGCCAAAGGTGACAATGCCAAGAATGAAGTGGATTTCCGTCTCTCATCTACAAGCAAGTGTCTCAACAGCGGAACGGAAACGCTAAAGCTGAACGGCAAGGAAACAGAACTGCCAAATACGGATATGGACTTCACAGACCGAGTGAAGGACTGTGCTGTAGACATCGGAGCGTATGAGGAGGACAACTCTGCCAACATCAAATACGACTCAGGAAAAGAGGGCATGCTCATTTACTATGTGACACAGACAGGAGCAGGCACCCGAAGCGGAGCATCACCAAAAGACGCCGCCTGTGCCGACAAGCTTCAGAACGTTCTGAAAGTTGCAGGAGAAGAGGCAGCAAAGGAGGAAAACAAAGACAAGAAGGTCATTGTGAAGGTGGCAGGATATGAACCGGACAAGGATGGAGACACCTTCAAATATCAAGCCAACACTCTTGTAGAACCTTCCGACCCACGTTCGTATACATTCATGATACCGGCAGGGGTGACTCTAAAGGGTGGATACAACGAAGAAGACTCGAAAAGCTGGGACGAAGACTATCCTGACTCTTACAACCGCCGCACCATACTCAGTGCCAAAGCGAATTCTACAGCCTTAGAATCTGACGTATATGGTTATCATACCGTCACCTTCGGCACATGGCCGGGGAATAACCTCATGGATTGGAACAATACGGCTCTGACAAGATTAGCTATGGTTGACGGATGCTACATCACCGATGGTAACGCCAATGAGAGCGACGGCCACAAGGCTTTGGGCGGAGGAGTGCTGGTTCCGAAGAACGGTCATGTGCGCAACTGCGTCGTTACATCCAACTCCGCTCAATATGGCGGCGGCATCTATGCGCTGCCAGGCAGCGTGGTCAGCACATCATTCATCACAAAGAACAATGCCTATTACGGTGCCGGCATTTATGCCGACAATGGCGATACGGCTGATGGCACTGACGGCAAACGTGCATATATATTCTCCAACACCATCGGTGCAAATACTGCCAGCGTGCAAGGCGGAGGAATATATTTAGAACCGGGAGCTGTTATCGCATTCAATGATGTAATATGGGGAAACAATGCTCCAAGCGACAAGAACATAAGCGGAACAACAGACAAGAAATATCAAGAGACTAACCTGTCTAAGATTGTACAAGAAATAGAAGGTGTAGGACGTATCGATGGATTCTATCCGTTCAACAACTGCTTCGTTGAGACTTATCTCCTTGCAGCCAACTTCTACAACACGGAGATGTCTGCCGATGCCACACGCTATTTCTCTTCAGACAACTCATTCATACCACGTGAGCTTGGACCGCTCGTACATAGCGGACTTGACAACTCGTTATGGGATCTTATGAAAAGCAGAAGCTTCGCCACACGCGACATGCTCGGCAACGAGATTATAATGGCAAGCCATACAAACAAACTGACGGGAGGATGCTTCGCCATACACGTGTTGGACCCTATAGAGGATGTCAACGCCGAAACACTCTTCACCCGTCTGTTCGTGTCGGACAAGGGTAGTGTGTATGTAGACAAAGACGTTGCTCCTAAATATATGGGACGTTCGTTCTATACTCCGTTCTCATCGCTCGATGCCGCCTTGGAATATATAAATAAGGTACGAGAGACCAAAAAGCCGGACGGGACATTCTTTGCCAACGAAAACACTCACTTCGACATCTTTATCGTAGGAGGAACATACCTTCCTTCACTCATGCGAAAGAACGCATCCATTCCAGGGACAAATGTACGCAACAACTCATTCGTCATTCCTTGCAACACCAATCTGTATGGCGGCTTCAAACCGACAGACAATTATTCGTGTGAAATCGATAAAATTGTAAGTAAGGACGGTGTGACAATAAAACTCGACCCAACGACCACTACAAAAGAGATGCTAAATAGTCGCAGCTGGGAGGATCTGAACCGCAACGGATTATTCGAGCCATGGGAACTTGCCAACCAGACCGTGCTATCGGGCAACCTGCCTAACGTGACGGGTGGAAAGAAGACATACCATGTGGTATACTGCGTTAATAAAAATACAAGCAATAAGCTGCCGGGAGTCGTACTCGACGGCATAACAATCAAAGACGGTGAGACCGCCGACTATATCGACTACGACAATAATAGCAGCGTGGAGAAACATAACGAGATTGGCCATGGAGGCGGTATCTTCGTATATGGCATTGACATGACTCTCAACAGATGCCGAGTAATAAACAACTCAGGCATCCACGGAGGTGGCATCTTCTCAGCAGGTGCCAACATGACAATCATGAACTCCATAGTGGCTGGAAACATGACACAAAGCAATAATAAAAGACCTGAAGACAAAGCAAAGGGTGCTGGAGTGGGTATCTTCTTTGATGCATGGAAAGATGTTGATCATTGTAAATTCGTGGCTGTAAACAGTATCTTCGCCAACAACTCCAACGAGACAGGAAACGGAGGAGCTGTATGTATAGCGGATGGTACACGTAATGTCCACGAGGTGATGTTCATGAACTGTCTCTTTGCACGAAACAAGGCATCGGAAGGTCCGGATATCTTCAACGGCAAGTCCGGCTGCACCGTTGCCACCAACACCATCTTCTGGGGCAGCGAGGGTGATGCTTCATCGCTCACTACTTCGGAAACGAAGAATTGTGCATCAGACAAGTTCAATATCACAGCATCTGATACAAACAACAACATTACCCTAAGCACCAACAACGAAGCTGTGAACGGTCCTTATTTCAGCAAGCCTTCAGAACAGGCTGGTAAAGAAGGCTTCTCGCTCGCATCGCAATGGAACCCGACTTGCATTACCGTATTGACGGATGCAGGAGACGGAGTGATAAAGTGTAACAAGAAATCGGGCGAAGAAACCAGTGAGGATGGAGCATACGCTTCTTGGTTGGAAGAGATGACAAAAGAGGCTAAGAGCATCTATAAGGACGAGAACGAGACTCAGAAATTCGACAAATACTGGAATGAATACATCAAGAAAGGTTCCTCTGACTATAAACGTTATATGGGTCCAAAGGACGAGGAAGGCAAATTAGAAGACAAGGTCATAGATATCGGTCCGTATGAATATCAATACCGGATGAAGTTCGGCGACCTCGCCAACTTGTATATCGGTGAAGAAGACCGTGGAGATGCCGATGGCACAAGTTGGGAGAACCAGTCGTCAGACCTTAGAGGTGCTCTTCTTGCTGCCGCACACCCGAGTGAGACAAGTATAGCAACGGAAACGGTACGCACCGTATATGTACGTTCAGGAAACTACTATGCCATTCCTGTAGACAACAAGGTGTTCTCCATGAATGTTGACGAGAATAACGAGAAGGTGAAACGAGTAATCATAAAAGGTGCTTGTACAGGAGTCGGACTCGGTGACAAAGCAGAACAGGACTGGTCGAACCCTACTGTACTCATGAAACACCCTGTACGTAAAAGCAGTACCCTGCTGAATATAGAGACAGGAACAAAACCTGTAGACATTAGCGGCATATCATTGCGCAATACATACGAGGACGGTATGGATAAAGGCAAGGGAGCCGTAATAACGGTGAAAGGCTCAGGCAAGGTTGTATTACGACAGTCTGAAGCACGCCTCAACAAGGGCACAGCAGTAGATGTCACGTCAAACAAAGGCGATGTGCTCATCTATAACTCGCTCTTTGCCGACAACGATGCCGATGCCCTCAAGAGCAATGGAAAGACAACAGTTGTAAACTGTACTTTTGCCCAGAATACAAACGGAGCAGACATAGCCTTCAACACCGGAGCAAACAAGACACAGACAAAGGTCTATAACTCTGTATCCTGGAATAACAAGACGACAGACAGGGAGGTCTTTGTTTCAGACCTCGACAACGAGGATGCTTCTACACATACCTTATATAATAAGGTGTTTGCTGCAGGACAGGCAAACAACGATTTGAAAGCTGGTCCATGCTTCGTTGATACAGACAATGGCGACTTAGCAAAGCGTGACTATCATATCACACCTGGTATGAAGCTCTTCGAGCGTGGTTCGCTTCGCCAATATGCAGAGAACGTAAAGACAGACATAACCTCTACAACGAGCGACGCAGATATTCTAAGCAGCGTAGGACAAGACCGCGACCTCGGCAATATAAAGCGCATTGTGGGCAATGCCATTGAGGTGGGAGCCTACGAGTGTAACGCTGAGCTGCAGCCTATCATCTTCGTGAAAGACGACGGAAACGACGGAACGGGCAAGTCGTGGAACGACTCAAAGAACAACCTTCAGGTGGCAGTGGATATGGCAGGTATATACTCAGACCTGAACAACGGAGCCAAATCGTATGTGTTTGTAGACCACATGTACGGCCACAACAGCACACCGACAAACCTTAACGTGTCGCTTCCAAACATCTATGTATACGGCAGTATGAAGGATAACCCTACTGCTCCAGCGGAGATTACCAATACAGAAGAGATTGCCAAGGCTATTCTCGCACAACGCTTGGGTATTGTAGAGGAAGCCAACTGGCGGAGCACTATCAAGGACCTTACCATAAGTGCAAACAGCGTGGTGGACGGTGTGCAGGTAAGTAAAGACGGTAAAGTATGTCTGACCAACAACGGTATACTCTCCACATCTGTAGTCTTGTCGAACCAAGATATAGAGGGTAAGACAGAGAATGATAACGGATTGCTTTATAATTCACTTGTATATGCCGACCCTAACGCGACAGAAACGGATGCGGAAGATAAAAGAGCAGGAGTCATAAAGAATAATGTCATAACTGTAAACGTGACGACTTGCGGCACTATGGAGGCTGAGCCTGGTACAAGAAATATCAACAACCGCATTATCACGGATCTTGCCAAGGAGAAGAACAAATATATCGTTCATAAATACCGTAACTGTCAGCTCAACGAAGATGATAAAGTCAACCTCGACAATCCGGAACAGGTAGAGACTAAAAACGGACAAACAAAAGAATGTATAAGACGTGTGGGACACGACCGCGACCTCCTCGGTAACAAACGCATCCGCAATGGCATTGTAGACAACGGATGCTTCGAGACATGGAACATCACTACAGACAAGACCCGGGTGACGGAAGATGACTATCCGCATGACGCTTCCGTGGTTTACATCCGCAAGGGCTGTGAGTTGGACATAGACGAGAATCTATACAACAGCAACAGGAACCAGTGGTTCAATCCTGGCTTCGTACTTCTCGAACACCATGCCGGTCTACGTGGCAACGGCAATCAGATTGGTCTGGTGCGCTATGCCGTGGAGCGCGACATGGAGAAGGACATACCACAACTCGTGGCTCTCCCATTCAGCGTGACAAAAGTTGTGCCGGAAACGAATAATGACTATACGGTAATGACCTACAATGGCGACACACGCTCCCGCTATACATATAAATACAGCGACACCGACGGTAAAGCATGGGAGAAAACTGGCATTCCGGGCAACGGCACAGGAATGATGCTGACCGCCAATGACGACATGACGATTCGCTTCTACGGAGGCAGCCTTCTCGACAAGGTTGGATTCCTGAACATCAATGCGCCGCAGAACGGCGACTATGTGGAGAATGGCAACAAGGAGATTGTGCTGAAGCAATGGAACCACCAGGACTCATGGTCTTCGTCTGGCACAGGTTCCACCACTAACCGGTTCACACATAAGGAGAACATGGGATGGAACCTCTTCGGAGCACCTCGCCTATGTGCCACAAACCTCAGCGACATGGAGTACGGACGAATTGTATACACCTATAACAACGGTACATTTGAGACCCGTACAACGGATACTGAAAAGAGACACTCTGATGCCTACATACCTTCGATGGACGGACTCTTCACACAGACCGCTACTCTGTCTGCCGACAATGAGGAGCACATCGCCATCTCATACAACGGCACAACCCATCAAGACAAATCCTTCTATGACCCGGTTACACGTATGGCTG
>OQWM01001051.1_pt1 | contig 18923 bp, 8 predicted proteins | sample 1691531 | NCBI WGS metagenome assembly OQWM01 (sample SAMN03418257, study PRJEB22391) | human gut metagenome | biome: human-gut; feature: organic feature; material: feces | host: Homo sapiens | place: Tanzania | collected 2013-01
TAGGTAACCGCCCCCTACGGAGAGCGACAGAGCAATCTGCCGCTCTCTTTTTTTTGCCCATAAGTGAGAAATTGGCGCTTTGATTAATCGGAGCACTCGGAGTACTCAGATAATTTCGAATTATCGAATTTTCGTGATTTCGAATTATCGAGGTTTCGAATTATCGAGGTTTTCGGGATTTTGGATTGGCTACTTGTGGGCTCGTTGACCTGTTGGCTTGTGGACTTTTTCTGGGGTTTTCGTTGCGAAATTTGGGGTTTTCATTGCGTAAATTGAAAAAAAATACTAATTCTTTAGAATTGTAGAAAATTTTCCATAATAAATTGTGCGTATAGGAAAATATTTGATTAATTTTGCAGTTGAAAAAGGTAGGAAATATCAAATACAAATTATTATAACTTTAACTAACAACTTAAATTTCATCTAAACATGGCATTTGACAAGAAAGTTTTAGAGAAATACGGAATCACCGGTTCTACCGAAGTTCTGTATAATCCTTCTTACGAAGTTTTGTTCAACGAAGAAACAAAGCCAGGTCTTGAAGGTTTTGATAAAGGTCAGGAAACTGAGCTTGGTGCAATCAACGTAATGACTGGTGTTTACACCGGCCGTTCTCCAAAAGACAAATTCATCGTTGATGATGCTACTTCACACGACACTGTATGGTGGACAAGCGATGAATACAAGAACGACAACAAACCAGTAAGCGAAGCTACTTGGGCTGCTGTTAAGGAAATCGCTAAGAAAGAACTTTCTAACAAGAAGCTCTATGTTGTAGATGGTTTCTGCGGCACTCACAAGGACACTCGTATGAAAGTTCGCTTCATTATGGAAGTAGCATGGCAAGCACACTTCGTGACCAACATGTTTATCCGTCCTCAGACTGAAGCTGACTTCGAACAAGAACCAGACTTCATCGTTTACAACGCAAGCAAGGCTAAAGTTGAAAACTACAAGGAACTTGGTTTGAACAGCGAAACTGCTGTTGTGTTCAACGTAACCAGCAAGGAACAAGTTATCATCAACACTTGGTACGGTGGTGAAATGAAGAAGGGTATGTTCTCTATGATGAACTACTTCCTCCCATTGAAGGGTATCGCTGCTATGCACTGCTCTGCTAACACCGACCTCAACGGCGAAAACACCGCTATCTTCTTCGGTCTTTCTGGTACTGGTAAGACCACTCTTTCAACCGATCCTAAGCGTCGCCTTATCGGTGATGACGAACACGGTTGGGACGACAAAGGTGTGTTCAACTTCGAAGGTGGCTGCTACGCTAAGGTTATCAACCTCGACGCTGAAGCAGAACCAGACATCTACGGTGCTATCACTCGCGACGCACTTCTCGAAAACGTTACAGTTGACGAAAACGGTAAGATTGACTTCGCTGACAAGAGCGTGACTGAAAACACTCGTGTAAGCTACCCAATCTACCACATCAAGAATATCCAACGTCCAGCTTCTCAAGGTCCTGCTGCTAAGCAAGTGATCTTCCTCAGCGCTGACGCATTCGGTGTTCTTCCTCCAGTGTCTATCCTCAGCTCAGAACAAACTAAGTACTACTTCCTCTCTGGCTTCACCGCTAAGTTGGCAGGTACTGAACGTGGTATTACTGAACCTACTCCAACCTTCTCTGCTTGCTTCGGTCAGGCGTTCCTCGAACTCCACCCAACCAAGTATGCTGAAGAATTGGTTAAGCGTATGGAAATGAGCGGTGCTAAGGCATACCTCGTGAACACTGGCTGGAACGGTACTGGCAAGCGTATCTCTATCCGCGACACTCGTGGTATCATCGACGCTATCCTCAACGGCGCTATCGACAAGGCTCCAACTAAGGTTATCCCATTCTTCGATTTCGTTGTTCCTACCGAACTCGAAGGTGTTGACACCAACATTCTCGACCCACGCGACACTTACGCTGACGCTGCACAATGGGAAGAAAAGGCTAAAGACCTCGCTGCTCGCTTCATCAAGAACTTCGCTAAGTACGAAAGCAATGAAGCTGGTAAGGCTCTCGTAGCTGCTGGTCCAAAGCTCTAATCAATTTGATATAACACATATCAATAGAATATGACCATTCAGGTCGGGCACCCCCACGAGTGCCCGACCTTTTTTGTGCCCCCAAGGGGAAGTCAACGAGTCAACAGGTCAACGGGTCAACAAGTTTGCAAGTTGGCGAGTCAATGGGTAGGTGTCTGATAGGTCGGATAAGTCCGATTCGGCCGATGCCGCCAAATGCAAAAGCCCCCTTGCGCCAAAAATTTGCGCCATTTGTGGCGTATATCAATCATAATATCAGTTAGATACAATCTTGCAGACCGAAAGAACCGTCCCTTTGGTTTGCTTTTTTTGTTTGGTTTGGGTTATAATAAAAAGTGGGGTGGGAGTTGCGTATTTTAAGAAATTAAGTTACTTTTGTGATAGTTTTTTAGATGATTCAATGTTGTTTTGGATTGTTGTTGAAATGCTAATTGGGGGTATAACAATTGTGTAACAGCATTTTCGGCGCGTTTACTTCCTCTTGTTTTTTTATTGAAAATTCATTTTTTCACTACACCTATTGACTAATTGAATGAGCGCTGAGTTCGGTTTCTTGATAGGAAATTTTTGCTTATGAGAAAATTTCTACTCCTTTGTGTGGCTTTCACAATGTCGCTTGGTATTCAATCGCAAGCTTTGAAAAAAGCTGTTGAAGTAACTACTCCTGGCACTTTGCTTGAACTTCTCGGTGATGATGCCGCCTCAGTTACCGACCTCACCATCTCTGGTAAAATCAATTCTACCGACTTAAACGCATTTATGAAAACTCCGCTTATCGAAGTAATCGATATGCTGAATGCTGAAATCGTGGGCAGCGACGGTGTGGCTACCAACACCATTCCAAGCTACTCAATGTCGTACACCAGCACTTTGAAAAAGTTTGTGCTTCCTAAGGGCACTACCACTATCGGCAACAACGGCTTCTACAAGTGTGAAAAGCTCGAAGAAGTGGTGGCTAACGAAGGTCTGTTGAAAATCAATTCAAGAGCGTTTATGAGCTGCTACGCGTTGAGCAAATTCAACTTCCCTTCAACTCTCCAATCTATCGGCACATCAGCATTCTACAAGTCGGCTCTTACCGAATTTGTTGCACCTGCAGGTCTTACCACACTTGGCGACGACGTGTTCTACGCTTCAAAGCTCACCAAGGTGTCGCTTAACGCTGCGCTCGCCACTATGGGTAAAGGTATGTTTGCTGGTTGCACAGCGCTCCAGACCATCGCTATTGACCCAGAAAACAAAGCATTCACAGTGCAAGACGGCGTGCTTTTCAGTGCCGACATCGCCACCCTTTACGCTTATCCACAAGCCGACACCCGCACAAGCTATGCCACTCCTTCTACAGTGACCGTAATCAAGGGTTCTGCTTTCGACTGCGCTGAAAAGCTTGAGGAACTCCGCATCAACGAGGGCGTGGAAGCAATCACCAACAGTATGTGCTATGGCGACAAGGGCCTCTTGAAGCTCTATCTCCCTTCAACGGTTAAGACTATCGACGTGGGCGCATTCGACGCTTGCTCTAACCTCGCTGAATTCCACATCCGTGCCGTGACACCTCCAGTGGCTGAAACTGGCGCATTCGGTGTGGTGTTCCCTAACTACAAGATGAACCTCTACGTGCCAGTTGGCGCGCTCGACGCTTACAAGGCTGCTCCTGAATGGGACGACGCATTCCTTACCTACAACGAGGAAGGCGAACTAACCGGCGTTGAAGATGTGGCAGCAAGCAAACAAGTGGCTTCTGTAGAATACTATTCAGTGTCAGGCATCAGAAGCGCACAACCAGTGGATGGCGTGAACATCAAGGTGGTACGCTACACCGACGGCTCACTCCAAACCTCAAAATTCGTGAAATAATCTCCCAATTCATACTCAACCCCAAAGCCGAGCTTTGCCCACACCGTAAAGCTCGGCTTTTTTTGAATTATTATTTGAATTTACTGAAAATTGTTCTATATTTGAAGTGTAATTGAAAAACCACTACGGGCAAAAGAATAAACTGAAGAATTAAATATATTGCGTATGTCAAATTCGAATATTAATAAAGAGATGGTTTTAGCTCTTCCTGCGCAACAAACTGCTGAAGGAGTTAAGAAATATGTGTGTTATCATTGCCCCCTATTCAAACGTAAAGAAATTGAGACGGAGTTTGAAGCAGAACAGGCTCTTGGACTGGGAAGTCGCTTTAAAAATGTTGTTGATGACTACGATTATTTGGCAATGTTCCAAGGCGACAATACAAAAGGTTACTATATAGAAGATATCTATGAATGTGATTGTATTTGTGTCGTTAATTTGAAAGATGGTAATATAGTTGATACAGATTTGAATAAACCTGTTTATGAGAATGTTAAGAAATCGTTAGAGAGGGAAAATTGTAGATATAAAAAAATCAACGATAAAATTGGCGAACTTGAAGAAGACCAAAAGAGATATATAAAAGATAAACTCAATGATGAAAGAGGGAAAAGTATGGCTTTCGTTTTCTTGAAGTTCAAGAAAAAGTATGAACCTCCTAGGACTATTGTATTTAACGGTCAAAACTCAGGCCTTACAGTAGCAAGGTGGTATTTAAAAGACGATTTGGATAATTTCACTGGTCAGCCGATACTAAGTCGAGATAAAAAAGAAAATAAAAAGTTCAATAATGATTCAATTAGCACAAAGACATCCAACAGTGGTAGCAAGAGCAATTCTATGCAAACGATTATTCCTTTGAATCAGATTTTGTTTGGCCCTCCGGGAACAGGCAAGACATATAATACGGTGAATATGGCTCTTGATATTGTTTGCCCATTAGCAGGAGGCTTGAAGTGGGAAACTAAATCGAGGGATGAAGCAAGGGACAAATATCAAGAGCTTCCGAATGGGCGGATTGTATTTATCACTTTCCATCAGTCGATGAACTATGAAGACTTTATAGAAGGTATTAAGCCTAAGACAGAAGATGGAAAGATCACTTATGAGGTAAAAAATGGAATTTTCAAAGAATTGTGTGCAAAGGCGAAAAAAGATGAATCACAAAACTATGTGATGATTATTGATGAGATTAATCGTGGAAATGTGGCAAACATTTTTGGCGAATTGATTTCGTTGATAGAGGATGATAAGCGACTTGGTGCAAGTGAAGAATTGCATGCTGAATTGCCTTATTCGCATACAATTTTCGGTGTGCCTAAGAATGTGTATATCATTGGCACTATGAACACCGCCGACCGTAGTGTGGAAGCATTGGATAGCGCACTTCGCCGCCGTTTCACTTTCAAGGAAATGATGCCTAAGTCAGAATTGGTGCCTGAAGAGCACAATGTCCGAAGCATTTTTAAAATCATCAATCAGCGTATAGAGGTGCTGAAAGATCGTGAACACCAAATTGGGCATAGTTATTTTATGGGTGTTAATAGTGAAGAGGGTTTAAAGGCCGTTATCTACGACAAGATTATCCCTCTCCTTCAAGAGTATTTTTATGGCGATTACGAGAAAATTCAGCTCGTGCTTGGCGAAGGTTTCGTGAAAAAAGATTCTGCATCAGTGAAATTTGCTGGCGACAAGAGTGGTGATTTTGAAGTGTCAGAAGTGTATCGCATCGTTCCGAAAGATAAATGTAATATGGATGAAGCGATAGGCAAGCTGTTGAATAAGGCATCGGAAGCTGTAGATGAATGATAATGGCAAAGACCACTTGCATATCGGTTTATGAGCATGACAGGCTAAAACTTGGAGAGACGGAGCAGTTTCTTCCAGAACACCTGTCGTTGCTTCAACAGTATTTGGGTGATAATGACACTGAAGTGTTTCCATATTATCAGCTCATTAATAATGGCGTGAAATTCAAGCAATATGTGGGAGTGCTATGTGTGGGCAATTTGCAGATTGAGGTTTTGCCAAAAATCGAAAAGCAAGTTGCTAAAGGCGAAGAAGGCACATGGCGAAATCACTTGCTGGAAATGCTGAGGGCGGTGTTTAAATTGCAAACACGCACGCCAAGCAATGCCGACCAGGCAATGAGGGAAAGTGCTATTCTTGATGTGTTTTTGATGAAGTTTCTTAATGAGGTGGAGGCGCTTCTTCATAAGGGATTGATAAAGACCTATAGAAAAACGGAAGAAAACCGGACCTCGATGAAGGGGAAACTGGTGTTTTCGAAACACTTGACGAAAAACTATGTACACAAGGAGCGCTTCTATGTGAACTATACCACCTACGACCGAAACCACATCCTGAATTGCATTTTATATAAGGCACTGAAATTGGTTTCCCACATTGCCATGAATAGCTACACACAATGCCGAGCAAAAACCATGTCGTTTGAATTTCCAGAACTTAACGATATTGCCGTGGATGACGCTCTTTTTGAGCGATTGACTTTCGACCGAAAGTCGGAAGATTATCGAACAGCAATTGATATTGCGAGACTCATATTGCTGCGCTATATGCCCGATCAGTTGAAGCGTGGCAAGCATGTTCTTGCTTTGATGTTCGATATGAACAAATTGTGGGAAGAGTATGTGTTTGTGATTCTGAGGCGAAGTTTGCGTGAAGAATACAATGTGAGTGCTCAAAAGGTGAAGCGGTTTTGGGAAAGCAGTTTTTGCACAAAAGTGATACGCCCCGACATTGTGATATCTGACAAAAGCGGTAAACCAGTATGCGTACTCGATACAAAATGGAAGTGCCCTGCTGTAGGTGAACCTCCAGGTGATGCAGATTTGAAGCAAATGTATGTATATCACAAGTATTGGGGTGTTAAACGCACCGCATTGCTTTATCCAAGCACTAAAGATGATGAGCTGAGTGGATATTTTCAGAGTGGATATTTTGCTGAAACTCCAGACAATAGTGATAAACTGAGTTGCTCAAAAATTTATCTGTCGCTCAGCATTCTGAAGAATTCTCAAAACGAATGCTTAAAGCTTTTGATATGCAACGCGGAAGGCGAACAAACCGGCGTTGAAGATGTGGCAGCAAGCAAACAAGTGGCTTCTGTGGAATACTATTCAGTGTCAGGCATCAAAAATGCCGAACCAGTAGATGGCGTGAACATCAAGGTGGTACGCTACACCGACGGTTCACTCCAAACCTCTAAATTCGTGAAATAATCCACCAATTCATACTTATAATTCAGGTCGGGCACCCTCACAAGTGCCCGACCTTTTTTTGTGCTCATCCTTTTTTTGGGGGGTGACTCGTTGACCTGTTGACTCGTTGGCTTGTTGGCTTGTTTTGGGGTGTGTTTTTGTTAATAATTGGTGGGAAAAGGTGTTTTTTTGCGTTGTTTTTTCGTTTTTATTATGAATTTTGTTAAATTTGCATTTGATAGTATGACTTTTGTGAATAAATCGTTAAAGTTAGTTACATTAAATATTTACCAAAATGAGAAAACTCTACATTATGATGATTTCATTGCTTTGCTCGATGCCGGTGACTGTGAATGCGCAGACGCTGCTCGACGAAGACTTTGAACACACTCAGTCAGATGTGGCGACCACGCAGATGCCCGACGGTTGGACTGCGGTGACCAGCTACACAGGCTCGCACAAGGGCTACAGATGGACCATTTCGAAAAACAGTACTGCCAACAGTACGATGAGTGGTTACTATTACGCTTACTGCGATGCGCCTACTTACGATAAAGGTGACAACGATGGTATCGGTCCTCGCAAGGACTATCTCATCACACCTGAGTTGAAACTTGACAACACCTACCAGTTGGCATTCGACTGGGAGGCTGCTGCGGCGGCTTGCTTGCACGACAAGTCGGTGACGCTGCAGGTGGCGGTGATTGATATGGCGAATCCTGCCGACACGACGGTGATTTTCGACATTCAAAATGAGGAAGATGTGCGCAATAGCGGTGTGCCAGCCGACCCTTACGGTTCTTATATGTGGCAAAACTGGGCTATCCACAACTCAAAAATCGACCTCGACGCCTATCAAGGCAAGACCATCAAGATTGCGTTTATCTACAACATGCTCAAGAAGGTGGCCAATGTGGTGTATCTCGACAATGTGAGCGTGAAATATCACCAAGCACTCACCGGTCCTATCGCTGAACTCGACCAGACACGCTACGAAATGCCCGAAATGTTTATCGGCGAAAAGCGTTACAGCGAAGCCATTCAACTTAAAAACGTGGGCAAGAAGGGCTTGAAGGTGACCGGCTACGACGCACCCGACTGCATCACCATTCCTGGCGACTTCAGCAAGGTGGACCTCGGCATCAACGAGACCACCACTTTCCAAGTATCGTATAAGGCAAGTTTGACCTCTCCTGCCGAATGTGACGTGGTGCTCCACACCAATGGCGGCGACGTTACGCTCCATGTGGTAGCCAACAAGCAGGCAGTGCCCGATGGCTACGCGCTCGAACTCTTCGAAGGCGAGCAGTTCCCACCAGCAGGCTGGAAATCCACCGACTTCTCCACCAGTGTTTACGCCATTGAAGGCGACAAGAGCGCATACAGCGGTGCAAGTCTCACCGACTGCTATCTCGAAACTCCACGCCTCGACTTGAGCAAGGCCGACGGCCCCAAGAAGTTTATGTTCACCTACTACAGCATGTTCACCGGTGAAGAAGTGCCTTACAACGACCTCTCGGTGTGGGCATCGACCGATGGTGGCGAAACGTACACCGACAGCCTGTGGATGGGCGACTACACTAAGACTGACACCCTCATCAATGTGGAAATCGACCTCTCGAAGTACAACACCGACAACTTGCGCTTGCGCTTCAAAAACTCGGCTGTGACCTATTCATCGGAAACTGGCGTTGACGAATGGACCACCTATCTCATCGACCGCGTGTTGCTTCCCAACCTGTATGGCAGCGAAAGCGTGCCCACCAGTTGCGAAGTGGAGGCTCCAAAGCAAGGCGAGACCGATGTGTTTATCAAAAATGTGCAATTCAAATGGCGTGAGGCTCAATTTGCCGAAGGCTACAAGATTTACATAGGCAAGAAGAACGGCGAGTTCAACGTGGTGAACGGCGCGGATTGCGGCACAGCCACTTCCTACAAGCTCGCACAAGCCGAATACGGCACCACCTACTACTGGAAAGTGGTACCTTACAACAGCGTGGGCGATGCCACCGACTGTCCAGTGTGGTCGTTCAGCACCCAAGCCGACCATTCGGTAAGCACATTCCCATGGATTGAAACTTTCGACGACGAGAAATTCGCTCCACTTGGCTGGAGCGTGGAAAATGCCTCGCTCACCACTTGGAGCCGTACCGACTACCACACATTCGCTGGCGAAGGTAGCGTGGTGGCATACTCCAACAAGGTGGAACAAACAGCCTACCTCACCTCACCCGACATCAGCGTGCCTGCCACAGGCAAGTATCAACTCAGTTTCTGGTGGGGCAATCAACGCCCAGTGAGTTTGATCAACGACAAGAGCACACTCCACGTCAACAACACCACCGCTGAAGACGGCATCGACGCAGCCTTTATGGATGTGTATGTCGATGGCGAATGGCAACAGGTGAAACTGATCAGCAATAATGTGGAAGCCGACGGCAACTGCTATTGGGCTTACGAAACCCTCGACCTCACTCCATACGCCGGCAAGGTGATAGCATTGCGCTGGCGCTATATCGCTCACAACTACAGCAAGAGCCGTGGCGCTGCCCTCGACAATGTGAAGATTGAGGCAGCCACCGCCAACGTATCGTTCAGCGCCGACGGCTGGGACGCTTACAAGGTGAACTATGGTGAAAAAGAAGTTTCGCCTACATTTGCCATCACCAACCTCGGTAGCGAGAGCGTGAGCATCAGCAGCGTTAACTTCGGCACTGAATACTTCACCACCACACTTGCCAACGGCGATGAACTCAAGCCTGCTTCTTCAAAGCAATTCACCATTACAGCGCAAGCAAGTTTGGCAGCCGAATCCACCGACCTTAGCGACAACATGACTGTGACATTCAGCGACGGCACCGCAGCCACATTCCCAGTATCGGCAGTGGCATTGGGCAACGATATTCACTACTTCGGCTTCGAACGCGACGCTACAGGCGAAGTGCCATCAGGATTCACCGGCATCAACGCCGACGGCACCGCCAGCCTCAAGATTTCGTTCTGGACATTCCCTAACAATGGCGGTTTGCTCTCATTCTTCGTGCTCAACGACAGCGAATGTTACAACTCACTCAAAGAGCCTCACGGCAGTCAATCGCTGATGACACGCTGCAACAGCAACGGCGCATTCGACGACTGGTTGGTAAGCGCACTCTACACAGCCACCGATAAGTCGAAACTCGAATTCGACGCTCGCACATGGGAATCGGTCAACAGCGTGCAGCCAGCAAAGGGACCAAAGGTGAATGTGTATGTGAGCGAAACCAGCGCCACCGACCGCAGCACCTTCAAGCAAGTGGGCACTACCACCGAACTTGGTCTGTTTAACCCAGCAGAGGGTTGGACACACCTCACCTACGACCTCTCGGCATACGCAGGAAAGAAAGTGTATGTGGCCATTCAATCGGTAGCCACCGAGAGCCTTGGCGGATTCTACGACAATGTGGAATTTAAGCACTTCGGCAAGGACTTGAAGGGCGACATCAACGGTGATGGCGTGCTGAATACAACCGATGTTACCGCTCTGATTGCACACCTCTTGGGTTTGGGCTCGTATAGCAACTCGCTGTGCGACGTGAACGGCGATGGCCGCGTCAACAACTCAGATGTGACAGCACTCATCAACCTCGTTCTCGCTCAATAAGCATCACAATATCCTCGGTGTGGGGGAGTGTCAAAATCACCAAAAACGGAATCGCGTTTTTGACACACCCCCATACTTGTTATTTTTCTTTTTTCAGTGACACTAATAACTCATTATATTAACAAAAAAACCAGTAGCTTATGAAACTATTTAAACACTTCGTTTTGGCAGCGGCATTGGCTTGTGGACTGGCGGCATCGGCTCAAGATGATGTGCAGACCATCAGCCCCTACTCGGTGGACTTTGAAACCACGGTTTCGACATCGGGCGACTTCGCTGCGGCAAAAGGTTGGGGACGCACTGGCACCAGCAGTTCCCAGTTCTCTTATCGCACTTCGCAAGGCGTGGATGGCTCAACGGCTCTTTACAGCGGCTATCAGAGTTCATCAACGCCTAATTATCTGGTTACCACTCGCCTCACTGGCACCGCCAGCGTGATGGTGAAGAACTACAACGACAAGACCGTGGTGAAGTTCTTCAAAGCCACCAAAAGCGCGGCAGGAGAATACGTTATCGGTGAAGAAATCACCTCTACCGTAACAGGTGAGCCAAGCACCACTGCTTACTGCACCTATTCTATTTCGGGATTGAACAACGAGATGGTGGCAATTTACGCCCACTATGCCTACCTCGACAATTTCGCCGCCACCAGCGCCGAAGTTGACCTCTATAAGAGTCTGAAGGTGGCATCGTGCAAACTCGTCTCCAGTTCTGAGCCCGATTGCGACGCTGAAGGCAACTTCCAAGTGGCATTGACTGGTAAGATTACCAACGATGGCGACCTGCCATTCAAGCCAGGCGACGAAGGTTTCTCCTACAGCATTGGCAAGTTTAATTCCACCTCCACCCCTCACGTGATTGTGGCTACCAAGCCATTCGACAAGGCACTTGCAGCGGGTGAGACAGCAGATGTGGAAATCTCGGTAACGCTCAACGTGGCTGACTATGCCAACCGCTCACGTTACGACCTGGTGGAAAACTACAAGAACACCAGCGCTTATGGCTCATGGATTGAACCAGTGAAGTATGAGCCAAAACTCGTGCTTCGCGACAACAATAACTACAATATGGGCACCGATGCCAGCACTGCAAAGAAGTTTGGCACATTCGGCATGATTTCTGCCAACACCGAAAAGAAATTCACGGTGGAAAATGCAGGTGCAGCACCTATGTCGGTTGAAATTACCGTGCCAGAAGGCTTCTCCGTGTCCGCCGCTGCTTTGAATGTGGCTGCTCACGACAAGAAGGAGGTCACCCTCACCGCTCTTGCCGCCACTCCAGGCATCTTCTCTGGCAACCTCACAGTGAAAGTGGTGGGCTACAACACCATCGACATTCCACTCTCGGCAACTGTGCTCGATACCAATAAGTTCTTCGCCAACTTCGAGGACGACAAAGACTCGAAGGCTGTGCCAACAGGCTGGTACGACTGTGGCAAGGGTGGCTACTGGACCAAGACCAACTACACCAACGGCTCAAACAACTTTATGAAGAACGGCACATCGTCGTATCTATCAATCCTCGCCACTCCAAAGTTGAAAGTGGAAGCAGGTGAGAAGATGACCTTCGACGCTGCTCGCAACTCGAAATACGGCACCAGCACAGTGGATGTGTACTATTCTGCCGACCGCAAGAATTGGACCAAGGTGCTCGCATCTGAGAATATCAGCCTCACAGGCACCGACGCTGGTACCAGCGCCACTGCTACACAAACTTGGGCAAACTTCGTGGTTGAGGGCGTGCCAGCCGGTGAATACTATATCGGCTTCGAATCGGGCTACGCAAGCATCGACAATGTGTATGGCTTCAAGAAACTTGACGTGGCTCACGATGTGGTGGCTACCGAAACTGATATGCCAGTCGCAGCCACTGTGAACGATGAATATGTGGCTACGATGAAGGTGCGCAACATCAACACCGTGGCAGAAACAGAGGCTTACACCGCTATTCTCTACTTCAATGGCAAAGCCGTGGCAACTGACGGAACCTCTGAAATCGCTTCAGCAGGTGAAGCCAACTTTAAATTTGCATTCACTCCTCACGCCGCTGGCACCTATCCAGCCTACATGAAACTCGCTTGGACTGATGGCTACGAAATGGTAAGCGACACCGCGCAAGTGGTGGTGAGCGAAGAAAAGGCTACCGCATCAGTGGTAGCGGGCGTGGGCAATGGCACCGCAAGTTCTCCATTGTTCCTCAACTACAAGAACAGCGTGTCGGAAACACTCTACACCGCTGAAATGCTTGCCGAAGCCGGTTTGAAGGCTGGCGACAAGATTGGCTCGCTCACTTATAAAGGCTACAACACAGCCGGCGATGTGACCACCAATGTGAAGGCATTTGTGATGAACTGCGCCGACACCGAATTTGGCGATGCCGACTACACCGCCGATGCCGATATGACTAAGGTGTTTGACGGTGAATACACCTTCAAGAAGCAAGGCAAGAGCACCGAACAGGTGGATATGCTGGTAATTAATTTCGCCGAACCATTCATCTACAATGGTGGCGCAATCAGAGTGAAAATGCAGTCGGAAGCCACCGCTTACAAGAACGTGTACTTCGCTACCGATGGCACCGTGGCTAAGATGTGCTATGGCAATAAAAACGACAATAAGCCAGTGAGCGAACTTACCCAACTTGCCGCTTCGGAATGGAAATTCCCAGTGACCAACTTTGGCGTGATCCTCACTCCAAAAGTGCTCAAGGGCAAAGTGGTGGACAAGAGCAATGCGCCAATCGAAGGTGTGAGCATCGAACTCGTGGCTATTCCAGTTCCTGTCATCAACGGTGAAGCAGCGCGTGTGGCTGATGTGCGCTACTACGGTGTGACTGATGCAGAGGGCTTGTTCGAGATTCCAGTCATCAAGGCCGACAGAAATTATTTAGCCATATTCATCAAGCCTGGCTACATTTCTGCCTACAAAACCATCACCGAAATCACCGAGATTCCTGATGTGGTGCTTGAAAAGGAAGTGCCTACCGCAGTTACCGACGTGGTGACAAGTAAGGCTGTGAACAGCAATGTTTACACCATCGACGGCCGCATCGTCAGAACCAACGCCACCAGTCTCGAAGGTCTCGACAAGGGCATCTACATCTTCCAAGGCAAGAAGCAAATCGTAAGATAAATCTTCCAAGGCAAGAAACAAATCGTAAGATAAATCTTCCAAGGCAAGAAACAAATATAATTAATTCAAAAGGTCGGACACACGCCCGGCCTTTTGAACTCTAAAAAAGATGTTAGAAATTAGAAGTTAGAAGTTAGATGTTAGAAATTAGAACCTCCGAGTGCTCTGAGTGCTCCGAGTTCTCCAAAAAAAACACCGATTAAACCCAATTAAAATCCATTGACACCGTTTTAAAAATAGGTGCTAATCGGATAAAATGGATAAAATAGGTGTTTTGAAACCAGTAAATTACCAGAGCCGAAACATTCGTCTTAACTTCTTAACTTCTTAACTTCTGAAAAAAAACAACTTCTGAAAAAATCCCCATAATCTCTCAAGAATATGCGCATATTTAAGTTATTTAGTGTGGTTCTGCTGCTGTGGGCTATGGTGGTGCCTGTGGTGGCGCAGAAACGCAATATCAATCTCACAATCACGGTCACTGGACCGAGCGGTGCGCCTGTGCCCACGGCATCGGTGTTGCTCAAGCAAACCGATTTCTCCCTTTCGTATGGCACCATCACGCTCAATGAGCAAGGCACAGCCAAACTGAAGGTGTATGCCGGCAACCACTCGCTCACGGCGTCGGCGGCTGGCTATTCATCGGTGGAGACCACCTTTGCCGTAACCGCCGATACCACCGTCACCATCGCTCTTGCCGAGCAGATGCAACGGCCGTATTCGCTGGGCGCAACGGTGAGCCACGACACGCAGTCGGGCTTGAACAGCCTCACCTTCACTTGGAACACCGAGAAACCGGCGTTTTTCGACGATTTTGAGTCGTACGACGCTTTCGCCGTGAATTTCGGTGACTGGATTGGCATCGATGGCGACCAAGCCAACGCCGCCACCCTTGTCGGCACTTACCTCAATCAAGGCGTGCGCGAATATGCTCAAATCATCAATCCGCTGAAGGTGTCGCCACCATGGTGGTACGACTACCCTGTGCTTCGCCCTTACAGCGGCAAGCAGTATGCTGGCTTTATCCGCACCGCCACCGGTGTGCCAAACGATGATTGGCTGATTACGCCCGTTATCACCCCCGGCAACCAGAATGTGTTTTCATTTATGGCGAAAGCCGCCGATGTGTATAAGGAGAAATTCCAGGTGTATGTGACCGAGGTGGTCGATAATCCCACAAAGGCGGATTTCAAACTTTTGAACACAGGCAACTACGAAACCGTGGACTACAAGGCGTGGAGCAGTCGCACCTACGACGTGTCGAAATACGCTGGCAAGCAAGTGCGCTTCGCCATTCGCTACATCAGTGCGGCGAACAGCGGTGGCGCGTTTATGCTGATGGTCGATGATGTGTATGTGGGTCAAGCCACATCCAACCCCAATGCCGCACCCGCTGCGCCAAAGGCGCGCCGTGTGGCAGCCAAGTCGCCAGCCAACCCCAACGAGCGTTTCCGCGTGTATCTCAACGATGCTGAAGTGGGTATGTGCGACGGCTACGAATGGACATTTGCTGACTTAGCGGCAGGTTCGTATAAACTTGGCGTGCAAGCCGTGTATCCATCGTCGCAAACCGAAGTGGTGGATACCGTGGTCGTTGTCTCCGACCGCACGGCACGCTTCGTGGTGGAAGTGACCACCAACAATGCCAAGGCGGTGGAAGGCGAGATGGTGAGCCTGATGAATGAGGAAACTGGCGATCAGAGCGAAGCCGTCATCGCCGATGGCAAGGCGGTGTTCCCATCGCTGCTCATGGGCAAATACCTGTTGGGCGTTACTGCCAAGAATTATGAGGTGTTCAGCCAGTCGGTGGAAGTGACTGCCGACCAAACGCTCCCCATCACCCTCTTGGAGAAGATTGTGAAGCCTTACAACCTCACTACCGACGTTACGCCAACAGGTGCCAACAAGAATGATGTGTTGCTGAAGTGGAATCAGAATATCTCGTTTACCGACGATTTTGAGTCGTACAGCGATTTCGCAACAGGCAACTTCGGCTCGTGGAACACCTACGACCTCGACAACCACATCTGCTATCCCATCGGTTTGGGTTCGCAGTCGAATATCGTCACATTCCCAGGCGCAAGCACGCCATCCAGCCCTCGCGCAGTGCCTCCTATGGTGTTCAACCCATGGAAGACGCAACCGGCGATGATGCCTACCGACAAGGCAGTGATGGCACCGTCGGGCGATAAGACCGTGGTCTTCTTCTCGCCACAGGGCAATGGCGCCAACAAGTGGCTCGTGTCGCCCGAAATCCTCATTCGTGAAGATTTCGTGTGCCGATTCACCGCAAAGGCATACTCCGAGTTTAAGGAGTCGATGTCGGTGTGCGCATTCCTCGATGGCAAGAGCGACCCCGCCAACGATGCGTATGAGGAAGTGAGCCACATCGATGCGCTCTCCTACGGTTCGTGGACTATCTACGAAACCGACCTGAAGAAGTATGTGGGGCAGAAGATTCGCATTGGCGTGCATTACACCTCGTTTGACGCGTTCTTTGCCCAACTCGACGACTTCTATGTGGGCAACTTGGCAGGTGAGGGCACCACCCTCGATGTGGGTGAGGTGAAACGCTATAAAATCACGCTCGACGGCAAAGCGGCTGGCGAAGTGACCGAACCGCAAATCACGCTGCACAACGTATCGGCTGGCGACCACGTTGCCACTGTGCAGGCTGAATATGCCAGCGGACTGAGCGAGATTGCCACACGCAACTTCACCGTGGCGCTTGCTGGCGACATCAATGGCGATGGAAGTGTGGACGCATCCGACGTTACCGCCCTCATCAACAAAATCCTCGGCACCGTCAATTTCAGCAGCACCTTGTGCGACGTGAATGCCGATGGCGAGGTAAACGTAACCGACGTCACCACCCTCATCAATATGATCCTCGAATAACCCTACCTCCACCGGGGTGGGGAAGTCAACGAGCCAATGAGTCAACAGGTCAACGAGTTGGCTGTCCGGCAAGTCCGACAAGATAGGTCGGAAACAAAACACCTATTTAATCCATTTAAATCCAATTAACACCAATTTTTTTTAGGTGTAAAAATCGGGTTTAATGGATTTAATAGGTGTTCCTTTTTTCCTATCAGAGCAGAGCACTCGGAGCACTCAGAGCACTCGGAGGCTCTAACCTCTAATTTTTTGTTGAATCGGTTGAATCTGTGTGAGCTTTTGGAGCAAACCGGCGGAGAGCATCTGTGAGATTTTCCACCCACAAAGCAATACCGTGGGATCTGTGGGATCTGTGTGAGGCTAAGTGGGATTGGTGAGGATGCCGGTGAAGGTGCGGCCGGAGTTGATGCCCAGGCGGCGCGCGGAGAAGTATTTGTGTGGGTGGCAGCGGCTACATTCGCCATTCCATGTGATGTTTTCGGGTTTCAGCCCTGCTTTGAGTAGCACCAGTCTGTTCGCCTCTTGCAGGTGGATATGTGCCTTGCCAGTAGCGGCATTGCGGCGGCTGATGGCGTCGGTGGAGAACCCTTGCGCCACAAATTGCTCCAGCACCTCGTCGCCCACCTCAAAGCAGTCTTGGCAGATGCTTGCGCCCATCACCGCCACGATGCGAGAGCGGTCGGCACCCAATCGTTCCATCGCCTCCACCGTGCGAGCGGCAATTTTGCCCACCGTGCCACGCCAGCCAGCGTGTGCCACGCCCAAAACGCCAGCCTCGGCATCGGCAAGCGAAATATTCACGCAGTCGGCAGTGTTCACCCCAATGCACACCCCACCGAGGCGTGTGACCAGCGCATCTACGGCTTGCAGACGCTCCATGCGCTCGGAGTGGGGCAGAGCCATCAGCGCTTCATCCACCACAGCCACGTTGCTGGTGTGCGTTTGGCGAGGCATCACCAAGCGGTCGGGACTGATGCCGAGGGCGGCACACAGCGCATTGCGGCAAGCCTCCACATGTGTGAGGTCGTCGGCGGTGTAGTCGCAGAGATTCACTTCGCTGTAAGGGTCGTCGTCGTGGGCGCAGCCACGGAGCGTATTGAAAGCAATGATGCCCGGCACCTCGTGGGGCCATTGCAGAATATTGAATAATTTTTTGCTTGCAGTAGGATTCATACCTCAAAATTACGAAAAAATCGCCCTTTGCTCAATAATAGAGCCGCATTTGGGCAAAAAATGCAGTTTTTTTTGAAAAATTCTTTGAAAAACTTGCACAATTACGAAAATAGCACTACTTTTGCAACGCAATTGCGACGATGAGTCCAGTTGTTAGGATTGTCTTATGGTGTAATGGTAGCACTGCAGTTTTTGGTTCTGCCTGTCTAGGTTCGAATCCTGGTAAGACAACCAATTTCAAAAGGGCTTTTCTTAAGCCCTTTTTTTAGCCCAGATGGCGGAATCGGTAGACGCGCTGGTCTCAAACACCAGTGGGGCAACCCGTGCCGGTTCGACCCCGGCTCTGGGTACAGGTAGAACAGCTAAGTAGTTGAATATCAATACTTAGCTGTTTCCTTTTTGCCTTATCTGTTCCCAATTTATGAAGTAATACAGAAAGAGAAGCACTTAATATGGAAATAAAAAGAAGAGACCTAATTCATGAGAAAAAAATTGAATAGGTCTCTTTTATATCGTAGGGAGGTTGATCGCTTCATGAGTCAAAAAGGCTCTATCTGAATTGATACTCTCCCTGTCTATCTTATTTGAATATACAAATTTAATTATTATTTTTGTATTTGCAAAATAATAATAGCGAAATCACAATGTTGTCCTAAATAAATTATGGGCATAAAGAGAATGAGGTTGTTAGAGAACGCAACCCCTCAAGTCCTTTTTGCGACATATTTACTCTTCCCCCACTTGCTCTGGCGGAGGAGTAAATGGCTCGTCCAGCCACTTGTCGAGTTCTATTTTAGTGAATGTGTTCAGTCTGAGCGATACGACAAGGTTGGCGAGTCCCCATTTGTACTTAGCGATGTGTTTTAGCCAACAAAGCAACAGCATCGTAGACAATGCGGTCCATATCTGCGTCTCAACAGCATTGCGTGAAGTGCCAATGAAGCTCTTTATTTTCAGCAG
>OQWM01001056.1_pt1 | contig 18896 bp, 15 predicted proteins | sample 1691531 | NCBI WGS metagenome assembly OQWM01 (sample SAMN03418257, study PRJEB22391) | human gut metagenome | biome: human-gut; feature: organic feature; material: feces | host: Homo sapiens | place: Tanzania | collected 2013-01
AATCACTTCTGTTCTCCTGTGTTTGAACTGTAAACCAAACAAGGGATAGATCAATTCCCCGTCACGATGTTTCAACGGAAAGAGTAGATTCGGTAGCCATGCCCCGCCCTACCGGCTTTTTTGCAGGTCTCCCCACAAAATCTAAAAGTATCTATAATTTACGGTGATTTCGATGATGGTGGCATTTTTGAATGTCGGGAGCCAGAATGCTTTTTTGTGAGGGATTCGAGCCATTCGAGCCATTGCTCCCGCATTATAGGCGTAGTCGATAGATGTTTTTTCGTTATAGTAGACGTATGTTGGGTGATTGAGCCGCTTTTCGACGCCATTCTTCTTGACGACGAACAATCCATCCGACGAGATAGTCATGAGTGCGTCGTCGATTTCGAGCATATCGAAGACTGTGCCGGGGATATGCGTTGCATTGGCGGCGATCAGATTTGCGTTTGAGGGCGATTTATTGGCGTTATATCGATATATATTGCCATCTTGAGCGATATATATCGTTCCATTATCGCCAAACGAAACGGCTTGTGCATTGCAAAGTGCATCGTCGGTCAGTATGCGTTCGACGACTGAATCGCGTTCGATACTTTTGGCATTGGGAACGCGCCAAATCGTACAAGTATCACGCAACCACATATAGACGGCGCCCGATTTGTCGAAGTCCATTTTCCCGAGTTCTGTGCCGAGTTTTGCCGTTCCGATTGTCACGGAATTGGGCAAGCCAACGCCATTTCCAAACGATTGCGTCCAAGCGATCGATCCGTCGTGAGATTTTGAGCCTTGCATGACGAATACCGACGATTTTTGTGCTTCGTCGTTAGTCTGTTGGTCATCACGTCGTGAGGGGGCAAAGCGAGCTGCGACATAGACATTAGCTCGATCGCAGCTCACAGTTGGGGTATCGATGATTTCGTAGGCGGTACCATTCAATGAAAAGTGCGAGCAAATTGGAGTATTGTTTGCGTTTGGGGCATTGTTTGAATTTGGAGTAATGATACACATTGCATTGGGCGTTGTATAGATCCAAGATCCATCGCCACATGTAGCGAAATTTGTACTTTCTGTAGGCAATGTATACAACAACTCACCTTCTTCTGAGCATAATCTAGATCCTTGGGCAGTATGAATTCCCCATATACATATATCATCGTTGCATGCGTGCGATATTGCATCGATGCCCAAGTCGGCGGCTTGTTTGATGCATGAGTTTTCGATGTATTTCCATATATTATCGCCATCGAGTCGATAAATGCTCCCATCGGATCGAGCGATCCAGATGGCGTCGTGATTTGGGCTAAAGTCGACGCCGGCGATATCATTCAAAGCGACGTCGGCGCGGGCTGAGCCATCGCGTATAGGTTGATCGCCCGTTCCGGCGACGACGATGCTCTTGTCGCCTGCGAGTTCGTGACCGAGTATCGATTCAGGGCCAGAAAACACGTTAGTCGCGATGATGTATTGTCGATCATCGAATTTCTGGACGCTGACGAGCAAATCGCCGTGGATGTTATGCGCCGTCATCGCCGAAACGGCGATGCCATCGTTATAAAAATCGTACAAATCGGATTCGCCATGAGATTTTGGCACGAACCATCCGCCTTCGAAGACGTCGTTCATCGAAAGCGATTTCGATCGATAAATCGTCGCCCTTCCTTGTTCGGGCAATAGCATCAACAGGGCAGATCCCGTTGCCGCGAGTTTTGGAACACTTGTCAATTTGAAGACATCGCTCGAGCACGGAGACCCTGTTTGTGATGGCGACTTAAAAAACGCGGGCACATAAGACGTTTCAAACGCTCCCATCTTATCGAGAGACAAGAAGTTCATGGCGTTTCCGACTTTATACCATGCGCGTTGTTTTCCGTCGGTTGCTAGGGCATCGATGGCGCCAATGCGCATCAATTCGACATCTTTCGTTTTCATATTGACCAGGCTCAATCGCTCGATCGTGGGCGCATAGGCGAGGGCGAAAGCACCATCTAGCCAAGAATAGAGAGACGTCGTACCGACGAGGGCGTTATATGCGTAGGGCGAGGCTTTTCCGTCGTGATACAAGCTGCCGAGGCGTTCATCTTGAGTTTTTGCGCCGTCGATGCAGATGGCATGAGTTTCCCAATCCGAGCGCGGCAAGCGCCAAAAGCTCCCAGCTTTGGCATCGAATGCCAGATCGTATTCGCCCCAAGGGGCTATGCCGCTCGTATGTTCGAGCGGCGACACGAACCAGTCGACCGTTCCGCGAGCACTAAGTGTTTCCCAATCTATCGATTCGATATCGACGACGAGCACGTGCGAAGCGTCTTTCCAATAGGGCGAATATACTTTGCCATGGCGTGCGATTATCGTCGGCGAGGCGGGCAAATGATAAGCATAAAAGTCTTCTAGATTGCTGGGTGGCGTTCGCACGCCGTTGCCCGTCACGACGACGACTTTATCGTTCGATTTGTCGATCGCCAACAATCGTGCAGGCAAATACGCCCCTTCGAATGTCTCCCAAGCATATAAAATGCCTTCATCTTCGACGACATGTGTAAACTGAGCAAAAGATCGCCCAACGTCGCGAGCATTGCCCGATTCGCCTGCGGCATCTGCCGCTAGATTCCCAACAATACGAATCAGTTTTGCAGATTTCAAGCTATCGAATGGTGCGTTTTGGGATTCATTCCCCGTTCCCTCGGCATTGGGCGCCATTGTCATTTCATAAATGGCGTTGCCAAACACCCAATAGACGTTTTTCGTTCCGCGCCCAATGCCTCGGAATTGCCCGAAATCAGCCGCTTCGATCGACATTTCATCCATTGCCACGGGGCTATGTTCGTCGCGTTGATTTGTTCTTTTCCCGATGACTTCGACCGCTCCCGTCGTCCGATCGAGGGCAATGATCGGGCGCCCTGGCGCCGCTAAGACATATTGATGATTGCCAATCGACGTCAGACTATAGCCCCAATCATTCCCCCACGGTTCATTGCCTAACAAAAGCTCATAATCTGATAAATCCCAGATTATCCGCTTCGATCCGCGATTGACTTCGACGATTTGGCGCGTTCCTCTGTCGGCATACATCCATCGTTCCGAATCGATCGCCACCACTGCCGAGGGCACCCATGCGCCCGATATCTGCGTTTCGTCGATATTGTCGGCGATATAGGCTACTCGAGCATCGTCAAAGGCCCCACCGTTCCAGCCATTATCGCCATCATCACAGCCACTCACACGCCATGCCACACACAGTGCAAAACACCCCAAAAATAACGACGTTCTTCGACGCATTCCCGCAATACCTATCCCTTCAAAATTGCACAAAGCACTCATCAGCATCAATTCAGCACGCGCCAACATTCCAAACGCATCGACGTTCTTCGACGCTTTCCACATCATGCCTATTTCTTCGCAATTGCACAAAGCTTCCAAACGCATCGACGTTCTTCGACGCTTTCCACATCATACCTATTTCTTCACAAAGCTTGCTCAAAATGCGCTATGGTGCGCGCCGATTGCCGTCTCCGAGCGCATGCGCTTAAAGGTGGCGATCCGATTCTTCGCGTTCTCCGTCGCATGGCGCCACGCCGCCTCTCGACGAAGCCTTTTAACACGATTTCAACGCCATTCCCAACCTTCGACTCGGTCTCGATTGCACGATTCATTGGCGATATTGATTAGCTATGTGTTGCGATTTCCGAGCATTCACCATCACTTCAAAAGAGTACACATGACTTCGACGAACGATAAATCCAGCATGCAATGTGACCAAACATCGACATCTCACGACGTTCAAAAATCCGGCGTTCTAGCCAAATCCGACATTCGCAGCACGCTACCCGAAGAACTCGAAACGATACTCGTCGACGAACTCGGCGAAAAAAAGTTCCGTACCGCTCAAATCCTTCGATGGGTCTTTGAAAAACGCGCCCAATCCTGGGACGAAATGACAAATCTCTCAAAATCCCTCCGCGAAAAACTCGCCAATCGATTCGATCTCGCTCCCTTGCCCATCGCAGAAGAGCACATTGCCAAAGATGGCACGAACAAGATCGCCTTCCCGCTCCACGACGGCAGCATCGTCGAATCCGTTCTCATCCCCACCCCCGACCGGCTCACGCTATGCGTATCGTCACAAGTCGGTTGCAAATTCGGTTGCGCTTTCTGCCGCACCGCTACGCTCGGATTCCATCGCCATCTATCGGCAAGCGAAATCGTTCAACAAGTCCTCGTCGCTCAAGAAGTCGCCCATCGTCGACTCGATCGACGCATCACAAACATCGTATTTATGGGCATGGGCGAGCCACTCGATAATTACGAAAACGTCGTTAGAGCACTCAAAATCCTACTCCACTCGCAAACGCTCGACTTTTCGCGCCGAAAAATAACCCTCTCCACCGTCGGTCACGTCACAGGGCTCCAAGCACTCGCTCGCGAAAATCTCGGCATCAATCTAGCCATTAGTTTGCACGCCGCCAGCGACGAATTGCGCAGCCAAATCATGCCTGCCAATCGCATTTGGTCACTCGACGAACTTTTCAATACACTACGTGCTTTCCCGCTCGACGCCCGTCAACGCATCACCTTCGAATACATCATCATCCACGATCTCAATCACAGCGCTCACGACGCCAATCTGCTCGTCAAGCGACTCCACGGCATTCCGGCAAAAGTCAATCTCATCGGCTTCAACGCCTTCGATGGTTGCAAATTCCAATCACCTACCGAAGCCGAAATCGTCGATTTTCAAGAACGACTCCTTCGCAAAGGGCTATCGACATCGCTACGGCTTCCTCGCGGCGACGACGAACTCGCCGCTTGCGGACAACTCGGCCACAAAGGCAAATAACGCATCAAAGCGGCGAAGGCTGTGCGAAGCCCCAATGCTAACAAAAGTCGAATCGTATACTGCGCACGCGCTTGGGATATTTCAAAATGATTTCGACGACGGGCGCATCGGGGGTGCCCCACGAAGCCGTTTCTTCGTCGCATCGCACGTGATAATCGACGATTTGCCCACGCGACTTGGCTCGCATGAGCACAGCCGTAGCACACCGAGCTAAAGCCCCCCATAAATCCCGATTGTTCGTCGGATGCGCCGCAAGGCACGTCGCACAAGCGTCTTGCAAAGTCGCTTGTAGCTGCGCTTCGAAAGCCGACTCCTCGTCGGCAAATACCTGCACATCGGGCGCATCGACTTTTGGCGCCATTTCGGTACGAAGCGATCCACTCGATCCATATAGAGCGACGACGCGACGCCTCCCGACAACCTTGCCGACGAGCACTCCAACACCACTGTGCGCAAGAGTCTGCGCCGCATCGAGCGAGATATCGGGCATGTCGTGCACGCCACGAAGATATGGAGCACACCCCAAAACGAGTGGTGCAGCAAGGCACGACGCGGGGAGTTTATCGGCAGAACGCCGCCCCGGCGTAACCGTTTGAATGCGAGGCCAAGTCAACGTCGCAAAACGAGGAAGACACTTCTGACGCGCCACGATTTCTTCTATCGACGCCCGTTCCTCCGGATCGAGTAATACAACCATATCGCGCCTGGCACTCGCTTTGGCACAAATGCTACACACGTCGTCTTGAATCTGCGCATCGCTAATCCCCGGTAACACGATCGCATCGAGATCTTCAGCCGCATCGATGAGCCTCTCGACAGCCTCCACAACCGAGCTCAATTGGCTCGGATCGGCATGCACCGCCGTCGTGCGATCAATCCCATTCATCGTCGCATGACAAGCGGCATGCGCCGCCAAATAATCGTCGCGCTCGATCAATCCACATATCGCCTGAAACTTCGAAAAAGAATCGGTGCGCACGACGTGCGCAGGCGCATTGGGCAATGATTGAACAATTCCGAGATTCATGTCTTTCTCCTCTTCTCCTTGCGATCCTATCAAAACGCCTACACAGATCTATACAAGATCTGTGCTTCTTTTGACTCACTAAAAATACCCGAAAACGCATTGCCTTGTGAAGATCCTTCTATGACCACAACTCAACTATCGACCAACTTCAAGACGTCATCCCGTTCATTCTGATAATCTCATAGAACGTCAATTGTCACACTCGAGATAATTGAATTGTATTTCACAAGATAGAAAACCCAAAATGCCATCGTCAGGATGATACTCACTGGATGTAATATCTAGGATGTAATATCTAGGATGATTACTTTCACATCACAGGATGTAACATCTAGGATGATTACTTTCATATCACAGGATGTAACATCTAGGATGATTACTTTCATACCACAGGATGGAACAACAAAAATGTCATTATAGGATGATACAAAACACGTCATAAGACCCAACACAAGAGCCATAAAACGCTGTATTTTCAACACTTTTCGCAATATGTGATATTTTTTTAATATTTTTCTTGACTTGTAAAAAGCGGTAGCTATCATGAAAGACACAAAGACGAATGTTGCATTTGTCGATGCCCACATAGACGATTATTCCGTCATTTTTTGTTATTCGGGTTACTATTTCCTTTCTATATTCAATTGCACAGTATTGTCTTGTCCACATCAACATTGTCACCAAGCGAGGTATAACGATGTCTTCACAGCAATCACTTTTTCCATTCGATCTCTTTAAGCTATGCTCACTCTATGCCGCCAACGGTCCCAAACCTGCCCCCAAAAAGCGCGGTCGCAAACCCATCAAAGACAAACGCGTTGTCGCCATTGCCCTCGAAGGCGATGTCTACGCCGATATCGCCGAAATCTGCAACGCCATTTAAATGCCCATTGCCTCGTATCTGCGCGAACTCATCTTACAAGCACATCGAGAAGGCATATTGCCAAGGAGTCAAACACATCATGTATCCCAATCATAAACGCCACTTGCGACCGCATCCGCGCGCATCCCCTTGCCAACATTCACGCGCATCCCCTTGCCAACATTCACGCGTTTTAGTCGCCAACTATCTCAATTCTCCCTCCCACCAATTCAAACGTCATCTCTTTTCTTCATCATCATTTTTTTCATTCTCAATAAGGAATCTCACGATGAACAAACGCGAAATCCAACTATTCAATGCCCTCTCCCTCGACCGCGAAGAAAACGCCCGAGTCTTCAAAAAAACTAGCGTCAACGTCATGCCTAGCATCGTCGACAAGTATTCCGAACAAGCACACTTCATCTACGAACTCTTGCAAAACGCCGACGACGCATGCGCTACGAGTGCCAAATTCATCCTCACCCAGCAACACCTCATCTTCATTCACGATGGGAAACGCCATTTCTCGATCTCCGACCCAGCGACCGAAGACGAAGACCGTGCAAATGGGAAACTCGGCGATATCAATGCCATCACAGCCATTGGACTATCGACGAAGACGACCGATGCAACGATCGGAAAATTCGGCGTCGGCTTCAAGTCCGTCTTCCAATACACTCGCTCACCACACATCTACGATTCGAACTGCAATTTCAAAATCGAAGATTACGTCGTTCCACGGCTCATCGACGACGATATGAGCGATCTTTATGGGCGTCGCAACGACGAAACGATGTTCTGCTTGCCGTTTAACCCCGATGGCGATGGCGCTCAAACGGCCTACGAAGACATCGCCTTCAAATTGCGAAACCTCAACCACCCGCTACTCTTCCTCCAACATCTCCAAACCGTTAGTTACGAGTGCGACGACTTCAAAGGCTCCTACACAAAACAACTCGAAAAATCCTACGCTTTCGGCGACACGACCGCCGAACACATTCTCCTACACGATGTCGTCGAACTCTTCGACGATGAAGATGACTACGTCGACGACAATGATGAATGCGTCTACGAAGAGGATGGCGACGACGATGAATCAAATTCGCAGCTCTCGATCTGGCTTTTCTCGCGCCAAACAAACAAAGGACACCGCTATTGCGTCGGTTTCTTTGCCGACGGCGATGGCTATCTATTCCCAGCCGCACATTTTCCTGCATTCTGCTTTTTCCCGACGCAAGTCGCGACAAATCTCAACTTCATCGTCCACGCTCCATTCCAACTCACCGATAGCCGCGAGGGCATTAAAGGCGGAAACAAACACAACGACGAAATGATCGCATGCCTTGCAAAACTCGCCGCCGATGCCATCGTCCTATTGCGACAAATCGGCGAAACCGAATCCAAGCACATCATCGACGACGCAATTATCAAGGTCATTCCATGGAACTCAGCAGATTTCTCCACCAGATACGCATCGACATCGTTCCGTCCATTCTACGAAGCCGTTGTCGCCGTATTCAAAACGCGTAAAATCATACCTACCCGCAACGGTTATACGACGAAAGACAATGCCTATTGGGCTTCGAATCCCGATATCGTCAAACTCTTCTCCGACGAACAACTCGCAGCTCTCTACGGCAACGAATCTGCTCACTTTGTCTTCACGACGCGGGGGCGCGACGAGACAAAGCGCAACGCCCCACAACTCTGTGCTTTCATCGATTCCATCGTCAACGACACCACCGACGACGCCAGCATCGCCAACCATATTGATTCGGCATTCATCGAAGCTCAAGAGACCGCTTGGTTACACGACTTCTATCGATGGATTTCTAACTCAAAGGAACGACAAAAAATGTTCAAAGAAAAACCGATCTTCATCAATCGCGAAGGACGCGCCACACGAGCCTTCGACGAATCCGGCAATGCCATCCTATTCCTCCCATACGATTGCACACAAATCCCATCCGATTATCCGACCGTTCACCCCAGTCTCGTCGAAAATGAAGAGACGAAAAAAATCCTCAAAGATATTGGCATATCGGAACCGACTCAATGGGACTTCATCTACAAATACATTTGCCCCAAATTCCACGACTCAAGCATTCGTCCTCAAACGACGTCTTCGGAATCGCAACTCAACGATGCCATTGCCAAAAGCCGCGCCGACTTCGGTATCGTCTTCGATTTCTATTGCAATGCCTGCCTAAGCGGAACTGCCGATTCCGAAACGAAGTTCCGATTTCTCGATGAACTGCGCAATTGCACATTCCTCGTCGGCATCAAAACGCCACAATTCCAAGAACGCAAGCTGTTCAAAGCGACCGACCTCTATATGCCAACCAGCGAACTCAAACACTACCTCGAAATCGTCGACGACCAATTCATCGTCGATACAGATTTCTACCGCCCATGCATCGGCGAACGACAAACGCAATTCGAGCAATTCTTGACTGCTCTCGGGTGCATGAAAGATGTCGCTTGCACTTCCACGACGACGACTGTCTATCCCCCGAGAATAGGGCGAACGCAATTGCAAATCGATAATCAATGGCCCGATCCCGAATACCGCTGCTATTACGAACCCATGCTCTATATTGAACCTTCTATCGTTGGAAGCGAAAAATATGTCGAATACATCGAATCACACGGCGACATGGCGCGATCTCTACTCCTGTGGAACGTACTCCTACAGCGACCAAGTCAATACCCTCGTTCGTTCAATGACGAACTCACCGGCAAATGCCACTATAGACGCCAATCCTCCAAGAAGCCCTTCTACGTCATGGATTTCACTTCGCACTGCACGAGAATGCTCAGAAATGGCAAATGGCTCTTCGATAAAAACGGCAACGCCAAATCGCCTAATGAACTCACAAAAGATGTACTCAACCCAGCCTACGACATCGACGCTTCTGCCGCCTCCAAGTTGTTCAAGTTCTTGGGCATCGCAGACTCAAAAGACGACAAATTCGCAAGAGTCGAAGCCATCCTCGACGAATCCAATTTTTCTATCCGCGATAAAGAAAACACGATGTTTGCCATGGAAATCGTGAACGATGGCTTCACAAAAGAAGATTACGAGGCATTTAAAGCATGGAAACGAATCAACGAAATCGCAACGCCCGCACCAATCGCTGCCTATACCAATTCGCGCAAAGCCTACACATCAACAACCAATACCAAAACCGATGACGCGAGCGAGTCCACAGAACAAAGCGACACCCCCGACAATCGTATATCATCGCTCGATCGCATTCTACGCGAACTTGAGGCACAATACCGCGTCATCTCCGACAACCAAACCGATGACGCGAGCGAGTCCACAGAACAAAGCGACACCCCCGATGAGTGTGAATCATCGCTCGGTCGCATTCTACGTGAAATCGAAGCGCGACGTCTCGAGCAGATCGAAAAACGCCCAAAGGCCGACGGCGACGATCAAATCGACGACGACGTCACCATTGATTCGCGCGATGAACAATTCCTATATCTCATCGAAACTGCGAAATACCACTTCGATGCATTGCGCAATATCTTAAACGAAATCAAACGACTCTACATTTCGTAGCGCTAACGCGTGCGCCCCGTCCGAGACAGCTGGCGGGGCGCGCCATTTCTAATGCCGCCAAGAGCCAATAGCCCATCGCAACGATGCGACGGGAGCTTGCGCCGAGCAAGCCCCACACAATGATAAAAAGCTATCTTTTAATGAGCAAGATGGCGATCATCATATTGCCATGGGTATCGGGGGCCGATGCCTCGATACGACCTTGTTCGCCAAAAGACGACATGCCGATAAACGGAATATCGCCGAGGGAATGGCGGATATTTTGGCAGACCTTATTCATCTTTTCGGCGATGATCGATGCGCAACCCGCGCAATACATGACAAAAGCCGTCCGAATCGTACTCGGATCGATATGCCTCAATATCCGCGATACCATTCGACCAGCTTGATCGACGAGGTAATCGGCACTACTGCGCATGAGATAAATATGCGATCCGACGGGAATCTCCGAATAAAACTCGATCGACTGATTCTCGGCATCGATGCGGTAAGGATGCGCGAGCCAGATCAAGTCTTCGTCGGGCATTTCGTCGTTCGGTCGCACCATCGATCCAATCGTATAGAGCCCCGCCGATCGAGGCAAATCGCCGCCTCGAGCTATCTCGATGTCAAAAATCGAATCCGTCCATTCGTTATAGACGGCGGCGGCTGGTCGATCGTCGATTCTTTCAATCGTGCGCAAATTCGACGACGTCACGATTCCATGTTTTTGAGTCGGCAAATAACCCGCTTGGTGAATGGCACAAACGAGTCGATCGCCATAAACGACGGTCAGGAGTACGCCACAAGTACTCGTCTTTTCGTTGAGAAACACAAACGGTTTCGATAAAAACTTGTCGTTAGCCGCCGTCGCACCAAAGACTTGAACGCGATCGTCGAAGACGTCGTGAATGCCCTCTATGACGCGCTCCTCGTAGCCTTGCATGGCATGCATGACGACGTATGTGGGCGATTTTGAACAATCGCAACGCGATCGAATCGCTGCGCTCACGCGCGCCCTTACGTCTTTCGACGCCCGCGCCTCGCAATCGAATTCCACGAGGATCGGGCACGTTTCGAGTGCATCACTCGCTTCGACGACGAGCCCCAAACTCCCCCTCTCATATCCCGATGGCGCAATAATCCCATGGTACGAGCTCGCACCAAATATCTCAAGGCGCGGGAACTTGGCTCGAAGATCTCGAATCACATCGACATCGACGTTTTGCGTCGAATAGACGATGAACGCGCGAGGATCGATCCACAATGACGTGTCGAGTTGCTGTAGATTGGTGATTTGCATACTCAGCTCTCTGGGCAAAATGACGACAATCCATCCCTTTTATTACCACGATTTGCGCTCTTTGTCCACGCAAGCCCCAAAATCCGAGCACATTCCAAACCTATCGACGACGAATTTGCAAGAGCTACGAATAGAATGCACGCCAATTGCGTTCAAATGCGTTATAGAGGTATTCGATGACTCGGATCGAACGCTTTGCCTCGTGGCAACGATGCGACAATTCACCCACTCATATTGACTTAAGGAGAATGATATGGCTACGACGATATCGATCGACGACAGATTCGACTGCACACCCGAGGTCTTATTCGACCGCCTGAGCGATAACGATTTCGACGACGACTTGATGAAAGCTCTCAACATGAGCAAAGCACTCATCGAATCGAACGATACCCCACAGGGTCCGACCTACAAAATCCGCCTCACCAATCCCGATACGATTCCCGCTATCGCAAAGCGATTCACGGGGGAACACTTATCCTATGTCGAAACTCGCATTTGGAACCGAAGCAAACTGGGAAATACGTGGGAAATCGTGCCCGAAATCAGTGGCGCCACCGTCGAAGCCAAAGGAACGACCGAAATCGTCGCCGACGGTACGGGATGCATCCGACGCACGCGCGGAAAGATCAGCGTCAATCTCCCTCTCATCGGCAAAAAAATCGAAGAAATGGTCCTCCAAAGCATCAACGATACGTTCAAACGCAATGCGGAATATTGCCGCAGTGCCATTCAATAAACGCATTTTGTGCACCCGCGCCCGCTTTGCGCGGGGCTCTCTACGATCCATTGCTCCAAATACACAGCGCAATCCAGCGCCCTACGACAACACCGATAATCGTCAAAACGACACTAGCGACGATATATCCGCTGGCAATTCCCCAATGACCTTTATCGATGAGCCCAACGGTTTCGAGCGAAAACGTCGAAAACGTCGTCAAACCACCACAAAACCCTGCTTTCCAAAAAGACGTCGAGGCCGGCGATAATAACTGCGTCCGGATCAAGCATCCCGCTATCAATCCGATGATAAATGCGCCAAACACGTTGACGATGAGCGTTGCAACGGGAAATAATGACGATGACGACGACAACGGGGGCAATTGCGATATGCCATAGCGCAACATTGCCCCAATGGCACCTCCTGTCCCGACTGCAAAAAACATCACGGGGGAATACATCGATGCTCCATAGCTATATTCAAAAAACTCGATGGGCGATTTTTCTTTCGCTCCTAGGCCCTCTCCAAGCGTGCGAGTCATCCGACGACGAATTCAATCGAGAAATGATCGCGACAACCCCGCAAGCCATTCGATACGGCACGCCCGACGCCGACGATTCCTACCGCTCTGTCATGGGGATTGCCATAAAAACTCGCGAAAAAGCCTCCATTTATTGCTCGGCCGTCCTCATCGATGCGCATAAACTGCTCACCGCCGCACACTGCGTCTCGACGAGCGATACATTCCCTTTCGACGATCTCCGTCAAAAAGATGCCATACAAATCGTTGCACAATACGGCTTTCAAAGCTCTTCCAATCCCCCAAAAACGGAGTTCTATCCCATCGGCGACGTTCAAATTCATCCCGGATATAACCCCAAAACTCGCATTCACGACATTGCCATCGTCGAAATCGACGCCAATATCGACACAACGCCATTCATTCCCTATCCGATAGCAACCGATCCGAACGTCATTTCGCTCGCAACGCAAAACAAATCCCCGATCACTTATGTCGGATACGGCAACGACGAATCGAGCACCTACGGTTCGCGAAAATACTGCAAAAGCACAGCAGAATCTCATTGTCCAATGTCAGCGGTCGCCTGCTCCAAATCGACGTCTAAAGCATCTTACGACATCCCCGGCGGCACAGTCTTCGACGCCATCGACGATTGTGCGCCGTGTTTTGGCGATTCCGGAGGCCCTGCCCTTATCGATATCGATGGCGTGGCGCACGTCTTTGCCATTACGTCGTTTGGCGATGAAACATGCGAAGACTTCACCGCCTCGACACTGGCCCACGAACACCGCATCTGGCTCAATGACCGCATAAACCCAGAATCGCACGCCCGATGCGCCGCCATGCCTCGACATACGCGCTCAAACGCATCGTTCCCAATCCTCATCGCAGTATCGTGCATCGTCGCTTTCGCTCGACGACGCCACCACCCAAACCGCGCCAAAACAGCTTTATTTCAATTGGTGCATTGTGTAGACTCCGCGCCTAGAAGTCGTGCGTTCTCGCGCCTTTCGTAAGCTCTCGCACATGCAAGGCATGGCTAGAGCTTGGGCTCTGGAGGGCCAAAACACCAATTCTTCAAATCACTACTGGGCGTTAATCATGGCAAATAAACAGCTCTACGGCATTTTGATGTTTCATCGAGAAATCGTAAGCGAACGACGAATCTCCAAAATGGTCGTCAAAATCGGCAAAAAACAATCGTGCGATTTCGTCGTCGATGCCTTTGAATTGCCCGAATTCACGATCTTCAAAGATGGCAAGCTCCACCTCTTGAGCGACATGACCGCTACTCTTCAATCGCGATCAACGCGCTATATGGCGGGCGATAAGCGTTCCTGCTTCGACACACTCGACCTCAACGGTACCCCTGTCGAACGATGGGATTTCGGCGAAGACGACTGGGCTATCGTCAATCTAGCCCCAAACCTCGACCTCGTCCTCTGCTATCGAAACGACGACGCCCCTGTATTTTTTACTCCTCCCATCGTCACCATCGCCCAATACCTCGAAAGCCCCCTCGTCCGAGCTCTCGTCGTGAGCTTTGCCATACATACTGCCGTCATATTCATCGCCTCCCTCGCTCAAGACCCCGTCGAAGCATTTATCCTCAAACAACGCGAATCCCGTTGGGTCGAAGTCGTGAGTACACTCGACGAACGCGCCGAAGAAGATAAACCCGAAGAAGAAGAAATACCCGTCATCGAAGATACCGATAACGTCATCATCGACGACGCCATGAAAGACGAAAACCGCCCAAAAATCGACGATTCCAAAACGCCCATCGCCAATCTCCAAAACGTCGAAAAGCCCGTCGGACTACAAGCCGCCATCGGCGGCGCTAAACTCCACGATATGGAGAGCTTATTCGGATCGAGCGCTGGACTAGGGAACGCAAGCGATTTCATGCCCGAAACTGCCGATGGCGATGCCTTCGGCACGGGGGCTGGATTCGGTGCGGGGCTCAGTGGCGTCGGATTCGGTGGCGGCGGCGGAGGCGGCGGCGGATACGGCTCTGGGATCGGTGGTTTTGGCGGTGGCGGCGCTAAAGGCTCTTCAAAAGCCGCCGTCGCCGGACCAAAAAAATCTGCCGTCAAACAAAAGACAAAGCTCAATCTCGAACCGCCTAAACAAGGCGCTTTCTGTAAAGAATCCAATATCCGTGAAGTCGTTCAAAAACGCGCCAATGCCCTGCGAAACTGCTACGAACAACAGCTACTCGCCAATCCCGACCTCAGCGGAAAAATCATCGTCTTCTGGAAAATCGGACTCGATGGAAAAGTCACCGACGCCTCGATTAAATCTTCGACGATGAACAATAACCGCGTCGAATCATGCCTCACACAAACCGTACGACGCATGCGCTTCGATAAACCCGACGGCGGAATCTGCGTCGTCGAGTATCCGTTCATCTTTACGAGCGCTCAATAGCAATTCTCGGGCTATTCGATTGTCGCCGTCGTCGACGAACGCGTCGCAACCGATTCCAACACGCGACGAAGACCCGAGGCCAGCTTGTACTTTGCATCCGCATCGATCTTATCGGCTGGCGCCGGCGTATCTTGGCACAAATGCGTATGCATCAATGGCTTGAGAGTCTCGAGCATGTGATACTTCTCTGCCGACGTAGCAATCGACTTCCCATCTGCCATATACGCCGCCGATTCGCCTTGCAATTCCCCCGGTACGTCGACGACGACGCGCGGATGTTGGAAGCACTCCGCCATATCCGGATACTTATCCAAATCGTATTCGTAAACCGCCGCATACGTGCGCACGATAAAGCGCTTCCCATCGGGCGCAAAATCTGCCGCCGTCACGGCGTTGAACAAGGGCTTTAGGTTTCCGAGCTGACTCGTAAACAAATACGACGACAACGCCTCGAGTTCTCCCGCCCGCTTGCCATCGCGATGCATGCGATACAACGTCTGCCTCCCCCCCTCCGATTGCTTCGAAACGACGAATATCTCCCCCTTCGGCGACACCATCAAGCTCTCGCAGTCGGGATTCGAATAATACGACGCTTCCTTCGATGCCGGATATTTCACGTGCAACGTCTTCCATACGACGACATCGCCCAATGCCGCTATCGATTCCGGCGTAATGACATCGGGAAGCCGCGGCTCTTTGACGATATAGACCTTCTTATCGGTGCGTTTCGTCAAGTTGTCGCCCATATCTCCAATATAAATGCACGACTCCTCGCTGCCCTTCTCGCACGGGCCTACGGCAATATCTTCCCAGTCCGTATTGAGCGATCCGACGATATCGATCTTCCCCTTGAGCTCGCCCTTTTCGTTCAATACGTACAACGCACTTTCACCGCCCGAATCGGTATGCGCCCAAAAATACTTCGGATTCATGCGCGACAACGCCATTCCGCTGATTTCTTCAATCTCATCGGCGAGCTCTATCGGCTCCGACGTCTCATAACTCGCGCACACGGGCTCCGCATGCACCAAGACAGGATGCGCCAAAGCGCCTATCGAAAACAAATACAAAAACAAACGATGGCGCTTTGACATCTTCTATTCCTTATTCCTTCGCAAAATTGCCCGCATCGATCAACTTCATCGTATCTTCGACACCCACGACCGATGCCATATCGAAGCAAACACCGGCTTTCTTCACGCCGTCCTTATCCGTCACAGTCTGACACTTCGTACCCGACTGCTTCTTGACAACTGGGTCATATACACCAAATCCATGGCAATCGCTATCTTCCTTACATCCTTGGAAGCACGCGCGAATATTCAAATCGGCATGCGCATCGAATACCGTCACCTCGATCGGCATCACGAAATCGATCAAAACAGCGCCCGACGGGCAAGACGTAAACTCCTTGATGTTATCATCATAAGCCGTATTGGCCGCGCCCTCGCCCTTGCTCGGATCGCCAAACGTCGCAAAGCCGCATATCGTATCATGCGACGTCTTCTTTTTCGCCTCGGTCTTCGCCGCGTCTACGCTACCATCCGCGCCCTTGACTTCGTTCTTGGCAATATCGACATCGCATTTGCTCATCGCCAACGCACACGTCCCAAACGGGAAGTAAATCGACGGCAATATCTTCTCCACCTCGCTCGATCGGAAACACGTACGAACCGCGCCGTTGTGAGTCTCGGGAACGCCATCACAGCCAAACATCGCCTGCTGCATCTTCTCCTTCTTATAATACTCATCGTTCTGAGCCTGCACGCCACCCACTTCGGGCCGCTCGTATTTCATGTATTCGCAATTCTTGCCAAAGCAAAAACACGGTGCGCCAATCCCCTGCTGCTCATCCGTCGCTTTCAAGAACTCGTCCTTCGTATAATACTCGGGAATCTTGCAAAGACCCGCCAAATAATTCGCAGCTTCTTTTTTCGAACGCTTCTCCGCTCCCTCGGGGTAAACGACATCTCTCGGCCCAGGCGCCTTGCACGTCGACAAATACCCTTGGTCTGCCGTCGTCTGCGATCCATTGCCGCCGTTACCACCTACATCGCTATCGTCGTCACATGCCGTCGCAAATCCCATCGAAAGCACTATGCTTAAGCCCAAAATAAGCCATGAATTGTTTTTCATTGTCGATTCCTCGCGTTGAGTCACAAAATCGCGCATCGCTTCCTTCGCAATGCACCTAATCCGCTCCCCAAACGCCTAAAAAGCCCGATTATTCAAATTAAAAAGCACGACCGTCTTTCATCGTCCCCCGCCCAACTGTGGCCAAAACACAGCTCACGCGCTCTACAAAAAAATCAAAACATAAAAAAAACACCTCAAAACATAAAAAACACCTCAAAACATAAAAAACTCGCCTTCAAAAACAAAAAAACGCGTCCTTGTATCCACAAAGACGCGTCCGACGAATCAAACTAAAACTTCTACCCGACGATTTGCGTTCCAAATCCTTCGGTTATCGCTTCAAACGCATGGTCGAGCGACGTAATAATCGCACGCCCACCGCCATTCTCGACGAATTTCATGCACGCGCGAACTTTCGGTCCCATGCTACCGGCCAAGAAATCGCCTCGTGCCGCCAGCTCTTTCATCTCAGCCAAGCTCACCTCGCCAACGTTCTGCTCATCCGGCTTGCCATAATTGAGCTTCGCATGCGAAACGTCCGTCAAAATCAAAAACACATCGGCATCGATCAACTCCGCCAATTTCGCACCCGCCAAGTCTTTGTCGATGACAGCCGCCGACCCTTCAAGGCCATCTTTACCCTCCACGACGGGAACGCCGCCACCACCACTTGCCACGACGATGATACCCGCATCGATCATCTTGCGAATCACGTCGACTTCTACGTTCGCTATCGGCTGCGGACTCGCCACCACGCGGCGGAAGCGCTTCTCGACCGTCTCTGGCTTCACCTGCTTGATCTTCCAATTCGGGCGCGAAACCGCCAATTCATCCGCCTGCGCCTTCGTGAAAAACGGCCCAACCGGCTTCGACGGGTCTTTGTAATCGGGGTCATCGGGGCTCACGCGAACCTGATTCACAATCGCCGCCACCGGCGTCGTTATCCCCTCGGCACGCAACAAATTCCCAAGCGCCTGCGTAAACATATACCCAAGCTGGCCTTGCGTCATCGCACCCACCACGTCGAGCGGCATATCCGGCACGAGTCGCTTCCCTTCCTCCTGTTGAATCAGCAAATTACCCGCTTGCGGCCCATTGCCATGCGTCACCACCAAACGATAACCCGCCTTGATCAGCTTCACCAACTCGCGACTCGTCTTGTAAACGTTCGCAAACTGCTCCGCCGCCGTTCCTTCATCGTCGGCACTCTTAATCGCATTCCCACCAAGCGCTACCATGATCGTCTTTGTCGTCATGTCTTTTCCTTCCTGCAAAACAAAAACGGCACTCGCAAACCACCGCGAGCACCACAATCGCCCCCCCATTTATCGATTTCTCCACCACTTGTAAATCTATATTATACTTCTCGTTTCAGTCGCCTCCTTTCGTTGGTCGCCCTATCTCGCGCTTTGCGCTCAATACGGGCTCTTGGTCGCGCTATTGCCTCTGGCAATACGCGCTCTTGGTCGCGCTATTGCCTCTGGCAATACGCGCTCTTGGTCGCGCTATTGCC
>OQWM01001061.1_pt1 | contig 18854 bp, 2 predicted proteins | sample 1691531 | NCBI WGS metagenome assembly OQWM01 (sample SAMN03418257, study PRJEB22391) | human gut metagenome | biome: human-gut; feature: organic feature; material: feces | host: Homo sapiens | place: Tanzania | collected 2013-01
CCAAGGAATTCAAGGATTATTTCATGAAACAGGGTATCGACCCGACCTGCATTATCGGTGCTGATGCTGATAAGATGATGGCTGAAGACCATGCAATGTATGAAAAATTCCTGAAGAAAGCAAAATAATATCGCCGTAAGGCGTAAGTGAAAAATGCCGACGCTGTAACCCGGAAGGGGTGCGGACGTCGGCGTTTTTTTTGTTTACATATGACCGCAAATAATTTCTCCTGCTAAAAGTGATAATAATATAAAAAATAAAAAACAAGGAAATAGTATATAGGTTTACTTGCAATTAAATTTTCGACATGCTATAATTAAATAGGAAATAAATCCTAATTAGTGATATTTGTATAACACCCCCTAGGTCAGAAACTGCTTGTTTATAAGTTGCCTTTACCTAATATATAGATATTTGCTAGCAATAATCAGTTACGACCGAATTGCAAAATAGCAATGCAATAGACTGATTATTTTCAATTAGAAAAATTCTGCGAGAAGAGATGGATTTGTATAGCGATGTTCTGTGAGGCATTTGCTATATGAATTGTCTTTTTGCGCAGTTTTTTTGTTTTTATATTTATTTTGATGAGTGTTTTATACACAAAAGGAGTTGAAGTTATGAAAACGAAACTCAAAAGTAAGAAATGGAAGTCGCTTGTTTCAGGTATTCTCCTGGCAGCCAGTGCATCGAGCTTTCTCATAGCACCGGTTTTTGCTGCAGAATACGATGAACCGCTTACCGGCTATGTTGGTGATGATCTTGATATCATCGAAGCCGATGGCAATACGGTAAAGCTGGATAAAGCTACTAACACTATTACCTATGATTTCCAAGGTCAGAACCATACGTTTACGGTAAAGAATAGTGATGGTATTTCTAATTCTGAGAAATATAGCTATGTCTACAACAACGTAGGTGCTGATGGCAGTAAGGGTACACTGCATATTTACCAAACTAACAACCAGCATAATGCTTATGCAGGTGTAAATGGTTTGGTGGCCAGTGGTAACACTGTTGTTAACAGTAATCTGGATATTACTGCCACCTCTGACTATGCCTCTGTAGGTGTTTATGCTGCTAACGGTGCTGACCTGGTCATTAACGGTAACGTTAAAATGCGCAAGGATGATCCTTCCAATCCATGGGGCATTATTACCAAAAATGTGCATGGCAACGTAGGCCCTGGCGGTGCAGTTACCATGGATGGTGGCTATGACGCCAATTACACCGGCGCACGCTGGCAGCCCAGTGCCTTCAGCGTTGGCTATACCCGTGGCAATATTACTGTTAATGGTGACGTAGACGTTGCTGTACGCGGTACTGCTGTTAACGTAGGTGCATATAATGCCGCTGAAGGTGTACATCCGTATGACCTGGCTACCGTTTCTCTGGTAGGCGATTCTACCCGTATCATTACTCCGTACAGAGAAAAGAATTCTGTTGAAGGCTTTGGCGAATTCATTGAGCCTTACTATTCTCTGGCATGCTACGGTGGCACAATTAATGTCAACGTCAAGAATATGGAAGCGCAAAAGGGCAAGGTTGAAATTGTCGGCAACATTATGGCCATGAAGCGCTCTGAATATACACGTAAAAGCAATGTTTATCAGGATGGTCGCATTAATTTAGCTCTGACCACCAGTGATTCTTCTTGGAAAGGTATTATTGATAATACCAATCTGAACTATGATGTTGCGGATTCCAATGTAGCTTTTGGTTGGCGGTACGACCCGGATATGACTCCAGTTTATGCTGACCACTCCGGTGAAGTAAATCTGTGGCTGCAAAACGGTGCACAATGGATTTATGAAAATGCTTCCCGTAAGGATGGTCTGGATTACAGCCATATGCCGCAATACAGCCAGCCAAGCTATGGCAACTATGATGGCATGTCCCATCTGAGCCGTCTTGTTGGCGGTAAAGACAGCGCATCTGCCGGCATTATCAGAGTAAACGACGATGATCCGATTCAGATTGCCAATGCTGAAGGCGTCACCAAGATTTGGTATGAGCACGCTGATGCTACTCCGGGAACTATTATCGGTGGCGATGTGAAGGTTCTTAATGCCAAGACCGGCACCGAGATGATGCTTTACACCGGCAACAACGGTATTACTAAAGGCTTTGCTGAAGGTGATGCTGCGGTAGATAAAAACAATGTCAGTGAAGTGCTGAACTCCCTGGCACACAAGCTGTGGTATATGGCCGGTGACTCTAACCTTAAAGGCAGTGTATCCATTGCTGAAGGTTTGACGGCTTCTTCTGCTACGATGAAGACTGGTAACATTACCTTTGCCGATGGTGGCCAGGGCTTCTATGATTATACTCCGGAGAAGGACGATAAGACCTATGCAACCGGAGCGATTGTGAAATCCGAAAACATCGACGAAACACGCGAAAGCGATGTCAATGGCGTCGTTTCTATTAATGTTACCGAAGCTCAGACCGGGGTATCCGGTGAGGCTCCTAGTGCCTTGTATGTAACAGGCGACGCAGCAAGTCCGCTTGTTGTTGATTTACAGGGCCACACCTTGAAGCTTAATGCTAACAATCAAGCTGCTACTTATTTGTCTACAGTTTACGTTGATGAAAACAAGAGCATGGAGATTAAGGATTCCAAGGGCAATGGTGTGCTGAAGGTTTCTGCCGGACTTGGTGCTGATGGCAATGCTGATACTAAGGCTAAGTATGTCTATGGCATTCGTGTAGGCGAAGGCGGCAGCTTTACCGCAAATACTGATGTTGAGATTGATGGCGTTAAATCAACAGGTTCATCTGCTGCTTATGGTATTTATGTAAATACTAGTGGTAACGTTGTTTTTGATAAAGATCTGACTATTAAGAATGTGCAGAATGGCAATAAGGTTGGACCGAAAAACGCAGGCATTTATACCGATACATATTCTGGTGCGGCCACTCCGACTAATGTTGTTATTAAGGGAAACCTTAATATTGAAAATGTAGCAGGCAGTGCTCTCCGTGTTATGACCGACGCTACTATATCTACTGCTGGTGCAACTATTAAAGCAATGGATATGGCTAACGGTACTGCAAATAGCCAATATTTTGCTTTGCAGGCCAACAAGGGCACTATTAACCTGAATACAGGTGATGGCATTACTGCTGGAGTTCTTGACGTTACCGGTGATATGAAGGTAACTGATTATAGTACTTCTGTAATCAATGTCAACATGACGAAGGGTTCTCAATGGACAGGTGCAGTAAGCAATACTTCCAGCAGTTCCTATAATGCACCTTCTGGACATTTTAATCTGACAATGGCCGAGGGTTCTGTATGGAATCATGAAACTGGTCGTTCAGTAGATACGCTGAAGACAACTTTTGTCGGCAGCAATGTTTCTAAGCTGGATGCTTCCGGCGTAATCTACCAGAATTCCGACAAGGGTATTACCGTATACGATTATAGCGGTGACACAACTGTTATTTACGGCCATGACACTGATAATCCGCTGAATATCACCGGCGGCGACTTCACTGTCAAGACAGCGGCTGCAGGTTCCAAGATTACTTTGGTAACTGATAGTCAGGGCATTAATGCTGGCTTTGAGGCTAGTGATACTGCGGCAGAAAAGAATAATGTTAAGGAAATACTGAATAAGCTGGCTAATAAGCTGTTCTACACTGGTTATAAAGATGCAAATCTTGCTGGCGTAGTTAAAATCGCTGATGGCATGACAGCATCTAGTGTAAGCGCTACTGTAAAAGCTTCCGGCGATGTTACCTTCTCTGATGGCAGCAACGGAACAAAAACAGCAGGCCAGGGCTTCTATGATTATACTCCTGAACAGGAGAAACCTAATTATAAAACAGGTGCTATTATCAAGTCTGAAGATATCAGCCTGAGCCGTGAGTTGGATGAAAGCGGCGTAGCACATGTTGCTGTAACCGAATCGAATGCCACTAGTAATTTTGCTAGCGCCCTTTACGCAGGCGAATCAACTGATCCGTCCAGCCCGATGACTGTAAAAATGTCCGGTAAGGGCCTGGCTTTGAATGCTGCGCAATCAAGCGGACAGGCAGCAGCTATTTACGCAGGCGCTAATACCTATATCAAGGTTGTTAACCCGTCTGCTGACCAAAAGCTTTCAATTAGAGCAACCAATACGGATAGCAGAGCCTCTCATGGCATTTACGCCCTAGGCAATGCGCACCTGAATATTTCCGGTCCAGTGGAAATTACTGAAGTTATCACTAAGGGTGCTGCTGCAACCGGCATTAATATCCAGGGCCAGCAGAGCGAGATTAATATTGATGGCCCGCTGACAATCAGCAATGTCAAAGGTCTTAAAGAACGCGGCGCAGGCATGAGTGCTGCCGGTATTCTGGTAACCGGTGACAGCTCCACTGTAACTGTCAGTGGTCCGGTAGATATTTCCGGTGTACGCGGCAGCGGTATCAAGCTGGTTGGCGCTAATACCAAGGTATCTGTTGGCGGCGGCACTATTACTGCAGCTGAAGACAGCGATAAGTCGCATAATTTCTATGCAGTCCGCGTAGATAAAGGTACGCTGGACATCAACATGAAGGACGGCGCTGCAGGCGATACGACCACCAAGATTACCGGTGATATGTATGCAACCGGCCAATATGGCAAGAAGGTTGTGGAATACACTGGCGGCGAGCTGATTAACTGGAATGATGCAGGCATTCTCAATGTTGCATTGACCGATAAGGATTCCTTCTGGAAGGGCGTTGCAGCTTATGACCAGTATAATGATGACTATGGCAGCGGTGGCAATACTGCGCATGATATCGGCCAGTTCAACCTGTATCTGCAAAATGGCGCAACCTGGACTAACGAACAGCAGTCGCATGTGACAACAACGACTATAGCGTCCAAAAATCCTGTATGGACAGGCAGCACGCTGGCAACACTGCATGGCGGCAAGGATGCAGATAACGCAGGATTGATTTACCAAAAGGATAACAATCCTATTTCTGTTGTTAATTACAGCGGTCATACCACTGTCTTCTATGAGCATGATGCAGCTGATCCGACCAAGATTATTGGCGGCAGCTTCAATATTACCAATGCAGCAGAAGGCTCTGCTATCACCTTTATTACAGATAATAAGGGCATTACCTCCGGCTTTGCAGATAGCGATTCCGGCGATGCTAAGGATAAAGTAGCTAACGTACTGAACAACCTTGCAGGCAAGCTGTTCTATAAGAACTATACTGATGGTCATCTGGCTGGCGTAGTGAAGATTGCTGACGGCCTGACAGCTTCTTCCGCAGCACTGAAGACCGGCGATATTTCCTTCTCTACTGAAGACACAGGCACCCTTACACCTGGCCAGGGCTACTATGCTTATAAGACTAGCAAGCCCGGAAGCCAGATAGTTAAAGAATTTACTACGGCAATTACCGGTGATGCAGCTGCGGATACGGTTTACATAGAAAAAGGCGTACTGAAGGACGATGGTACCTATGTATTTACTGCAGACAGCACAACCATTACACCTGATAAGCATCTGATTGCCGGTGGTGCATGGCTCCCGCAGATTAGCGCAGCTATTTCCGGCTCCGACGAGAACCATAATGTTACCATTGATATGAATGGCAACAAGCTGACGGTAGATACAACAACCGATACCCATACAACCGGTATCACAGCTATCGGCAAGGGTGTAGTCAACATCAATAATGCCGGTGCAATGTCTGTCACTGCAACAAGCACCAAGGGTGGTCAGACAGGCGCACTGTTCGTTAATGCCGGCGGTACGCTTAATATTCACAATGCCGGTGCTGATAATGTGCTTACCCTGCGTGCGAACAGCACTGCTCCGGCGAATGCTGCGGTTATCAAGAGCATGAACGGTGTAAGCGGCGTTATGTCCACTATCACTGTTGACGGTCTCGTTGATGTTGTGGCTGATAAGAGCAATGCTTCCGGTGCTAATGAAGCAATAAGTGCAGTCGCTTCCAAGGTTGAGGTTGGCGGCGGTGTCATCAAGGCTATTAATGGAGCAGAATATGCTATCCGTGCTTATGGTGAATTCGCTTCCAAGAACCGCGGACAGGTTAATGTGAATGTCAAGAAGGATGCTGAAGGCGCTATTATCGGTGCGGGCAATAATAATGTTCAGATGGAAGGCAATGTATATCTCGGCGGCGGCATGGATAATGCCGGTGCAAGTGCAGATGTAAGCGTTGGCCTGAATACTAAGGATTCCTTCTGGAAGGGCGATGTAAGCAATGCTAACGGCAGCAGTGCAGGTATCGTTAACCTTTACATGGGCAATGGTGCAACCTGGACCGGCAATAACCTTTCCGGCAACACTGTAAATGCTAATCTGGATAATGCAACCTGGACCGGTTACAGCAATGGCAATGCTATGCACCTGAAGCTGGATAATTCCATCTGGAATGTAAATGGTGCCAGCAAGCTTGCTTCCTTCTCCGGTAATAAAGGCAGCATCTTTGTAGCAAGCGATGCAGGCGATATCAGTGTAGCTGATTACAGCGGCAACACTACTGTTATTTACAGCCATGATGCTGATAATCCGACCAATATTCTTGGCGGCAGCTTTACCATCGGACAGGCTAATAATGGCTCCAATATTACGCTTATCACTGATAACCAGGGCATTACTAAAGGCTTTAACGCATATGATAAGGCTGAAGACCAGAATACTGTTAATGAAGTTCTTAACAAGCTGGCACAGAAGCTCTTCTACACTGCTAATGATGGCAAGCTGGCAGGCACTGTCAAGATTGCTTCCGGCTTAACTGCTTCTTCCGCAGCTTTGAAGACCGGCGATATCAGCTTCTCCACCGATGCAACCGGCACGAAGACACCTGGTCAGGGCTTCTATGAATATAGCGAAGCAGACGATTCTGTTATTACTGATCCGATCACCGGTAATCTTGATAAGAAGTATGTAAACCTGGGTATCGAAACCGAAAAAGGCATTTACAACTTCACTCAGGATACAGTTATTAATGTAACCAAGGGTGATTACAGCTCTAACCTGAGTGCTATTGAATCCAGCGGTGGACCGATTACGATTAATGCCGATGGCATGAATCTGGACGTAGCTTACCATGTTCTGAAGGGCAGCAATGTTGCACGTGCGGTAGCTACCGGTATCAGCTATGGCAAGTCTAAGGACGTTACTATTAAGGCTAAGAGCCTGAAGCTCAGCACTGATACAACCGGTTTTAGGGCGCAGGGTGTTTATGCAACGGGCGGTAAGATTAACATTGATGCAGACACCACCATTTCTACCTCTGCTCAGACAGAAAGCAATGGTATTTACAGCGGTAGCGGCGGTACTGTTACCATGAACGGCAACCTGGATATCCAAAAGGATAGCAAGGCAGCTAATTACATTGCGCTGAAGTCTGAAGATAATGGCGTTATCAACGTTAATATTAAAGACGGCAAGGCAGGCGCAGGCATTGTCAAGATTGATGGCGATGTCTTCACCAAGTCTGCTGAAAGCTATGATGAGTGGGAGGATGAAACAACTTCTACCACTTCTACCGTTAATCTGGCATTGCAGGGTAAAGACAGCAGCTGGAACGGTCATAGCCTGTACGAGGTTACTTCCTCCGGTGATGTTTCCACCAGCTATGGTACCTTTAATCTATGGCTGACAGATGGTGCAACCTGGACCAATGAGAAGAACGGCAAAGAGGTTCCGAGCGGCTTTGACGGCAGCTATGTAACTAAGTTTACTGGCGGCAGCGATGCAGCACATGCAGGTAACATCTTCCAAAACGATACTAAGAATATCACCATCGATAACTACAGTGGCAACACCAACATCTACTACGCACACACCGGTAATGGCGAAGCGGCAGGCGACTATAAGGCTGGCGATACCATTATCAAGCATGCGGAAAAGGATTCTGTAGTATCCCTGATTACCGATAACAGCGGCGTCAACATGAGCTCCGCTGACAGCATTGTTAACGTACTGAACACCTTAGCTGGCAAGCTGACCTACAGCAACTTCACTAAGGACGAAAACAATCTGACCGGTTATGTGAAGATTGCCGATGGCCTGACGTCTTCTTCCGCAGCAATGTACACTGGCGACATGGCGTTCTCCAAGAAGGACGGCAAAGGCAGCCTGAAGGACGAAGACAGCATCAGACCGTTCCTACCGGCACCTGATCATCAGATTAAGAATGAGTTTACCACAACCCTGACTGGTGTGAAGGCTAATGACAAGGAATACTACAAGGCCGGCGTAATTAAGGGCGAAGGCCAGTACCTGTTCACCCAAAACAGCAGCATTACTACAACTAATGCAAATGGCTCTAACATGAACCAGGCTACTACCATTGATGCTACCGGCAAGACCTTGACTTTCAACACTAACGTAACTGGTGGCTCTACCTACCATGCAATTGGTGCCAACAGCACTGACGGCGTAACCATTACTGCTGACAAGCTGGTGCTCAACGCTCACAGCACTAAAGGTCGTATTGAAGGCATCAACGTAGGCGGCCAGGGCCAGCAGAATAAGGATAACCCGATGAAGCTGACCATCAATGGCGACACTGAAATGAATGTTAAGGGCATTGGTTATACCCTTGGTCTGTATGCAGTCGGTAATGCTGAAGTAACCTTCAACGGTAATGTAACCGCTATGGGCGATAAAGACAGCGAATGGGGCCTGACCTCTGAGAAGGGTGCATATGGTTACTATGGCTGCTCTTTAGTATACAGCGGCAGCAACTACAGCGTGCAGATGGGACCGAAGGTTACCATCAACGGTGATGTAAATGCTAAGATTGACGGCAACTGCCTGTTCGCTAACGGCGGTCATGCTAAGCTGACGATTAACGGTGGTGGCAACATCGAAATCAACAAGGATAACACCCATAATTATTATGCAATGATTGCTGAATCCGGCACTACCAGCATGAACGTTAACCTTGACGAAAATTACGATGCAGTAAGTGCAAGAAACAACAAGCTGGTACTGAAGGGCAACGTAGGCGCATCTACCGGTGCAATGAATGCTAATGAGCCTGAGCTTTACACTAAAGTAAATCTGGGCCTGGCAACGGCAGATTCCGCATGGACCGGTATCGCTTATAACGGCTTTAATGATGACGGCAATTCGGCATATGGTAGCTCTAAGAAGTTCTACGGTGCAATCAATGTCTTCCTGCAGAATGGTGCAACCTGGAACAATGAGCAATGGGGTGAAGCTGTTGATCAATTCGAAGGCAGCCATATTGCTAAATTCGTAGGCGGCAGTGATGCAGCACACGCAGGTAACATCTTCCAAAAGGATGAATATGACCTGACTATCGACAACTACAGCGGTAACACCAACATCTACTACGCACACACCGGCAACGGCGAAGCAGCTAGTGACTATGCAGCTGGCGACACCATTATCAGAAGTGCGGCAGCAGGCTCTGTAGTATCCTTGATTACCGACAACAGCGGTATCAACATGGATAACGAGTACAGCGTAACTGACGTGCTGAACACCTTGGCAGGCAAGCTTACCTACAGCAACTTTACTAAGGGCGAGAAGAACCTGGCCGGTTACGTGAAGATTGCTGACGGTCTGACTGCAAGCAGTGCAGCAATGCAGACCGGCAACATCGCCTTCGATACTGAAAGTGGTAAGGGCAGTCTGGAGAACGGTTCTATGAAGCCTGGCTTCACCTATCCGGATACCCAGAAGCCTGAAGTTACTGAAAAGAACCAGGGTATTACCGGTGATGCTAAGACTGACTATCAATACAAGAAGGACGGCATCCTGAAGGAAGACGGCTCTTATGTATTCACGCAGGATCCGACTAAGATTGAGGTTGAAAGTGGCGCTGCAGTAGAAGCAACCGAGAACAATATCAACATCGACAGCACCCAGGCTAAGCTGGAGCTGAAGGGCGAAACCGGCATCAATGCAAATGGTGCAGACGTTACTGTTAATGGTAACACCGGCATCAGCGGCGATGTAGGCATTAATGCTGAAAAAGGCAACGTAACCCTGAACGGCAGCACTGATATCGCAGGCACTGATGCTGCAATCAATGCAGGCGAAGGCGGCAATGTAGATATCAACAGCAACAACGGTGCGCTGAATATTAAGGGTGATATCAATGCCAACGGCGGCAACATTACTATAGACAGCGGTAATGCAACCGGCATTATCAACGGTGATGTAACTGCAAACAACGGCGGTAACGTTGAAATCACCTTGAACGATGCAAAATCCGAGCTGACTGGTAGCTATAATGTTGACGAAGACAGCAGCATTGTAATGAATATTGCTAACGGTGCAACCTGGAACCTGACTGACGACGAGGACGATGCTGAAGGTATGTCCCTGTTGAGAATGGCCAAAGCACCTGCAGCAGCTGCTGATAAAGGCCTGACCATTAATGGTGGCGAGAGCAAAGCAAAGACCGGCTACCTAAACATGACCAAGAGAACTAAGAATCTCAAGATTGCAAGCTACAGCGGTTGGGAAACCATCATCTATGGTCACGAAAATGCAGGCGACAAGGACGAAGACTACAAGTCTGGTGATACTATAATCAACAAGGCTGCTAAGGATTCCAGCGTAATCCTGTCCACAGACAACAGTGGCATCAACATGGACGATAAAGCTGCAGTTGAAGCAACCCTGAAGGCATTGGCTCATAAGCTTACCTACACTGACCATGAAGCAAATGGCAGCAACCTGACCGGTATGGTACAGATTGCCGATGGGCTGACTGCTTCTAGTGCAAGCAAGTACCTCGGTAACATGAGCTGGGACGAAAACGGCAAAGGCCAGTATGTTGATGACAGCGTTAACTGGAAGGAAATTTACAATGGCAACTATGAAACCTTTGTAATGCAGGGCGTAAGAAGCGCTGCAACCACCTCCATGCACAGCTGGCGCGACAACATGCAGGATACCTACACTGGCGCAGACCTAGCAGACGAAGACGGCATCTTCGCTAAGGCACTGGGCGGCAAGACCAGCTCCGATGTTAAGGGCGTTAGAGACAGCAACACCTATCGTGGTGTACAGGTTGGCTTGGACAAGGCTCTGGCAAACGGCTGGCATGCAGGCGTAGCATTTGACTACCGCAATGGCGATTCCAACTACCTGCTGGGCGGCAAGGGCGACAACCAGCTCTACAGCCTGGGCGTATACGGCGTGAAGAACTTCGAAGACCAATCCTACCTGCGTGTAGCAGCAAAAGCCGGTCGCGTTGAAAACGAATACGACGTTTACAATGAAATCCGCAGTCTGAAGCTGCATGGCGATTACAAGTCCAACGCTTATGGCCTGACCATGGAATATGGCAAGACCTTCGGCAGCGAGGCAAGCTACTTCACTCCGAAAGCACAGCTGACCTGGTCTCAGGTAGGCAGCAAGGATTACACTGCACGTACTCCGAACGACAGCATGAGAATTGACCAGGACGCTTACAGCAGCCTGGTAGCACGCTTCGGTGTGGAAGCAGGCGCTAAGAGCGAAAAAGGCCGCGTATATGTTGGCCTGTATGGCGCGCATGAATTCAATGGCGACATCACAGCAAGCTACTTCGCTAAGGACGGCGGCTACAAGCACACCAGCTTCGACGGCAGTGACACCTGGATGGAAATGAGCATTGGCGGCAGCTATGACCTGAGCGACAACTGCCATATCTATGCAGACTTTGCTAAGGACTTCGGCGGCGACTTCGAACGCAAGTGGAAGGCAAGTGCAGGCCTGCGCTTCGAGTTCTAAGAGCTTAAGTAAGTTATTCCCTGATATATAAGGCTGCGCGCTGCCATGGCAGCGCTGCAGCCAAAGTACAAATCATCAAAAAAGCGTAGCAGCTATCCGCCGTAAGGCGGATGGCTGCTTTGCTTTTTGATAACTGAATCCGATAAAAAATACTAAAATAATATCCTGAATTGCTACTGCGAATAGTTATCTCCCTTGTCAGATTACCAAAATCAACAAAGTCACAATATATTCAAATTTCACTTGACGTCAAAGGCTATATATGGTAAACTCTACATGATAAGAAATACCAATAACAGAAAAGTGCAAGTGATACACCCCTTATGAAAAACACGCATAACAAAAGAAAGCAATTACTACAGGTTGTGCGTTATAATATTAGTATAAGCAATTAGGTGAAGATATTTTGCCGAATATCTTCTTCACAGGGAAGTCCGATGTGATTTCGACGCTGTTCCGCAACTGTGAAAGTGAGCTACTTTATCATTAAGCTTCTGCTTAAACCTCTTACCAAGGGATGAAGTGGCAATGATCTTAAGCCAGGGTACTGACTGATTGTGTACATTAAGTGTCTACGAGATTAGACATACTTAAGGAGAAGGAAGTTCTAAGCATTTAGTTTATGCAACTATCCTTTTGTTTTAGTGTGGTCTAATCTTTTTTTTATTTTTTACCATTAAAAGAATTTTTTAATTTTTTTAGCAACGATGTTGCAAGGAGTGAGAGTATGAGAAAAAATAAATCAAGAAAATGGCAGTTACTTACTGCCAGTATTATGATGTCAGTTTGTACATCATGCTTTACTGCACTGCCTGTCTGGGCTGCAGAATATGATGAACCACTTTCCGGCTATGTTGATGATGATCTTGATATCATCGGAGGCGATGGCAACACAGTAGAGCTGGATGAAGCTACTAACACTATTACCTATGATTTCCAAGGTAAGGACCATACCTTTACTGTAAAGAACGAAGATGCTGTTTCTAACTCCAATAAATATAGCTATGTCTACAATAACGTGGGCGGGACACTGCACATTTACCAATCCAATAACCTGTGGAATCCATGGGCCGATGTCAACGGCATTGCAGCTGGCGGCAACACTATTATCAACAGTAATCTGGATATCACTGCAACATCTGATTATGCCTCTGTAGGTGTGACAGTTGGCAATGGTGCTAAGCTCGTTATTAACGGTAACGTAAAAATGCGCAAGGATGATCCTTCTAATCCTTGGGGTATTATCACTAAAAACGTCCATGGTAACATCGGTCCCGGTGGTGCAACCTCTATGGATCCTACAGATGTTAACTATACTGGCGCACGTTGGCAGCCTAGTGCCTTCAGCGTTGGCTATACTATGGGTGACATTACCGTTAATGGCAATGTAGACGTTGCTGTACGCGGTACTGCTGTAAATGTAGGTGCTTACAATTCAATGAAAGACGTGCATCCTTACAACCTCGCAACTATCAACCTGGTAGGTAATTCTATTAAAATTGAAACCCCGTCTGATGAAAGAAAAGAGGATGGCAGCTTTAAAGAGGCATATTATTCTCTGGCTGCGTATGGCGGTACTATCAATATCAACATTGTTGATACCAATAAAAATCAGGATAAAAGCTCTATCGATAACGAGAACCTGGAGGCAGTTGAGGGCAATACCACTAACATTATCGGTAACGTAATTTCCCTGAAACGCTCCGAGCGTACAGATAAGCCTGACGTATATCAGGATGGTCGTGTTAATATCGGCCTGGTAACCAAGGACTCCACCTGGAAGGGTGTAGTTGATAACGCAGGCAAAACTCAGGCAGGTGAAGTTAACGTTTGGCTGAGCAACGGCGCACAGTGGACACACGAAGCAACCTCCAGAGTTGATGGCCTTGATTATACACATATGCCTGCTTACAGCAAGCCGAGCTACGATAACTTTGATGGCGTATCCTATGTTAATAAGCTGGTTGGCGGCAAAAAGGCTGCTAACACCGGTTATATTTATCAAAATAGCGATGTTAAGCTGAACATTGCTGATTACAGCGGTTATAGTACCATTGTTTATAAGCATAACAATAAGGGTACAGAAAAGGCTGATTTTATCGGCGGCGATACAACCATTAAGCATGCTGCTTCCGGTTCCAATATTACCCTGGCAACTGGCAACAATAATATCAATCTCAACGATGGTGATGAGGTTGCTGCTGTACTCAATGCTTTGGCAAGCAAGCTGACCTATGAAAACTATGCGAAAGTCAATGGCGGCGAAAGAAATCTTAACGGTAAGGTTATCATTGCTTCCGGCCTGACTGCATCCAGCATTACTGCTGATGTCAGTGGCTTCATCAAATTTGACGAAGATACTGGTGTAGGCGGTTATACTAAACCGCAGGAGGGCGAGCAGACTTCCACCGAAATTACCAGTGGCCTGACCGGTACAGTTAATGACAGCGAGTATACTGCTGCTAATATCCGTCAAAATGATGGTTCCTATAACTTTACCAAGTCTACCACCATTGATGTGGAGGATGGCACTGCTATTGATGCAGCTGCAGATATTAAAATTAATGCTGAAGATGCTGCTTTGACCTTAGATGCTAAGCAGGGTATTGTTACTAACGGCAAAAATATAGATATTAAAGCCCGTACCTTATACATCTCCGCCAAGGAGGATGCTATCGTTGCTGATGGTGGCAGGGTAACAAGCCTGGGCATGACCAATATCAACAACGAGGATAAATCCAATAATCCGGCAGCAAAGAATGCAATTAAAGCAACCAATGGCGCTGAGGTTACCTTGGGTAATGGTGTGATTAAGGGCAGTGTTATCAGTGATGGCTCCGTAGTCAGCATCAATAAGGATAACCTGGATAGCGACGGCAACTATAAGACCGGCTCTCTGGAGGGCAACCTTGCTGTTGCCAATGGCGGCACAATTGACCTGACAGTTGCCGGCTATGCACAAAAATTCAACGGCAGTGTTGTAAAAGCCGGTGATGTGGCAACTGCAGCTGTTGGTGATGACGGTACTGTTAATCTGACTGTTGCTGATGGTGCAGTCTGGACCGGCGCGCATAAGAATGCAGATGCTGCGCTGAACCTTACTCTTTCCGGTGGCACTTGGAACAATACCGGCACCGATGCAACCTATGTAAGCAGCTTAAAGGGCGGCAAGGGTGTTGTAAAAGCAATTAAATATATCAACCCGAATGGTGGCAATAATGAGGAAGTAGAAATCCCTGTTAACGGCTTTATCAGCATGGCACCTGATGCCGGTGCTGTTACAGTCGGCAGCTTTAGCGGAACACATATTGTGAGCTACGACCATGATAATGCAGGAACTGATGTAAGCGATTACAAGGGCGGCAATTTCACTGTTGAAAAAGCAGACCAGGGTTCTATGCTGATTGCGGCAACAAACAGCAAGAACATCAAGACTAGCGACCAGGATGCTGTGGAAGCAGCCTTCAAGGCATTGGCACAAAAAATTTACTACGGCAACGCCGGTGTTGATGAAAACCTGACCGGTAAGACTATGATCAGCTCCGGTCTGACCGCTTCCAGCGTTTCCCGTTGGCTTGGCGATATGAAATTTGACAGCAGCAATGGTGGCGTAGGCAGCTTTGTTGGCGGCAGCGGTATTAATATTACCGGCGATTACGAAACTGCCCTGATGAAGGGTGCAAGAGCGGCAACCACCAGCGCAATGCTTTCCTGGCGTGATAATGCAGCAAACGTAATTTATCGTGGCGATATGCTGCGTGCACATATGGAAAGCGATGGCATCTGGGCAAAAACCTTCGGCGGCAAGGATAGCTACAATGCAAATGCAGTTGATTTGAGCAACAACTATTGGGGTGCACAGGTTGGCTATGACCGTATGTATGACAATGGTTGGATTCTGGGCGCTGCTATTGATTACCAGAAGGGCAGCTCCAGCTACAATTACACTGATGATGATTTTGGTGTTATTGGCGGCAACAGCGGCGATAACAAGCTGTACAGCGTTGGCCTGTATGCTTCTAAGGACCTGGGCAAGGGCGCTCATATGGACTTCGCGGCTAAGGCTGGCAGCGTACGCAGCGAGTTCAGCGTACACAACGGCATTGGTACTGAGCTGAGCGGTATTTACAGAAACCGTGGCTACAGTGCAACCGCAAGTCTGGCAAAACGCCTGGGAACCGATAAGAGCTATCTGGAGCCGCAGGTACAATTGACCTGGGCACAGCTGGGCGGCAGAAACTTTGCTGCTACTACTGATGGCGGCGAAGTGCTGAACGTTAACCAGGAAGGCTACAATAGCCTTGTTGGTCGTCTGGGCTTAGAGCTGGGCAAAACCGGTCGTATGGGTTCTGTATATGCTCGCTTTGGTCTGGCACATGAATTCTCCGGTGATATTACCGGTAACTATAGCGCTGAGGACGGCGGCAGCAAGACCACCTCTGTAGATACCAAGGGCACCTGGGCAGAAATGAGCCTGGGCACTACCTTGAATATTAAGCCTAATGCAAGTGCATATTTTGACGTATCACGTACCTATGGCGCAGATTACGAGCATGATTGGAAGTTCAGCGGCGGCCTGCGCTTTGCACTGGATCGTCTGCCGAAGCAAGCACAGGAAATCAGCGGCAAGGCTGAAGCTGAGCAGTTCCTCGCAGGCGAGGGCGCAGCAGTTCAGGAAAATGCTGCTGCTAACGTGAAGACTGAAGCAATGCCAAGTATTGCTGAAGAAGAGCATTCTCTCAATGCTCAGCCTGCAGCAGAGAACGCGCACGCGACAGTAGCTGCGCAAGAAACTGCTGTAAAAGAAGCTCCTGCAGCAGAAACAACTACTGTGGTAGAGCATTCTGAGCCTACTTATGTGGAAACTGTAACCACCTATGCTGCACCTGAGCCGACAGCAGCTGATTTCGATGAAATGAGCTTCGAGCTGGCACCGATTGTTGTTACTGCTTCCCGTGCAGAAGAATCTATCCTGAAGGCCAAAGCAGACATGAGCGTTGTTGGCCGTGAGGAAATCGAAAAGATGCATATGGAAAACGTAGAGGAAGCTCTGCGTACTGTTCCTGGTGCACAATTCCTGAATTATGGCGCTAACGGCCTGAATGCTAATCTGAGCGGCATCCGCCTGAATGGCAGTAAAGACGTAGTTATCCTTGTCGATGGTGTAAGAGTTAATGACTTCAAGGGCTCCGGCAGCAGCGGTTATATGTTTGCAGCACTCATGAACAACATGGATAACATTGAGCGCGTGGAAGTACTGCGCGGCAGTGCGGCAACCATGTATGGCAGCGGTGCTAAGGGCGGTGTTATCAACATCATCACCCGTAAACCGACCGAAGCTAAGACTGTAATTGATATTTCCCGCGGCAACTTCGGTAAAGAGGCTTATAACTTCAATACCCAGGCTGCCAAGAACAAGGTCAGCTACAATATTTATCATGACAGATCCATTTCCGGTTCTACCAAGGACGGCAGCGGCAAGGTATGGCCTGGTCAGAACAACACCAAGAGCAGCGGTGCTAAGTTTGAATATAGATTTAATGATGCTAATAAGTTGACTGTAAACTATGAAACTATTGGCTCCAACTACACTGGTACTGACCTCGTATATGGCGGTAATTATGTAGGTATGTATGACAGCGACAGCGTTACTTTGAAGCATGATTGGCAGATTAATGATGCCTGGAGCAACACCCTGCTGTATCGTACAACGAAGGAGAAACATTCCTGGGCTAAACCGGGCGGTGAGGATCCTGATATGATCGTGCCTATTACCGGTAACCAGGAATACAAGCTGTTCAGCGATAACTTCCAATATCATTCCGATCGTTACTCCATGTACGGCGGCATTGAATACAGCAAGGGCAAGGACAACGATGTACACAAGGATGCTACCAATACCTCCCTCTTCCTGCAGGGCGATTGGGAAATTCTGCCGCATCTGACACTGTCCGGCGGTATCCGTCATGACCGTCCTGAAAACTTTGACAGCCATAATTCCATCAGCTACAAGCTTGGTTGGGATATTACCGAAAACGATACCCTGTACGCAGGTCGTAGTGATTTCTACATCATGCCGAGCCTGACTCAGCTGTACGATCATAGATTTGGTAATGAAAAGCTGCTGGCTTCTGAAGGCCGCACTACCACCATTGGTTACAACCACAAATTCAATCCGGATAACTATGTGATGTTCAACTGGTTTGAAACTAAAACTGCAGTTGGCATGAGCATGAGTAATACTACTGATAAGAATGATCCGACCTACGGTCAGTATCAGAACAGCCGCGATGGTGTATCCCGTGGTTGGAACGTACAGTATAATGCACGTCTGAGCGATACCCTGATGTTCAAATTTGGCTGGGCACATCTGCTCTTCAATGAGGCTGATAACTTTACCATGGGCTATGCACCGAAGGATAAAGCAACCTTTGGCCTGTACTATGATAAGGACAAATTCGGTGCTGCCTTCGATGGCTTCTACTTCATCCGTGATACCAAGGGACTGAAGCCGGGCGTTAAGGGTTGGCCTTCCGATAAGTATGGTGTTTACAACCTGTCTCTTAACTACACTGCTGATAAGCAGACCAAGTTCTACCTAAAGGTGGACAACGTATTCAATAAGCTGTGGGCTGAGCATACTGACGCTATTTGGAACGATGGTGCGGGCTGGTATTCCATGCCGGGAAGAAGCTTCGTACTTGGTATGCAGTACACCTTCTAAGCTACGAGTTAATCATGTTATATACGGAGCAGAACGCTCTGCTCCGTATTATATAAATTGTATTTTTTGATGATGCAAAGGAGATTTTATCATGGCAAAAACTACTGAAAAAGCAGAAACCAAAGTAACTGAAATGGAAAACAAAATTGAAAAGATGACTCAGTTCCTGGCTGACAATAAAATCGAATGCTTCGATATCCAAAAAATGGAAGACGAGCATCACACCACTATCTTCCGTAGCCGCATGGAAGTAAAAGGTCAACTGTTGCCGATGGCATTGCTGATGGATGACAGCGTTTACATGCTGCTGCAGGTACAAATTGCTCCGCAGGTAATCGACGACGAAAAACTGAAAGCACTTGCCGGTGCTATCAACAACATGAACAACAACGTTCGTCCGTTCA
>OQWM01001062.1_pt1 | contig 18844 bp, 15 predicted proteins | sample 1691531 | NCBI WGS metagenome assembly OQWM01 (sample SAMN03418257, study PRJEB22391) | human gut metagenome | biome: human-gut; feature: organic feature; material: feces | host: Homo sapiens | place: Tanzania | collected 2013-01
TGCTCTGCGGTTAAACGGAAAACAGATTTGCGGGGCATGGGGTACGGGGATGTATTTCCGCCCCGGACTTGAAGCGGAAAGCTCAATGAAAGAGACGCTGACTCACTACAAGCTGGATACCCGGTATGGCTGGGCGTTTCACCGCTGGCGTTTTCCTGTGCCCGGGGTGCGGCAAAAAGAACTGCGAAGCCTGGAGCTGCTGCTTAAAAGAGAAAAAACGGCAATGCCCGGCCTGGTCTTTGATTTGAGTGCACCGGGGGCAAGGGCTGTTTTTACAGATCCGTGGGGACAGACCCATACCTTGCAGGCGGTGTGCATGGAACCCCAACGGCTGGAGGAAAGACATTTTCCGGGGATGGAGAACCGGGAGATGCCCCGTTGCTTTACTTTAATGCAGTACGTGCTGGAGCCGGATCTGGACTCGGACCGGTATGCGCTGACGGATGCAGCAGAAGGGGATCGGCCCAGGCCAGGAAATGCCGGAAAAAAGGGAGCGGGCGGTGCGGCGGCCATTGGGATTATCGGAGGTGCGGACGGTCCCGCAACGGTGTTTTTGGCGGGAGGGAGCAGCCGGAAGAAAACGGCCTGTTCTTCGCTGCGGTTTGAACCTTCCGAATTCCATAGCTGGCGGCTTACCTTTTATGAAAAGAAGCTTCCGGATATTACCGTAAAGCTGTTTTAAGAGAGGAAAGAAATATGCAGGAAGGAATCCATCCACACCATATGTCACAGGCAATGGAAGCTTGCGGGAAAGAAAAGTATCCCCGGCCCGCCTTGACCGTAGATATGCTGATATTTATGGAAGGGAAGCTAAGATTTGGAAATGTGTAGAAGCAGTAATTGATCAAGTTATGGAAAAGTATAACTAAAACAAGGGGGAGGAAGTATTCCCAACTTCCTTCCCTCCTCTCTTACTGATATATGATTCTTAACTTTTGTATTTTGCTTACTTTTGGTAGTTGATTGTCACCTTCCAAGGCTTGTTGCTATTGTAGTGCTTAGCCTTGATGTAGAACGTACCTTTAGTACCTGTTACGGCACGTACATTCTTCATTGTGATGGTTTGAGAAGCTCCAATCACACTTGGAACTTCATACTTGGTGACGAACCAACAGTTCCAGCCATCGCCTCCATCAACCTCTGATGTAGAAGCTACCTTTACATCGCTGCCTATTGGGTTTACATCGTTGGATGCAATCTCAATTTCTATTGGCAACAACTCCTTAGGATAGTAACTTGGAATTGTGAAGGTCAGTTTGGCTTCTGAAGTTACCTCCTTACCCATTGTAAAGGTAGATGGGAACTTGAAGTCCACATTGCTGATACTGTAGAGATGGATGTTTCTAGTCAGTCCATGCTTCTTATCTACCAGCTTGATGGTGGCAGTCTTACATTCGTCGGCACTGATATCACCAATCTTGTATGTGATGGTTCCCTTACCGGTTGCTGCGTTATACTGTACTGTAGGTACAGGAAGCTTTCCACCATCCAGTTTTGTGAAGTTCTTGTTCTCTGTCCAGGAGACGTTGAAGTCGGCTGCAGTTTGAGTAGCCTCACCCTTATATTCAAAGTCGATGGTCTGCTCGCTGTTGGCTGATTCCTGTGTCAACATCTGGTAAGTACCATCTACGATATTCATCGTATAAGTACCATCAGAAATTTCCTGGATGATGTCTTCTACCGTAATCCATGGGTTGTTGGCAGGAGTACCATTGTATGCAAGTTCTGCTGAGCTGTAACCCAGATTCTTGCCCAATCTCTTGATGTTGATTCGGTAGAGATGGTTTCTCTTGACAGGAATCTGAACACCCTCGTTCTGGAGCAGAACCTGGAACCATTTTGTATCTCCGTCCTTGTATGTCACCTCCATGATTACCTTGAGTGGCTTTTCCAAAGAGTTTTCCTGCTCAAATGTATATTGCATAGGCAGGTTGCTGCCGTTTGGCCACATCTCTTCATTTCCTACAGAGAATTTCTCTCCTTCAGAAGGCCATCTTGTTGGATCCAGCGATGGAGTAATGTAGGTGCATTCTGCTTTCCACGCAGCTGCATCTGTCAGCATATTGGTTTCAGGGAAAGTCAGCTTTTCCTTATCTCTATTGAATGGAGCTACCGTACCATGCTGCATCACGTTGCCCAGTGCATATCTGATATTTTGGATGTTTGTATCTTCCCATTTCACTTCAATCTTGGCACGGTTGCGGAGCAGATGGATTACATTGTTTGCCACTACATCCTTGGTGAGGAATTCTGTCATTTCTTCAGGAGTATTCTTCTTGACATAACCCCAATACACCATCTTGTCGTGCTGCTGACTGTTGTTTCTGTTATCGAAGCTAGTCATGAGGTTGTTCTCATGTCTTCCAATCCATTCTGCTGACTTGTTGAAATCAATCGCCTGGTTGCCCGTAGTTACTGTATTGTCGGCAGTGGCATTCGCCATGATGTGGATGCGGGCGGTTCCCGTAGGAATCGTTGCGGTGATGTTCTTCTTGTCCGATCCGCCATCAGACTTGATTTCATTGGTTGCCACCGACTGGATATTCAGATTTTTGGCAAGTCCCAGGAAATAACCATCTTTGTCAAAGCACAGCAGCTTCATATCGTCAGCGCTTGCAATACCTTCGGTTGCGAAGTTAGCTACTCTGCTCTCTACTTTCGAGTAGTTTGGAACGGAGATGGTGAAGTGGGCTTGATACGTGCCAATCTCATTCTTGGAAGGAACGCCATTGTCCACCATGCTGTCGGAGCAGGCTGTCAACATTGTTAACAGCGCTGCCATTATTCCGATATATGTCTTTATCTTTTTCATTTCGTAACTTCCTTAAATGTTATTACTTCATTTGTTTATCTAACTCTTCAACCTCTGCTGGGGTGAGGTCGCGAACGCAACGAACGTAAGTACCAGAACCACTGTAACCAGTTTCTACCGATTTGTTGTTTAAAGTATAATACTTTGCACCTTCCAGGACTGGCTTGATTGGCTTAATCTCAGTATTATCATTTCTTTTGAATGATTCTTTCTGAAAGTTAACAATGAATTGTATCTCTGTCTTTGTTGGGAGACGCCAACCATCATATTTTACTTGTTTGCCGTTCTCTTTCTTTACTTCCCGATACGTTTCACAATGCGTCTTTGCTGTGGTTTGATTAAAAGTTCCCGATTGTACAGCTCCTAGCTGTGAAGCAATCATAAATGCAGGAGATACGACTTCGTCATTTGTATAGCCAGTAGTTTTATCGATGTTTGGATGCGCAATATTATATTTGCTATCTTTCGTACTGGATACCTGTATGATGTACATTCGGTTGTTTGTTAAAGACAAATTATAACTTGAACCATATTCAAAGCTATAGATATTGCCAGAACCAGCATCGTAATATTTTGCCAAATATCCACCTTCATAATCAGAAGGTGTCAGCCCTCTTGTAACACGTTCCCCATTAGGTTTGCGGTATACCCATCCGTTTTTACTTCTAGAAGAATAGTCTCCGAAGAAGTTCTGGGTTTCAATCAGAGGTGACTGCTTGTACTTTACAGTTGCTTCTTTACCCTCAGCATTTTTTAATGTCAAGACGATATATTTGGAGAAGCGATTCTTCGGAATAGGAGAATTAATGACGATTTTACCACCTAGATTATCTCCATCCTTTTCGTTCTGCAATTCCATCTTGGTTGGGTATGGATAGAATGGAACGTCTTTTTTTTCAGTCTTTTCTACTTCTCTGTCTTCATAATGTCCGCTAAATAATCCATCCCTTACCCAAACTTTTTCTGTTGTTGTATAGGTAACTGTTTCATAGAATGTCTCCTTGTATCCCTCAGAATACACTTCAGTATTTCCTTCATTATCGATGTAGTACACCTTTTTGCTAAGGATCTTCACTGGGCTGGAAGACTTATAAGTCACGCTCATATCCGTATCTACATTCTTCATATAGACAACCTTTGGAGTCACCATCAGATATGAAGTATTGGCATCGATATCTGTAGTACCGCCATCCGACCAAGGGAGAACATCATAGACAACCTTACCAGTAGTGATGTAACCAATCTCAGAGCTGCCGCCCTTGTTGTTGATCTTTGCATCAATGGTATAGATGGTGTTGCGGTTTAGCATTTTGGCATCCTCACCGGTAGCCTTAGGGTCACGGACAGGAATCTTGTAATAGTTCATCTCCGTATTGCCATCGGCTGTAAGAGGAACCTGGAGGTAGATGGCTGGTGCCTTGGTGTCGTCATTCCACTGAGTGGCATAGCTGTAAGTAGTTACGGTATATTCGCCACTTCCACCCTGTGCTTCCACCATTTCACCATCCTTCAACTCAGATTCTGTATTGCTGCCGAAGATAGTAGTCTTGGCATTGTAGTTCTTCAACTGCCATTTTGCCTGACCAGCTGTATAACCTTCAACGTCAACATGAATGGTAAGGGCAATCTTGGCAGCAGCACGCGCCAGTTTAACTTCAATGGTCTGTGTAGGTTCCTTGGTTACCGGGTAGTTCTGTTCGCTACTCATCAGGAACATCTTGTTGCTGTTGCTGGTAGCATCGTATGGCTTCCAGATATCCACGTCGGTCTGCACATCGCCAGAACCTGTGGCATTAGCCACAGATTTCACGCTGTAAGTATTACCTTCCTGCAGATCATTATCTACTTTCCAGTTATTTTGAGCAATCACTTTCTCCTCGCCGCTCTTCAAGCCGCCAGTGAAAGTCTTATCTACCTTGCACTCATTATATTCACCAAACATCTTGATGTTGAAATTATAGAGCTTATCCTCGTTGAGGCTTGCTTCAGAAGCGGTAGTTGCTCTCGAAACCTTGTTGTCAAGGATGAGAGGCTTCACGCTCAACTGCTGAGCTCCCTGATAGATGAGCTCAGAGTCTTCTGCGCAACCCACAAGGGATAATCCCATGGTGAGAGCCATAAGTGCCAGTGTCGTATTCTTATATATATTCAACGTTTTCATGATGTTTGTCATTTATTGTTGTTTATATCTCATAGTTTACTTTACTTGGGTGAATTCCATATCGGTCTTCGTTCCCGTTCCTGTGGCTGTACCTGCGCTTCCATCAGAAGGGGCATTGATGATTACCTTCATGTTTGGACTATAGGCTACCATATAGACATGGCAGGTATAGTTGTCACGCTGGGTATAGTCGAGTACCGATCTAGGAACCACGTAGAAAGGATCAACCTTTGTAGTGGCGCCGTTGCCTGTAATCACGGTCATTACGTCAGCCAGATCGTAAGAACCATCAGTTTTTACCTTGTCGGCAAAAATGAATCCGTAGTCTGGGCTATCTGTCTGGAGCACCCAGCTCTTACCATTGGTATTCATCTCCGTGAATGAGATCTTTGGTCCGAATGTTGCATTGTTGAATGCAATCTTACTACTGTTCTCGCCATTCTTCTCGATGTTGGTCTTGATAGAGATAGCATCGTTGAAGGTGTAATTTGCTCCGGTTTCCCAAGGCAATACTGTTGGTAAGACATTCAGTTCTGCCGGATTCTCAGGAGTATCACCTCCTTCTCTGTCCACCTTGGCTGTTACGTCGTAGATGGTGTTGCGGTCGAGGCGATAGAGAGGCTCGTAGTTTGCCCAATTAGGAATGCCGTCTGTTGTTGCAGCATCGTTGCTTTCGTAGAGGCGCTTGTTTACCGGCACCTTGTAGAAGTAATCCTTGCCATTGTATTTTGCCTTGAGCAGGATATAGGTCTGCTTGCTGACATCGATTGGCTCTTCTGCATACGGATTCTTTGTCTTGTCAATCCAACTGTTGGCGTATGAGTAGAACACAGCCTTGTTGTCTTGTGTTACGGCAGGAGCTGTAACCTTGCTGCTGGCAGCAGCTTCGGTATTCAATGCATTGTTGGTGCTTGTTCCTTCTGCGAGGATAGCGCCATCTGCTGCGTAGTGCATCAACTGGCAGGCATACTCTGTAGGAGCTACTGTGACGCCCTTGTCATCTTGTACGTTGAGGCGAATCTTGGCAAGCGCTCTCTTCAGCTTGAACTGGATGTGAATCATTCCGTTTACAATCTGTTTCGTCTCCTCCATCTTGGCATCCATCACGAATGAAGTCTGCTTTGCCTTGGGATTGAAGGTGGCTGCCTTGTTGATGGTGGCAGCTTTCAATTCATCCAATGTTGTGATTCCGCTGATATTATCCAGGTTTGCCACCAGATAGAGGGTGTTGCCTGTAATCTCCGAACGCTTCAGCTGGTCGCTTTCCAACTTCTTGTGCTTGTAATCTTTAGTAGGACTGCCCTGAACGGAAGCATCTGTAAGAGGAAGCCTCTTGACGAGTTTTCCGGTTGCATCGAAAACGAAGAGGTCGAGGCGATTGATCTTGTTTTCATTGAGATCTTCATTTCCAACCTCAGTTTCTGCGCGGGTAACAGCTGCACGGGTTTCAGTAGCAGAACCACCTACTTTATATTCCAGCACCACATCGTAGTCGCAACTCGGTGTGCCGTCCATATCATCGCTCATGCAAGATGTGTTTGCAAGCCCTAAGAGGGCGATTGCACACATCGCAAAGTATTTTGATATTGCTTTCATTGTTTGCCCTCCTTATTTTAAATAATTAGTATAATGTCCACTTTCTTTCTGGAGCTCATCGTAGCCTTTATCCTTGATGGCCTGCAGCTGGAAGATGCGGATGCGGGTATTGGTTCCTGCAAACTTTCTTCCCTTCTTATACATACCTCCGGCACCATCTGGATTGATTTCCACTTCGTATTCATGGATTCCATCCAGCGATACGGTTACGTAGAGGTCGGTATATACAACAGGATTGCTGCCCTTACCTTTTGCCCAGTCAGTCAACTGATCAAATGAAGTTCCTTCTGTCCATGGTTTCAAGGCTTCTACCTTGATCTGATAAGGAGCAGTTCGGGCGATGCCTGTAGAAACGCAGTTGGTGCTTTCTGTAGATTTGGCATAGTTGAAAGCAAACTCTGTAGGGTTGGTGAGATGAGCTTTCCAAACCAGTCCGGTAGGACCATCTACCTTGAAGTAGAAGGCTGCTCCTGAAGACTTAGCTACTAGAGAGTTGTGCTTGCTTGTTTCATATCTTGGATAGTTTACCAGACAGAATTTTCCTTCTTCATCACCCGTTGTAGCACTTGGAGATGATTTATGCCAAGCAAACATCTGGCAATTTACATTGCTCCAGCTGATTTCAGAAGTTACCTTGTTCCAAGGCATTACCTGCCAGTCGAGACAGAGGGCACCACCCTGGAGGAAGTAGCCGTAAACTACGAGCTCTCGGTTGCGGATAGCGTTGCCGCTGGATGGGATGGTGAATTCCTGAGATTTTACGCTGCCGCCTTCTGCCAACTGATAGTAAATCTTACCTGTGATAGGCTTGTTGGTTTCACGAAGATAGCTCAAGTTATGTCCACCGATTTCCTTATTCATGCGGTCCATATAAGTCTGAGCAGTTTCGGTTTCTCCTCGCTTATAAGCAAGCGGATCTGCTACAGCCTTGATTTTGGCATTCTCTACACCGTCAAGTTTGAGGGGAGTAGCAACATAAGAAGGAGTTCCGTACTTATTGCTTGTTGCAGCCTTGTTGGCATCAGCAGTTGCATAATCCTCTTCATCAGGGAAAACATAGCTTGCTGTAGGGAAGGTGTTTCCATCTATTTCAATTTTTTTTACCTTCACATTTTCTGTCAAGGCATCTTCACCAGTCTTACGGGCGAAATAGAAGTGAAGCTTGGAAACTGCGCGAACCAGAGGAATCGAAATTCCCTTGCGCTTTGCCTCAATCTCTGTATCAGCTACGTGATCGGCTATATCTATATTGGTAATGGCACGGGAAATAGGGAGACCCTTGCCGGTAGGAACCTCTGTAGTCTGAGCCTTGCCTTCTGCTGTTATGCCGAATGGATCATCGAAGGTTACACCTTGCAGGTCTGCTCGGGTGATGCTGTGGAGATCCTTGTCCTTCAGCTTGTCAGCCATATTGGTACTCTCTGAGTTTGCCAGAATATAGAGGTCGATGTTTTTGAGTTCTTCACCGTTGATCTTACGCAAGAATCTCAAGTTCAGCGTGTAGGTGCCGTTGGCGGTAGCACCGCCAACAGCAGTAGGAGTATCTTCCTTGTAAGCGATAGGATTGGCGCTTGCTCCAGTTCCTGATTTAAACACCCATACCTTGATGCTATGAATGTCGCTCTCAGCTTCTGGATTAGCCTTGGTCTCGTCGTCCTTTCCGATGTTCTCAGCTCTGCTCGCTCTGGAAGTCGTGTTGCTGGCGGTAGAGAAGCTCAGGTTGAGGTAAGCTTCATCGCCAGTTGCAGGTACCTGCGAATCTTGGTCTGAACAAGATGCCATTGTGCTCAACATGAGCAAGGCTGCGATAGCCATGCCTAGCCGGCGTGTCATCTTGATCAAAGTTGAGTTATAGCGTTTCATCTTTTTCATCTTTTACTTATACTTAATACTTTTCTTTCTCTCTATACAGTGTGGGTTGCACTGTTTTCTTGTGGGTACTTCAGGCAGTGTGGGTAGCACTGCCGGTAGTCATCTTACTTGGTTCCGAGGTCTGCATTCTGCAGATTGAGAACCCATCCGTTTACCTTGATTCTAGCATCCATGTGGTAGTCGGAACCTGGACTTGGAACGTAGAATACGAGGGTGTAGTGATCCTGGCGGTCGAGGTATTCCTGATCCTCCCAGCCCTTGTCGGTGCGCTCGCCGCAGAGAGCGAGGAACCATGGCAGTGAGTGTTTGAAGATTACCTTGCCTGTGCGCTTGTCGGTGATTACGATTCGCTTGTCGTCGTACTCCGTGCTTTCGGTGTTGCGGGTGCTTACATCATTCTTGCGCTCGAACATTCTGGAAGAAGACAGGTCGTCAACCAGTGCCTTGTCGATTTTTTCACCATCAACCTGGGTATTGCCGTCGGTGTTAACCACCAGTTTCTCGTTGTAAGGCACGTAGGTGATTGGCTTGTTCTGTTCTACTCCGTTGGCATCCTTTACCTTGTCGCCCTTGTAGTCGAGGAGCGCAGCCGAGCCCTTGATTCTTACGTCGAAGTTTTCTGCCTCGAATCCCTGCTGGGTTTTTTCGTAAGGAAGCATCACGATGCGGTAGGTCTTGGTACATTTCATCAGACTCAGTTTGCCGGATGTGTCCTTTTTGCCCTTGAAGTCGAGAGATGTCTGGGCAGTGTAGAGAGCGGTGAACTTCTTGTTGTTGACAGAAGCCTCTCCGTCTTTCTTTCCCATTTCCTCCTGCAGGTCGTTGATGGTAGAAACACCTGGTGTGAGTTGGGTGAAGCTGAACTCCATCTCGTCGTCACCGTCGGCTCTGCTACCTGTAGGTTTCTTGTCACGAGCGAGGCAGACGAAGGTATATTTACCTTCCTGTAAGTCTGTGATATCCATGCTGTGACCCGTTTCGAATTTGTCGGCAGACTGCGTATAGGTATCGAAGTATTTACCGTTTTTATCGAAAACATAGACGTTGAGGTTTTTCACTTTCTGGGAGAAGGCATCAGCGTTCTCAGCATTATATGTATAATCGAACTTGAGCGACACCTTAGGTGCAGGACAATTCGTCAGATCGTCTTTCATGCATGATGAAAGCGAAGAGAGTGCGATGGCTGAGATACAAACCACTTTGCAACCGTTTTTGATGATGAAATGTTTCATATCGTTTGTATTTTATTGATTCTTTTACTTATACTTATATCTAGTGTGCCGTAGGGCGTAAGAAGTGGGGTAGCCTTCGGCATCCTTTTTTTCTTGTTGAGTGGTGCTGATTCAGCACGATAGGGGTTCCCGCCATCTGTTGGCGGCAAATATCATCTTTTTCTTTTTGAATCTCCCGGAGGCAGGGTTGCCCCCGGGAGATTGAGAGTATTGTTTTGTTTCAAGAATTATCTTGAGAGCGGGGGATGGGGTGCATCCCCGGAGCATTCATTTTTTTTCTGTTTCTGCTTGATTAACTTGAAGAATGATTACTCACCCAAGTTTACATTCTGTGAATTGAGAACCCAAGGGTTAACAGAAACTGTTACGTCGAGGTAGAACAAAGCGTTCTCGTCAATCTTTTCGTTAGGAACCTGTGCACCAATGTTGAAGATATTGTTTACTGTCAACTGGTAAATGCTGTTACGCTGGATAACATTAGGAATCGACTCCTCGCCTTTCTTAAGATACTGATCCTGGATAACCTGCTTGTAGTATGTCTTACCCTCGTTGAACACCTCGATGTCATACTTTGTACGGAAATCAGCCAACTTGGTCTCTACATCCTTTGCACCTTCACCTGTTTCAGGTTTCTTTGCATTTTCCAATTCTGCCTTCAACTGGTCAGCTGTCTGACCCTTGAAGAGACCTGCAACATCCTTGTAAGCTTTGAGAATATCTGCAAAACTCTTATAGATAACGTTGTTGTAACGATAGAATGTGCCATCCTTAGGGAAATCAGCATTTGTCATATCCTTAAGGGTAACCTTGTACTCGAAGTACATTGTTGAAGGAGATGTTGAAGAATTGTTCTCGAAGACATAGTCCTTATGAGCGAATGCTGCAGTTGCAGCTGTGAAGCGATCAGCATTCTCGAAATTTTTCTCTGAACCGAATTCTGCTGCAGGGTTATAATAAGTAAAGCCTGTACCAGAAGGAATAGTCAGTGTAGTCGCATCTGCCCATTTTTGCATGATGTAGCTCTGGTTTGCTAAGTTGGAAATAGCATAGCGAGTCAGCTTCAATTCTTTAACTTTGTCGAGAGCATTAGCCATTGCTCTTTTCTCTGCTTCTGTTGCGTTTTCTCCTACATAGCCAGTAATCTTGTTTGATGCAGGATTTGGCTCATCGATACGAGCAGCAATACGCTCAATCTTGATAGGACTTGTCTCTTTGTTGTAAGTCACCTGAGCAGGGACATTGCTATCCTTGTTTGCATCTGTGAATACAACTGTATATCCATTTCCGTCTCTAGTAGCATCATTCTGGTTGAACATAACGAAATTGTTGGCTGTTACGTATGGCTGTGCAAATTTTTCTTTCGCAGTTAATATGTTCTCCCATGGCTTTGCATCTGTTGTGTTAGCCAAGAAATATACCTTGTATTTTGCACCTACAGCTACCTTCTCTACTTGAATCTGTATCTGGGTCTTACCAGCCTGTCCCTGTGTAGGAATCTTGCTTGCTTCCCACTCGGCTGCAGAAATATTCTTTGAGAATGCTACCTCACCATTAGCATCTACAAGATAAAGAGTACCGCTAGTTACATCAGATTCTGCTGCAGTTGCAGAGGTCTCGTTACTCTGTGCAGTTCTTGTACCATTACTAGTAGGAGTCTGTACAGCCAATGTCATATAGAAACCTTTCACCTGTGACTGGTTGCCAGAACCACCACCTAAATCATCATTGTTACTGCAGCTTGAGAAAGATAACGCTGCTGCTGATACCAAGCTCATAACGAGCAAATTCATTTTCTTCATAATCTTTTACTTATTAAGTGTTATACAAATTTTTTAGTTTGAGTTGCGAAATGGACGGGTCTCTCTGACCTCATCACTGGCTTCGCCCGGGGGTAATCAAATACTATTCTTTCTTTTCTTGTTCTTAAATTAAATTTTTTAGTTTATATTATTGTTTATGTTTATTCTTTTACTTATATATAAATTACATCAAGCGTTTATGAAGCTTTTGCCCTTTCAGGGCGCTTAGCTTACTCCACAATCTTGTTCAGCTTGTTGAGATTCTCCTGAGCACCCTTCAAGCCTCCGGCTACAGCCTTCTGGAAGTACTGCTTGGCAGCTTCGTAATCCTCATTGAGAACAGCGAGGCAACCACGGGCATTATCTACTTCGGCACCGGTGCCAGCCTTCTTCAGGTACTTCTCTGCGCTTACCTTGTCACCTCTGTCGATGGCAGCAAGAGCAGCATTCAGATTGGCGAGCTTATCTTCTGGGAACATCTTCACGGCTGTGTCGAATACATTGTTGTACTCTTCGCTTCCCTTCGGATAACTGTTAGCTACCATGTACATCTCCTGTAGAGAGAGCTTCTGCGGACGGGTGTTGATCACTCTGCGAGCCTCTTCGAGGTTGAATGCCTTCACGTCGTACTCGATGGTGTAATCTGTGTGGCGCAAGCCTGGCCAAACCTTGTCAACGAGGAATCGGAATGCTTCACCAGCCTTGGCTGCGAGCGTCTGTTCCTACTGGTCAGGAGTCATATCGCTGTTGATGATCTTGAGAGCAGCTTCCTTCTGAGGGATGTTGTGACTCTTGATGTACTCCAGTGTTCCTGCCCAATCCTCAGCTGTAGATTCTACCTTGAAGAGCTTCTTGTCGATAGGGTAGGTCTTCAACAGATAGTTGTAGAGAGCCTGGGTACGGTTGCGAGACAGCTTGTTGTTGGCATAACTGCCGTCAGGAGAAGCATATCCGTGGAGGGTAATGGAAGTGATGGTTACATCAGGGTCGTTCTTCACGAGGTCGAGCGTCTGCTTGATGGTAGCCAACTCATTGGTATTGTTACCGAGATCCTTCACGATATCCCACTTGTTGATGCGGAAGTTGAGTCTAGCCGAACCGTTTTCCTGTCTGATCTTCACTGCCTCCGCCTTTGGCTGCTGATAAGCCTGATAGAGCTGCTGAGGAGTAACGAGCGCCTCGCCATTGTTGGTGAGTAGGTTTTCTGCCAGCAGTTTCTGGTTACATCCGCATGCATCATTGCTGATGGCGAAGTTGGAATTCTTCATCCAGTCCTGGTAAGGAGTGGAGTAAGCGTATCGGAGCGTCTGTGGCTCCTTGTTTTCACGCTTGGCAACGATGAGCGGGTTCTGGGTAGCGGTCTTCTTGGTACGCTGGTAGTAGATGTATCTCTTGTTACCCATCACCTCCACAGCCGGGAGTTTGAGCGTATCCTCACCTTTATATAAAATAGGTGTAAGGATGAGACCCTTGTTGCTTGCCAGTTTCACGTCATCGAGATTGAGGTCCATATAGACGTTCACCTTATTGCCTTTCTTCTTGATTTCCTTGTTGAGGACTTTCATATCCTTGGCAGCCTGTTCCTGAGCGATAGCGTTAGTGCTAAACAGAATGCTGAGGGCGACGGCTCCAAGTGTCTTGTTTAAAATCTTATATGTATTCATAATCTTCAGTTTTTACTTATTAAGATAATAATGTATCATGAATTAGAAGACATACACCAGATTGAGTGCCGCCTTGGTAGGTCCTACGTAGTGATGCGCCTTGTCTTTCTCTAGTTTCTCACCACACTGTGGGCATTCATATTTATCCGATTTCGAATAAACGTATCCCACTCCGAGTTCAGCCTCGAAGTTCCAATGCTTGGAGAGAGCCCAGGTATAACCGTATGCAACACCTGCACCTACGAACCAACCTTCGTATCTGTAATCTTTCAATTTGGAGAAGTCGGTACCGAGGAACTTGAAGTCAAGATCTACGTTACCTATGTTATGAGAACCTCCGAGGGCGTGGAAGCCGATGAAGGAGCCCATCATCTTATTGCAGAACCAGTATCTAGCTTCTGGTTGAACAAGCCAGTGTTGCCACTTCTTGTTCTTGGAAAATGTCCACGGGTTGTAGTTGCTGGATACATCCAAGGTTCATTTTGGGGAAAGGCCAAATTCGAAGCCGAGGTTCATGGTGCTTGTTGCATCATAAAGGAGGTTCGTCTTCAAGGCCACCTTCTGAGCGACGGCTGGGCAGATGAAGCTACCAACAGCCAGTAGCGCAATTAAAATCCTTCTGTTCATACTTAAAATCTTTTAATGATTTAAGAATGACAAATGGTCTCTCTAGAGAAACGCATCATCATCTTTTACTTATACTTATACTTTTTTCTTTTTCTGGTTCCTTCTTTCCTTTCAATAGGCTTGCTCCTAGACTTTATTAATTAAAGAATAGTTAGTCTATCATTTACTTTTCTTCTACTCATCAACATCTTTATCATCTACTCCTCAGCTCTTAGATGCCTGTTGGCAACCTTGGGGTTTGATTGGAAGTTCGGGCTTGAAACCGCGGACTTTGTTTTTACGGTTGCAAAGATAGTGTCTTTTTCGATTGCAGCCAAGAAAAATGCGCCTAAAAATGCTGATACCGAATAAAAACCGCATAAATGAAACACTTGAAAAATGCTTTTTCTCATATGTTTTTTGCTTTTTTATCCACTTTTTTATCTGTTTTCTTAGAATTTTTCGATTTTTAGTAGTAATTTTGCAACTGAGAAGAATAAGTTGGTAAACCATCAATGAATTCAGGACTCAGAGGTCCTGAAAGATATGCAAAGTGCCCCAAGCGGGCAAGACTTTGATTATAATAAATATAAACGACAGTTTAAATTATAAGTAAATTGAAAGCAAATAATGAAAGCTAAGAACAAACTTTGGAATTGGTGTTTGCGCTTGGAACATCATTTATGCCCTGATTACTGTGGAGTGGTGGATCGCCGAAGGGTGATCGCCTTCGTCCTTTTGACTCTGGTAGAGATACTCATTATTCCCTACCACTTCCTTTTGTTTTACATAATGGATGCATGGGGAGGCATGCTCTATAATGTAGTCCATACCCTCGCACTGGCGCTGCTGATGTATGTGGTGCTGAAGCGCAAGGTGGTATTCAAGACCGGCATCTCCCTGCTCTATATCCTCGTATTCGTGAAGCTGGCGATTGACAGTATGCTCTGTCTGCACTATCAGGGCGATCGGGACAACCTGAGCGTGATGAGCAATATCTTCATCATGTTTATACTCGCCATTACTGCCCAGAGCCAGCAGCTCAATCGTACTACTCTCGGCTTTACCATCGCTCTGCTGCCAGTGGTAGCGGTAGCCCTCTCGCATACGCAGATCTCCGTGCTGCTCTTCAGCATCAAGGCTGTTCTGGTAGGTTTCCTGATGATTCTTTATGTATGGCTCTATAATTCGGAACCAGTTATGGTCAAGAAACTCAGACAGCCCAAGCAGATGAGGGAAGAAGAGAAGAAGGCACTGCACATGCTTGCCGACCTGAAGGATAAAGAGAAGGATATGGCGGTGAACCTGTTGAGCCGACTGAGCCCGGAACAGCAGCAGAAAATCCTGGACCGTGCCGCAGAACAGTTGAAGACCAGCGAACTGAGCAAGAAGGCTTGGGATCTGGTATGTGCCGACCTCACCAACAGTGAGAGGGTGATCTGCCAGATGGTGCTGGAAGGTAAGATGCTGAAGGAAATCTGCATCGAACTGAACAAGAGTGAATCGAACATCACCAGCCAGCGCAGCCATATCCGCAAGAAGCTGAATATGGACCGCAAGGACGACCTGCGACGCGAACTGGAAAAGCGCTTCTATGAAGCCAGAAATTCATTGGAAGCCTAGTATAAACATAAGAATGCAGAAAGGGTGTGCTCACACGAGCACACCCTTTCTGCATTCTTATACTTTTCCAATCTTACTCTTCCATTCTGAGGAAAGCCTTCGGCAGGTAATCGATGAGATCGCTGGCGATGAGGCTTTCCTTGCCCAGGTCCTTGATGGCGAGGTCGCCGGCAAGACCATGGAGGTACATACCGATGCGGGCAGCATCTGCCTGCTTGTAGCCGCGAGCCAGAAGAGCGGTGATGATACCTGTAAGCACATCGCCGCTGCCCGCCGTAGCCATACCGCTGTTGCCCGTAGAGCAGAACTCCACCTTACCATCCGGATGACAGAGGGCAGAGAAATGGCCCTTCAGCAGGATGTAGCCGTGCAGACGGTCGGCAAGCTCGCATGCCTTGTAGAGGCGCTCGGTGCAGTTGCTGCTGGTGATGCCAGCCAGACGGTCAAGCTCTCTAGGATGTGGAGTGAAGATGAGGTTCTTAGGTAACTGCTGCATCCAGGCACGGTGACTGGCAAGGATGTTGAGTGCATCGGCATCCACCACTACCGGACAGGTGCATCTTCTGAGCTGGGCAATCAGGGCGATGGCTGTCGCCTCGCTGGTTCCCAGTCCCGGACCGATGCCCATGGCATGGTAATCTTCCGTATCTACCGGTTCGCTGAAGATGGTTTCCTCTGTATCCATCTGCAGTACCGCCTCGGGCACGGAAATCTGCATGATCTCGTAGTTTCTCTTAGGCGTATGGGTAATCACCTTTCCCACACCCGTTCTGAGGCAGGCTCTGGTGGCAAGGACCGAAGCGCCCGACATGCCGTAGCTGCCTGCGATGAGGAGCGCCGTGCCCATGCTGCCCTTGTGGGCGAAGTCGCCGCGAGGCTTCAGAAGCTGGCGGATGTCCTTCTCCTCAAGGATGCTGCAACGGCTCTCGGTGCGCTGGATGAACTCTGGAGAGAGTCGGATATCAAGTACCTTGATTCTGCCCAGGTACTGCTGGTTGTCTGCCATCATCATCGACAGCTTCTTCTGCTGCAGGGTGAGGGTGAGGTCGGCACGGATGATGTTGGCGCTGATGTTGTAGGAATTGTCCTCGCTCATCAGACCGGAAGGCAGGTCGATGCTCACGATCTTTGCCGCACTCTGGTTGATGTATTTCACCATGGCAGCGAATCCGCCCGCCAGCGGCTTGTTGAGTCCGCTGCCGAAGAGACCATCCACCACGAGCATTCCCGCCTCGAGCTGAGGAGGGTCGAAGTTGACGGTTACCTCGGTAAACTGCTTGACGCGCTTCCCCTCGATGAGTCGTTTCTTGTTGGTGGCACAGTCGGCAGAAAGCTTGTTGTGCACATTGAACAGGAATACACTCACCCCATAGCCGTCTTCGCTGAGGAGGCGTGCCACGGCAAGTGCATCACCCCCATTGTTTCCCGGACCGGCGAAGACCACGACCGGCGTTCTGTTAGACCATTCCTGCTCGATGGCACGGGTGAGCGCCTTTGCCGCCCTTTCCATCAGGTTGAGCGATGTGATCGGCTCATGCTCAATGGTGTATTTATCCAGCTCATGTATCTGAGCACTAGTGAATATTTTCATATATTAATGTATGTTATGTCCGATTATCTGATTATTTTAATGCAAAAGTACTAAAAAAAGTCGATGAATGGATGAAGTTTCACGATTTTTTCGTAATTTTGCAGAAAATATTATATCATCAAGACTATGGGCATAGTAAAAATCAAGGATAAGACCTTCAAGACCTCCATTCCAGAGGCAGATATTCTGAAGAAGGTACAGGTCGTTGCCGACCGATTGAACCAGGATTATGCGGACAAGACTCCGGTGTTCCTGGCTGTGTTGAATGGTTCGTTTATCTTCGCTGCCGATCTGATGCGAATGATTACGGTACCAAGCGAGATTTCTTTTGTGAAGTATGCTTCCTACGAGGGCACCAGTTCTACCGGCAGCATGAAGACCCTGATGGGTCTGAACCAGGATCTTACCGGTCGCCACGTGGTAATCGTGGAGGACATCGTGGATTCCGGCTTTACCATGGCTCACATGATTGAGGATCTGAAGAAGAAGAATCCAGCCAGCATCGAGGTCTGCTCGCTTCTCGTGAAGCCAGGCAATCTGAAGGTGGATCTGGACATCAACTATGCCGTAATGGAAATCCCTAACGATTTCATCGTGGGATATGGATTAGATTATGACCAAGAAGGCAGAAACCTCCGCGACATCTACACGATTGTAGAAGAATAGGAGGATGAAGCATGTGGGAGAAAATTAGTGATTATTGCTTGGATGTCTCCAAGTACTTCTTGACTGCTGTATTTGTCGCATCTTTAATGGTGGATTTGGGTGAAATGCGGTGGTTGCTTTATGCAATTAGTGGCGTTTTGGCAACAATCTTCTTTTGTGCAGGTTTGTTCTTCATATCCAAAAGTAAGGATGAGAAAGAAAGGAAGTATAAAACAACTCGAAAGTATAACAATAAAAATAGGAGGACATAAAATGGATGCATTATTTTTCTTAGGCGTTGTAACAGTTCTCTTTGGAATTGTTTTTGCAGTTCTTTTGTCTCCAAAGGGGCAGAAGTGGGTTAATAAATATAGTTAAGTTTCTGACACAACATAAATATTTTATATATATATTAAGGTAAAAATGAAAAATATCGTAATTTTCGGCGCTCCAGGTGCAGGTAAAGGCACACAGAGCGACAAGATGATCGAGAAGTATGGTCTCGGTCACATTTCTACAGGTGACGTACTTCGTAACGAAATCAAGAACGGTACAGAACTTGGTAAGACAGCTAAGGGTTATATCGACAATGGCCAGTTGATTCCAGACGAGTTGATGATTGACATCCTCGCAAGTGTATACGATAGCTTCGGTAAGGATCACGCTGGTGTAATCTTCGATGGTTTCCCACGTACCACTCCACAGGCTGAGGCTCTGAAGAAGATGCTTTCTGAGCGTGGTCATAAGATTGCTGCGATGATTGAGTTGGCTGTTCCTGAGGATGAGCTGATGGCTCGCCTGATTAACCGCGGTAAGGAAAGTGGCCGTTCTGATGATAACGAGGAGACTATCAAGAAGCGTCTCAATGTTTATCATACACAGACTGCTCCGCTCATCGACTGGTATGAGAAGGAAGGCATTCATCACCACATCGAGGGTCTCGGTACTGTAGATGAGATCTTCGCTCGTGTTTGCAATGTAATCGACAAACTCTAATAAGTATAATGTTAAGTGGTAAGTATTAATGTTAAATGTTAAATGTTAAATGTTAAGTTGGGCATACGCCCTATGTACGCTTAACCTGGCATTTAGCACTTGGCATTTAACACTTAACACTTAACATTTAACATTTAACATTATAATAATCAAATGGCTGAATCCAATTTCGTAGACTACGTAAAGATACAATGCCGCTCTGGTAAGGGTGGCAAGGGCTCCATGCACCTGCGCCACGTAAAGTACC
>OQWM01001063.1_pt1 | contig 18844 bp, 1 predicted proteins | sample 1691531 | NCBI WGS metagenome assembly OQWM01 (sample SAMN03418257, study PRJEB22391) | human gut metagenome | biome: human-gut; feature: organic feature; material: feces | host: Homo sapiens | place: Tanzania | collected 2013-01
GCCGGAAACCACGAGGGTGCCATGTATGCCGATGTGGATATCATCATCAGAAGTGGTAAGGTGGCTCGTATCGTAAACGGAACTTTGGGTGCCCAAACAGAGTTTGAACTCACCTACAATAACCAAACATACAAGGTGCCTTGCAATACCTATATGGGTAGAGCCAATATTCTGCTAGACCCAGCCAGTTCAGTATATAAGAAAAGCGATGATTCGAAGGAGGTGGATAATGCCCGCGTAGTCGTTACCGAACTTTATGGCGGTAGTATGGGACGTGGACATACGGGCTGTGTAAAAATCAACAACCCATTCTATGGTTACAGCACCATTACCATCAATGGCGGAACCTTCAAGATCCTGCCAGAAAACAACACCCAGAAAGACAAAATCCTCTGCGGTATCTTCGGTGCAGGAGCTGGTGGTATGAATGGTATCGGTTATGGTGATGACACAGCCGATACCCATACACCGGATGAAAGCATCGCCTACTGGAATGATAACAATGACGTGATGCTTTATGGTCCTTACGCAGATGCCAAGAACAAACTGGTTCAGTACCATTGCTATAATGCAAATGATTATAAATATACCGATGTAGATCCTTCCCTTACCAACACCCAGATCATCATCAATGGTGGTATCTTCGGTTCTAAGACGGAGAAGATTGACGGCATCTATGCCGGAGGTAGCGGATATATGAGTCCGGGATTATGGACATCTTCCGGTGCCATCCCAAGCAAGACGGGCGGTAACGTATATGGAAGCAAGGATAAAACCGCCGTTTCCCTTACCATCAACGGCGGAGAATTCTATTGCGAGAAAGGTATCTTTGCCGGTGGACGAGGCACCAACCAGTATTATTCCAGCAAACCTTATGGTGGCACAGCCAGCGACTATACTGCCCTCGGTCAGACCTATGGCAATGTAGCGCTGAATATCAACGGCGGAACTTTCTACAGCCCAATCTTCGGAGGTGGTTATGGTGTGGCGGATGCCAAATTGTATCATACAACCGACAACATCACTACCCTCTCAAAGATGGCGCTCATCAAGGGTCAGTCCAACGTCACCATCAATGGCGGTATCTTCTATCAGAACATCTATGGCGGTGGTGATATGGCGGTAGTAGAAAACGAAGGAAATGATGCCACCAACATCACAATCGGTGGAGATGCCGACATCCGTGGTTCGGTCTTTGCAGGTGGCAACGGACGAACAATACGCTTATCCAATCAGACTTTTGATGCAACAAAAGAAAACACCCAGTCACCGGAATTGGTAGGAAAGGTAATCGGCAACACCAACGTCACCTTCACCGGAAGCACCCAGCAGGCTCCTTATATCTATGGCGATATCTATGGCGGCGGCAACCTGGCACAGGTTGAGGGTGGCACCAATGTCAATATCTATGCCGCTCACTTTGCCGGACAGATTTTCGGTGGCGGAAAGGGTAACATTACCGATCAGAATGGAACTACGCTTATCGATCCAAAACAGTTCACTTCTGCCGATATTTCAGGCAATACCTACGTAACCCTGGCACAGGATATGGGTGGACAGGTAGAAGGCGATGACGGAAAGAAGAAGGACAACTTCTCCATCAATGTCATCTGGAATAAGATTTGGGATGCAACAAAGGGAGAAAATGGAGATTTCATCGAATGGAATCCAACAAAGGATAAGACCAATCAAGACAAATTCTATGGTACCGATGCTACCAGCAGCAAGCCTCACTTCCTGAACCCTCACAACATCTATGGCGGTGGAAACCTTGCCTGCAACGTCACTGGTTCCGCCTTTGTAGAGGTAATGAAGGGTATGACTCCATTCGACCTGCTGAATACTGCCGAATGGAAGGAGTCCTACAATGACAACAACTACCCTCACTTCTCCGTCTTCGGTGGTGGATATGGTGAATACACCCAGGTAAATGATACCGAAGTACATGTGAATGTAGAAGGTGATTACGGTATCTATGATGCTGAGGTGAATGATAAGACAGAGCAGTTGGCACGCCCCCATTCAGTTTCCCGTAAAAACTCACGCAAAGGTACCCGTGCCTACAGCGATACAAACAGCGATACAAATACCACTACCCTCCCTGTCTTCGATAATTCCAAGGGTATTCCAAACTTCACCATCCTCGGTGTCTTGGGTGGCGGATATGCCGGCAAAGTAACCAAAACTACCAAGGTACTCGTAGCAGGTAATACCTTCCTTCATCGTGTATATGGTGGCGGATTCGGTGATCCTAACAAGACCGAAGACAATGAGACCGGACAGATTGGCGACAACTCAACAGATGCACGTGCAGAAGTCTATATCAGTGGTGGCAATATATATGGTGATGTATTTGGCGGTGGTGCTGGTGTAGCACCTAAAACACCAGAAGGCATCCACTTCGAGGATGTAGCCCGAGTCAACGGAACCACCCTGGTAGAGGTATCAGATCAGGCGAAGATCTATGGCAAGGTCTTTGGCGGTGGAGATATGGCTAACGTGGGTCCGCAAATTGCGAACCCTGATTATAGAAACAAGCCAAGCAGCGAAACCAAGATTGATCCTAAAACCGGTGTAATCGATACAGAAACAAGATATGCAGCAAGCAAGTATCGCACCCTGGTGAACATCCTCGGTGGCGACATCTTCGGTTCGGTATATGGAGGCGGTAAGGGTCTGCCTAAGGCGCAGGCTGCATCCTACGAGAAGGTGGGCAGAATCAATGGCAACACCATTGTTCATATCGCCAATACCGACATCACCCAAACCATCGCCCTCGACTATAATGGCAACAACGTACCTTACGTCTGGGGCAACATCTATGGCGGCTGTGCCTACGGTACCGTTGATGGCAACACCCTGGTACATATCGAAGGCGGTATGCTGGGCAAAAACATCTTTGGTGGAGGCTACGGCGATATCGTCATCAATAAGGACGAGGATGAAAACCAGAAGGTACTCGGCTGGCTGGATACAGAAAATACTGCAACCTATGCAAACATCCTGGGTAACACCAAGGTACAGATGGATGGAGGTACCTGGATATGGAACCGGAATGCAGATACCAACGGCAACATCACTACCTGGCTGGCAGCTCAGGGAAATGCAGAGAAAATCTTCAGCAGCAAGGAGGAATTCATGAATATGGTACTCACCCTCCAGAAGGTGGAGACCATCGCAGAACTCCCGGAAGGAAAGCTGAAGTCTGCCATCCAGAAAATCCAGAACGACAAGGATACCCAGGAGTTCTTCAGCTTCACAAATGAGAAGATTCTCTCGGGATGCTTCAAAAAGAACAACAACATCTATGGTGGCGGTAACCGTGCCTGCTATGTAGGTACCTATACCGATACCAACACAACAACTGTAAAGGAGAATACCGGTGAAGCTATCGTGGAAATCAACCACTCTCCTCTCGATGACATCATCGACAAGAATGGTCATCCCCTCAGCATGTTCGATGAGACCACCCTGCCGGGGCTCTGCTGGTATCTCAGTGCCAAGAACCCTTCCAACCCTCAGTTCTCTGTCTTCGGAGCCGGATATGGTGCCAATACCAAGGTGGCTAAGACCCTGGTCTATGCCCAGCCGGGAAGCAAGATTAACGATAATGGTCTGTTGGAAGTAAATGGAGTAAAATATCGTTATCTCAACCAGACCAAGGACTATAATACCTACGTTGCCTTCGAGAAGCAGCTCTATAATGATTTCACAAAGCTTGACCCGGTTGTTAAAAAGGAATTATATGGTAGTGATGGTAACGACAAAGATCCTAACACATACCAGCGATACCGTGCCAGCTGTCTGGCTTGGACGCTCGGTTTGCCGGGCTTCTCGTTCCAGACCATACATGGAGGTGGCTTTGCGGGATATGTTACGGATAGCACCTATGTGGAAACCGACTGCCAGCTTTTCTGCGAAAATATCTATGGTGCAGGTCTCGGTGCCATACCTTATGGAGACAATACCAATAGCGATAAATATGATTTCGGTTCTGTAACCGGCAATTCCAAGGTATTTGTCAAATCGGGCTTTATCGCCAGAAATCTCTATGGTGGCGGTGCCGGTATCGAATCAGTAAAGACACCTGACGGCGAGTTTATCGACTTCCCAAACATGGCTCACGTCAACAAGACTGAAGTACATCTGTATGGACGGGATGTCCATTTCCAGGCAACAGGAGGAATGATAGACCGTACCATCGTGATGGGAAGCGTATATGGTGGTGGAGATGTTGCCAATGTTGGCTCCACAAAAGCAGACAGCACTACCTTGGTCAATATCCGAGGAGGCTCTATCTACTCTGCTGCCTTTGCAGGTGGCAAGGGACGCCTCCTAACCCAATGTAAAGATTATAAGAAACTGGGCAGCGTTAAGGGAAACACCTATCTGCTTATTGACAGACCATGTATGACCTACCCTTATTGGGACGACGATAATAAGGCATATAAAGACCCTTCTGACAGTGAAAACATGGAGCATCCGAATGAAACAACCAACACAGACATTATCCCAAATCTTCTGGAACGCATATACGGAGGCGGTCAGAACGGTATCATAGAGGGCAACACCACCGTAAGAATCTATGACGGCTACATAGGTCATGGTATCTATGGTGGAGGTTTGGGCAGCTGCGACAGCATCATCGTCAATGGTCAGGATTCTCTGGCTGTCACATCGGCAGACGTCAGTGGCAACACCAATGTTCTCATCTATGGAGGAAGGGCGCTGCTTACCTCTTACTGGAAACCGGAGACCCGTTCATGGGAAAAGACAAGCACCTTCGATGGTATCACCTATTCTCCACAGTACGACCATGAAGCCTTGAAGTTCAAGATCAACCACAACATCTATGCCGGTGGTAATATCGCCTGCGAGGTAGGAAAGAACACCTACCTCACCATGGCAAAGGGACTGCTGCACAAGGATACAAAAGTAGTTTCCAGTCAGGTTGTCGACGATAAATACAACTTCTTCGATACCAATGAATGGAAGGAGATATATAATAAGGTGGGATCCCCACACTTCTGCGTATTCGGTGGCGGCTTTGGAGAACATACCGTCATCAAGGGAGACACCCATGTGAATATCGCCATGGAAGGTCGTGGCAGTAAGATTGATCCATCCATCGACCTGGTTCCGGGTCTGGAGCACAAGCACTTCTGGAGCAGATATTCCGTAATGGACTTCGTGGGTGGTGGCTATTCCGGTAAGGTAGAAGGTGAAACCTTCGTTACCGGTAAGGGCGGTGCCTTCTGTCGCCGACTCTTCGGTGGCGGATTCTACAATTCTGTCAAGGCTACCCATGTGAATATCCAGGCAATGGACTGCCGTGATATCTTCGGAGGCGGTATGATGGGTGATGTCATCGAGAGTACCGAGGTGAATATCGGAAAGGACGACGAGGCTGCAACCTCTTCTGAGAGCGAATCTGCAGGAAGCGGATCTGCAGGAAGCGAATCTGCAGGAAGTACCTATACCCACAAGGATATCTTCATCCACGGCAACGTGTTCGGAGGCAATGATGTTTCCGGTTATGTCAACATAAACGATACCGACGGCTATTTCGCCGACAATGGCGGCGAGGGTACCCATATCAATATCTATGGCGGTCATATCGACGGCAATGTCTATGGTGCCGGCAATGGCGATTACCTCTATGCCCTCGACCGAAAGGGCAACACCCAGGTAACCGTCAACGAGAACTATCCGCTCAACCCGAACGACCCAAGTTCGGAAACCACCCCATTGGTATTCTCCGTACCGATGCGTGCCAGCATGCCTTCTCACAAGGCGGCTAGCGATGCGGCAAAGATGGTGAACATCAACTCCTGGCGACCATTGACCAACAAGGTGAATATCTACATCGCCGGCAAGAATGCCAACGATACCGTTCTCATCAAGGGTGATGTCTATGGAGGCGGTAACTCTGCCACCGTACTGAAGGTGAAGGATGCCAAGACCAAGTCTTCTGATGCTACCTGCGGTAGCGTCAACATCAAGATTGGCAGCTATGTCAACATCCACGGACTCTTCATGGGTTGCAACGGCGATGCCCTCTTTACCGCATCCGAGGACAACAACTTCATGAACAAGTTCCAGAAGTTGAATGGCGATTACTATGATACCAGCAAGGAGTTGAACTTTGCTGACAGCATCGACTGGGTGAACGATCCATCCAACCGTGGTATCAGCACCCTGTATCTCCCTACCCAGAGCGAGCAGCGCCCACTGGTCTATCCTCACCTCATCGACCTCTATTTCCAGCCGGTAGAGATGAATATCCAGGGAACTTTGGACTGGGATCAGGATTTAAAGAACTGTACCATCGGTTCCTTCTTCTGTGGCGGAAACCGTGGCAACATGAATATCTATCCGGATGCAGATGGCAAGGTGGTGGATTATACCTTCCCTAAGGGTCTTACCATCACCGAAAAGATTGTGGGTGGATGCAACAATGCCAACTACGACTACAACGGACAGGTTACCCACGAGGGTGGTTATCTGCTCGGTCTGGCTCATTCCACAAAACCATTCATCAACCTCACCATCCAGAACAAGTTTGCGCCGAAGGAAGTAAATGGTGCCTACCAGGGCGGATGCGTCTATGGAGGTTGCTTCAATTCCGGAACGGTAAGAGGCGACATCACCATCCATCTGCAGAGCGACCTCCTGGCTGGCAAGGACAAGCAGAAACTGGAAGCTGCCAACGATTCGCTTGCCACCAATCCGAAATTCTCCAGCCTCAATGTCTATGGCGCCGGCTATGGTATGGAGAGTTATGTATATGGCAACACCCGTATCATCATGGGTGAGAACATCAAATGCGTAGAGCCGACAGAAGAGAACGGAATGTTCAAGGCTTGTGGCGTAAATGACAAAGGGAATACGGAAGGCTTGGGCGTTTCTGCCAACTTCGTCTATGGTGGCGGTCAGCAGGGTAATGTCATCGGTCTTACCGATGTGGATATCCTCAATGGCCACATCTTCCGTTCGGTTACCGGCGGTTCCTATTCCGGTTATGTCTATGGCTCTACCCAGGTAAAGGTGGGTTATCCTACCTACTATCAGGTCAACTCCCTGAAGAATGGAAAGTATATCCTCAACCGTACCGACCAGAAGAACAGAGAACTGAAGAACAACGATGGCACCACGGAATCACCTACCATCAAGCAGGAGATTCATCTCCTTGCCGGCGAGCTGATTTCGCAGGGCGTATATGATGACATCATCAAGATAGATAATGGTACCCCTATAGATATTTCAGAGAAGAAGGGTGAGTATTTCACCAAGGTTACTTCCAATGATCCATCTATGGGTTGGGACAACGTACACATCAAAATCGACGAAGCTATCTATGGCGGAGGATATTCCCTCGCCCAGGGTACATCCGTCTTGTCAAACAATACCACGGTGCTCAAGCTGACCAATGGAACCAATGCCGGCTTCGGAGGCAATACCCTGATTCTGGTAGCAGATCATAAAGATAGTGAACACATCACCATCTCGCAACAGGATATGAAGGAAATCAGTCTTCCGAATGGTACCGACCTCTATGGCTATTATTATAAATACTACGATGATGAGAACAGTAAGCAATATACATATCGCTTCATCTATGAACAGGTCAAGTACATCAAGGGCGATCAAGTTCCAGATGGCTTGAAGGGCTGTCGTGAGAATAAATTCTATGAGTACGACAGCGAGGGTGGTATCTTCGGCGATGGTCACCTCTCCTACGCCCAGGGCTTCCGCAGTGCGGACATCTCGGGTTACGGTTTTGCCGAGCATACCATCAACAATCCGAAGATTATCAATACCTTCCAGCGTATGGACCTCCTCCGACTGGAGGACAACTGCTTCTCGCTGCTCGGTGCACGCGACTATACCGTCAACGAAATCAACAAGACTCCTTACTCTATCGCACGTGTGGGAGAAATCAAGATGGTGGCTAGCGATATCCAGTTGACCGATGGTAAGCTGCAGGCTGAGCAACCAGAGAGTATCAAGACATCGGAGAGCACTCAAGCATCGGATGCCTTTAAATATAAAGCCAAGGCACGCAACTATATGGGTCTTGCCAACAACATCCATTATGTAGGTGCGGTGAAATCCAATGTCAGTTTCTCTAAGGATACCTGGCACAATGAGTATGGTGAGGCATCTGCTAAATCATATCAGGCTTTCAAGCAGGAAATAATCACCAATTACGAAAAAGACAAGCAGCAGAATGTATCAGAATTCCGGAGCCGCAACAACGGTACGGCAAAGAATATGATTGGCATCGCCTCGGGTTATGCCTTGAAGATTCAGAATGCACAGGAATCCATCGACCCAGACACCAAGAAGATGAAGGAGACGATCTACTATGGTCCTATCTATGGTGTCATAGAGATGAACCTGATGAATGCCCGTACCGGTGAAGGTGGTGGATATGTCTATGCAGACAACATTCATGAAGTACCAGGTGAAAACTCCAAAGGCTTCCTGGAAACCACCGGTAACTTCGTCTTCCCTTTGAATAAGCGCAACACAGGAAACAACCGATACATCATCGACGACTGTTCGCCTACCGGATTCTACGCCATGAAGAATGGAGCGGATCCTGATTCTACAGAAATACACTACTGGTATGTCACTGGTTTAAACTATTATTATAACGCCCACATCACGGGTTATACCTATAAGGAAAACATCCACTTCGACAACGACAACTCGGATGGTCTTACCGCCCTTGCCGGACTGAAGAAGGGACAGACGGTATACATCAAGAGCTGGAAGATGAGAAGTGGACATGATGAAAAGTATGAGTGCGATTTGGAAACTGCTAAGACAGCCGGTAAATACACACTCTATGTAGGAGCTTCGGCAGACAAAGACTACAACACAAAGGGATTTGCAGCTAAACTGCCAATGACCGGTACAACGGATGAAGGTACGTATGATGAAAACAATTATATCAACAAGCAACTTCCGTCTGACCTGAATGGCGATGCCAAGATCTCATTCCGACTGATAGATAACAATACCGATGCATCTCCGGATTATTACCACAAGCATCTGGAAAAGAAATGTCAGGCTACGCTGGTATTGGGATCCAAGCTGCTCGATGAAGACGGAAAACCTAAGTTAGATGATGATAATAAGGAGATAGAATATACCTATACCATCTTCCTCACCATCGAATATGTGCAGGGACCTAACTTCACCGGACATATCACCATCGACAACTGTGCTTTGCCGGGAGAGATGATTCGTCTGAAGAAAGACCAGGTGAAGATTGCTTCCGACCAGGCTTTCGCACCGAATGGCTACTTCTGGCACATCGGCAAGGTGAAGAAGAATGACAAGGGCGATTTACTGTTTGATGAAGCCGAATCCTGGCTGACGAAGACCAAGGATTCAAAGAATACCTACAAGCAAGGCGATAAGATTGACGAAAACCGCAAGGACCTCTTTGCAGGTAGCGTCTATGACAAGACCCTCGACTATCTGGATATCCCAGCCTACTACTTCATGAATGGCTACGGCGTACAGCTGGGTGTTACCATGAACGGTTTCAATGATGTGGTCTTCCCGGTTACCATGGCGGCTGGCGATACCCTCACGGTTCACAACTACCACGAAATGGATCCGCATAAGACCGGCATCGATCTCCGTCTTTCCGAAGCCATAGAAAGAGTTTCTACTGAAAAGAACTTGGCAGAACCTCGCATCTATATCAGCGACCAGGACGACCTGAAGGCATTCGGAACCTTCATCTCCGCAGCAGAAAATAACGGAGGAAAGAACGCCCAGTTCATCCTGCAGAACGACCTGGAGATTCCTGCCGATTATACTGGCAGCAATGCCATCTTCCAGGGAACCTTCCATGGCAACGGACATATCCTGCGCGGATTGGAGGAAAAGAAGACGCTCTTCGCTGCAAACCAGGGTAACATCTATAACCTCGGATTGTTAAGCGGAAGCATCGCACAGCAGAATAGCAGCAGCACTGCTTCGGGCTACCACTGCTGTTTCGAATATGCTCCGTCAGCATCTCCTGATAAGCCTATCGTATATGATATGGATGGAAAGGCTAGCAATACCTATACCAAGGATGACTTCAAGTATGGTAAGGTAGCCTACGATCTGAACGGATACTATCTGAAAGCAAAACAAGGTAATAGTACCGATGCAGACAAGGCTGCACTGAAGTACGTCTATGATTATTATGCCAACGGCGACTACCAGTATGCCCACCGTACCGATGCCATCACGGGCAAGAATACAGGTATCACCTATCTCCGTACGGGTCAGGACAGTGATCTGCCAAACTATGGCAAGGCGGCTACCCGTCACGACAAGACACATACCATCGACCAGGCGCGCGCACAGGATTATCAGGCTGCAACGGAGGAGACCAAGGAGTCGAGAACAGGCAACTATCTCCCACAGTTCAACAAGAACGCAAAGAAAGGCGGAGAGCCGATGAACGACTTCCTCTTCTGGGGACAGGACCTCCAGTCTTCTCCAGCCCTCTATCCTGCCCGCATCACCTCCCAGGAAAACCGATATATGAGCAATCGTGTATATCGCACGGTTGGTTACTACGGCAGCACCAAGAAGGGACTGTATCACTATAATGCCTACAACCAGGGAACCAAGAATATGGGAACCTACGTGCACATCCCATCCACTACAGCCATCGACTTCACGGCTCAGGATGACAATGCCACCAGCTTCTATGATTTCATCATCAAGAAGGGCGTTACCCAGAACCTCCTGGTTTATACCAATGCAGAAAGCAATGTGACAAGCAGTAAGGATGCCTACGATGTAGTGCACAGTACGCTGAACTACGACGAGCAGACTTCCGAAGATCGCATCCAGGGCCATCATATCATCCGAGGCAAGGATGCTACAGGAAAGGTTTCCTACGCTACCCCACTTCTCCATCTGGTAGAACGCACACCGGCAGGAGAAAACAGCGAGGGCATAGCCTGCGACAACAACGACTTCTGCGTACCGATTCCATTCTCGGTAACCAGCCATGCCTGGTATGTACGCAAGCCATCGATCTATGCCAACGATGCTACCGGAGCCTGGGAAGGCATCTGTCTGCCATTCACCGTCAACAAGGCGGAGGCTTCTCTCAATGGTGAGATTACCCATTTCTATGGCGAGGATACCAAGTATGGTACCCAGTACCACGAATACTGGCTGAGAGGTCTCACATCTGTAGATGTAGATCAGAAAGGCGGCAAAATCTTAGCCACTTTCCAGCGCCCGGGTACCGCTTCCGGTCTCTTCCAGGCAGGAAATGCAGGAAGTGCTGAAAGTGCAGCATCTCCGGATTATATCTTCGAGAATCATTTCTTCGAAAATACTTACGGAGACCTGCTATATAATAAGGTGGAGAATCCATACTACACCCAGCAGCATACCTACGCAGGCTATCAGCCTCTCAAGGCAGGCACGCCATACGTAGTCCGCTTCCCGGGTGAAAGATTCTATGAGTTCGACCTCTCTTCTGTATTCTACAACAATCTGAAGAATGCGAAGGAGCCGGCACAGACCATCACCTTCCATGCTTTCGGAGAAAGCTATTCGGGCAATGACGCTGAGAAAAAGGGTGCCATCGTGATTCCGAAGACGGAAGAGATGAAGACCCTCCCGGCAGAGATGAAGACCGAAGCCAGCGGCTATGCGCACATGGGAACCTTCGCAGCCAGAAAGGTAAAAGAAGACGCTGTCTATGGTATGAACGCCCAGGGAACAGCATTCGATGATGCCTCTACCCTGGCTACCGTGATGCCTTTCCGCACCTATATGGCAAAGACCCAGACCGCAGCCCAGACCCGTTCTGCCAATCCATCCGTGATTCATATTGCAGAGACAACGGGCATCGACCGGATAGAACCGGAGGTAAACGGCAACGAGGAGGACAGCGAATCGGGCGATCACCTCATCATCCGTTCCATCGGCAGCAGCCGTGTCAAGGTAGAAAGCACCTATAGTATCCAGCTCAAGGTCTTCGCCTCAACCGGTCAGCTCTACCGCATCCTCGATGTTCAGCCAGGCACCGCCACCTACAGCGGTTTCCATCCTGGCCTCTACATCTTCGGAAAGGCTAAGGTAATAGTGAAATAACACAGGCTGCACAAAATCATGGTGAAATAACACTGGCAGCACGCCCTGAAAGGGCAGAAGCTCCTAGCCCAGGGTAACACCCTGGGTAACCAAATAACGAGCAATGCGCCCTGTAAGGGCAAAAGCTTTAAAACAGATAATAAATCTTCGAAAATAATGAATAGAATAAATAAGATTTCAGCCGGCAACTTCCTCCATTCCCTCATCCTCCTCGTAATGATGGGATGGATGGAGAGTGCGTGGGCACAAACCGAGCAGCTGATTTACTCCACCGATTTTACGGAATGGGATGACATTGACCGTGAAACAACCATCGGTAAGACGGTAACCCAATGGACAGACTATAGCAATGAACCGCTCACCTTCACCCTTAATGGTGCAGGTGTAGACCCGAAAGGTACGAATTCAAAATTCGCGAATTATACCGGTTACCTGATAACCGCCAAATATACAGATGAATACAGCAAAGGCGAGCCGAGTGTCGTAACCTCTCCATTAGATAGCATTACGAAAATCGTACTGACTCAGGCTGCGACTGGAGGCACTCGAGGTATCAAGGTATCAGTCAGTACAGACGGAGTAAATTGGGATGTCCTCTATAAGACATACACAAAAACAGGAAGTGAAACACTCACGATTCCTGTCAACCGCAAAAACTGCCAAATCAAGTTTGAAAACCTGACCCTTAACCAAAACGCATATATCGTAGACCTCAAAATCTACGGTAGCCCTACTGGCAGTTCAAATAGAATCAAAATGCTGACCTTTGAACCCCAAGAGGGCATCATCGGTAAATATCCTACCAAGATAAAATGTGACAAGGACGGAAAAGCCGTCATACCATCGGGCAATACTTTCTCCAAGCCAGGTTATACCTTTGAATCCTGGACTGATGGAACCAATGAGTATACACCAGGCGATACCTGTGCTTTTACCACCGATGTTACTCTCAAACCAAAGATGAGGGCAAACTCTTACCATCTATACGATAACAACCAGGCAGCAACGGTGGTATGGAGTTTCGACCCGGCAAACTCCCCTGCCATCAATATCTTTTCATCAAACAGCCAGAAAGACCTCTCCTATGCCCTTCCTGTCAACATCTATATCGATGAGAAAACGCAGGAAACACAGGATGTGGCGCTGGGTATCAATGTTGGAAAAAACGGAAAGGTGGATAATACGTCATCCACTGATATCAAGGGAGCGCTGGTAAAAGCTGGAACCACATTCACCATTCCAGCTATCTATGGTATGAAAGTTGCCTTCAACGCATCTCCTGCCATTAATGAAGTTACCTATCAGGAAGATGCTGACACCTATACCTATACAATGGCAGAAGACTGCAATCTCTATGATATTACCGTTACTTATCCCGTATTACCGGATGTAGTAACGGAAAACGAGATTGCCAAGGATAACTATTCCTTCCCGAACGAAAAGAAGGAACTGGCGGGTTCGGCAACAATCACCCTAAACTCCCCTCACCTGAATACCGGCAAACGATACAAACCGGGAGAAACCATCACCCTTTCTGCCCAGCCGGAATATGGCTACCAGATTAAGGAGTTCAGGGTAAAAGGCAGCGATACGCCTCTCACTATGACAGAGACTACAGATGCCGCCACAGGCAAAACCATCAAGACTGCCACTTATACCGTTAAAGATGGCATCAATACCCTGCAGGTAGTCTATGAGCACCTTCAATTATATAAGGTACAGGCTCAGGTAGATAATTACAAGTCGGGATCCATCGTTCTGAAACCCAACTATCCGCAGTTTGCCCAAGACATCACTAAGCCAGATGAAAACGGCAGAGAAAGAGTGGTTGGAAAAGAATGCTGGTACACGGAGGGAACAGAAGTTTCAGTCTCTGTAGAAGGTACAGAAGGCTATATCGTCAACGCCTGGACAATAAATGAAGAGACAAAGGTACTGGCAGACAACCTTTATACCTTCACGGTGGGTCAGACACTCACATCCATCGCAGTAAGCCTGAGGGAAGGATTGACAGGAACTGTAGTCTTTGACTACACATCAGCTAAAGTGAATGGCAAGACGGATGCCTATCGCGATGCGGAAAGCATGCCGATAGCCACCATCAGCAACGCCAGATCCTTCACCATCCCGACCAATTATACCTTCTTCAAGAACATAGATGAGAACGATAAGGCTACCGAGGAAAGCTATACGCTTCAGCATTGGGTAGATCAGGAGGATAATAAGACAATATATGAATTAGGCCATACCTATTCCTTCAGCAAGCCAAACATCACCCTGGTGCCTTATTTCAAAAAGAATCCTACCACCCAAATCAATCGTGTTACGAATCCGACCATCCGATATGATTTCGGAAGAAAGATACATTATTATGATGATCCTGATACCCTGGAACAGCGAAAGGTTTGTGCCCAGGCTGTCAACATCGGCAGCAACGAGAAACCATTCTGGACTTCCAAGGTATTTGTCACAACCCTGAAGGAAGGTAAACAGTATAAATATATGCGAGACGTAGCAATGTGGTGCGATACCGGCAAGAAGGGATTTATCAGGAATACAGACCAGGAGGAATGGGCAGCCTTCGGTCCGGGTACTACCTTCTGGGTTGCAGCCGGAGCAGGAACCCGAATCTCGATGATGACCTACTCTCCTATCACTTCCACCACGATAGACGGTGTGGTGCCTACGCTCGATGAAGCCCGTACCCAGGCTGAACGACAGAAGGCGGGAGATAACCACCGGTATGTATATGCCTATACCACCCAGAATCCGGAACTCCGCATCCCGATCGTCATCGGTGATGACTACTCCTACTACCAGTGGATAGAATTGGCTACCCTGGCTGCCAACAAGATGAATCTCAAGGTGAAGGTAGATAACCCGGAGCATGGCAAGATTACCAACGTTACGGCAGAATACAAAAATGAAGAAATCAAGCAGGAAGATGGCAGTTATCTCATCCGTCAGGGTGATAAGGTGACGATCCAATTCGAAAGACTGTTCGGATATGAATTCGACAAGATAGTAGATCACAATAATAATGCCGCAACCTACAATGACTACAAGCTGACGTCCGAGGAACCAACTCCAGATGAAAAGAAGCAGGGTAAGAGAACCAGATACACGCTGGTATTTGAAATCAATACCCACTGCAATCTCGAAATCTGCTTCAAGGAGAAACCTACCTATTACATTACCTATAAAGGTGGACCAAACGCCATGGGTTCAGCTCCTCAGGCGGCATGGGTAGAGGAAGGAGACGACTTCACCATCCCAAAGAACCGCACCCTCTACTACGAAGGACATACCCTGGACCACTGGGAAACGAAAATCAGTTCTGATGCCCAGGAGACAACAGAGACTCCGAAGGAATATCACATCGGACAAGCCTATCAGGCAGAAGCCAAGGACCTCGTACTATATCCGGTATTCAGAACCAACGAATTCAATATCTTCGATATCGAAAATGCAACTACTGCCACCTGGCACTTTGCCCAGAAGGATGGAGCTCCGGAGATTCTCTATTCGGGAGTAAATGGCATCCTGGTTACTCAGGTAGAAAACGTAGTAAACAATGAGAAGAAGAAGATTGACTTGAAGATCGACCTGGTGGGTAACAAGGATGACCTGAAGAATGGAAAGAGTGGTAAGTTTGACAATACCATCGAAAAGACTAACGGGGAAAATATTGTGATTAACAATGGTTCTGCCATCAACTTCCCAGCTACACCAAACTGTAAGGTAAAGCTGACGGCAACCGACAAAGCTCCTACCTCTGTGACCATTGCTGGCAAGAATCAAGAGGATAAAGATTATTATACGGTAGGCGATAAATATATTGAAGTAACCAGCGTGCAAGGAGCATCGCATACAGCAGCTTTCTCTGCCAACGTGAATGCCATCGACTTCATCATTACCTATCAGAAACAGGAGGGCACAGACAGAACGGCAATCCAGTCGCTGACCTGTAATGGAGTTACGCTATCGGCAGAAGAGATTGCAGAACAGATGAAGCAGAACCAATACGTTACCTTCAACGTAGATGTATGGAATAAGGACCAAAACAAGGAAGAAGTTCCAAAGCTTTCAGGAGTGGCAACGGCAAATGGTACGGTATCAGTAACCAAGGCGCCAACCCTCACCGATCCGGAAGGCATCATCACGGTAACTACCACGGGAGGTATCGCCGTAGCCACCTACCCTGTGAAGCTTGTCTATCAAAACCCTTCTGTTGGACTACAGCTCACCGGATACAAGATAGGAAACAAGGAATACCAGACGGGAACAAATGAAGTATGGGATGCCCCAGAAAGCGGTTCCATCCAACTGAACTTCAATCATACGATGCAGAAGGCTAGCTTCAAAAGCAATGGTAAAACCTATGAGTCGGAAGCAGGTACCCAGTTGGTATTCAAATACTGGGATCTCACACCAGGAGCAACCTATCAATATCAGATTCCTGCCAATACGCTGACAGATATCTACGGCACATCCTATCCATCGGATCTCTCCCTTACCCTCCATATCCAGACGAAGGCAAGTGAATACAAGCACAAAACCTTTGACTATGTGGTAACAGATGGAGATATCGATGCAGCCATCGACGCAGCCAATGCAAAGACGGACGACAAGCGCTTCTATATCTTCGTTCCTGATGGTGATTACCATATTGGAATCGGCAAGGACAATGAGAAGACGGATCTTCAGAAAAGCAATATCTCGCTCATCGGACAGAGCCAGAGTGGAGTCACCATCTGGAACCAACCTAAGGTAGAAGGTCTCCGAACCACAGCTACCCTCCATCTGGATAAGGAAACTACCGACTTCTATGCCCAGGATTTGAAGCTGGAGAACCGCTTCGACTATTGGTCTGCAGGTAGCGCCGGACGAGCTGCCGCCTTCCACGACCAGGGCAACAGAACCATTATGAAGAATGTATCCCTCATCAGCTATCAGGATACCTACTTCTCCAACAATGCCGGTGCCGACAGCAGAGCCTATTTCGAGAACTGTGATATCGCAGGAGTCGTGGATTTCATCTGCGGTGACGGAAATATCTGGTTCGAAGAATGCAACCTCATCCACCGCGACCGTGCAAGTAACAACATCGTGGCGGCAGAACAGGGTAAGATTCAGGAATGGGGATATGTGTTCAACAACTGTACCATCAAGACGGAAAAGGAGAATCCGCAGCACCATCGGGATTACAACTGGACCCTCGCCCGTCCGTGGAACGACTATCCTACCTGTACCTTCCTCAACACCACCATGAAAACCCTCCCGAAACTCACCGGTTGGGGCAAGATGGATACCGGCAGAATCATCCGCTTCCATGAATACAAGAGCAAGAATGCTGAGGGTAATCTGATTTCCCTGAGTACCCGATCACTCACGGCATGTTCCCCAGGAGCCGGTTCTGAAGAATGCGTACTCAGCGATGTTCAGGCAGCAACCTATACCAAGCGAAATGCCCTGGGTGGTTCCGACGGTTTCGAACCCGACAAACTCTGTACCCAGATCAACGCCCAATCCGGCATCATCGCTGGCAGAGAAGCTGCAGAAAAAGATATTGTATGGAAGGATGACATCGTGCTGGAAGACAATCTCCTGAAATGGAACAAACAGGAGGAAGCCCTCTGCTACTTCCTCTTCAAGCAGAATGAAGATGGCAAATGGATCTATCTGGAGAATACCACCAGCAATCAGGTGAATCTCACCAACTATCGTGCCGGTTTCTACTGCGTACGGGCTGCCAACCAACGTGGCGGACTGGGAGGAGCTACCAAGACGATAGAATATGTGGTAGCCGATCCATACGCATTGGAAATCAAGAAAGTGAAAGGTTACAAGGAGAGTGATAAAGATTATGGCTGGACCACCATCTGTCTGCCGTTCAACGCCAAGGTACCGGAAGAGGTAAAGGCATACGCTGCCACGGCGCATAACCAGACGGATGCAGAATCGAAGATTACCGACTTCACCATGACGCTGACTCCGGTAACGGTGATAAATGCCAACAAGGGTTATGTGGTTTACGGTCCTGTAGGCGCTCACGATTTCCATCCTACCTCGCGAACCTGCGAGAACGTGACGATTCTGAAGGGAAATCCTAGCAAGGAAGCCATTGATAAGAACAACAACAATGGCTACGTGCTTTCCTACAAGGCATCGTGGGGATTAGGTTTCTACAAGTACACGGGCTCTACCCTAGCCGGCAACCGTGCGTGGCTGCCGAAGGAGATGGTGAGTGACGGCAACCAGGAGAGTCTCTCATTAGGCAAGCGTGGCATCACCTTCAGCTTTGCCAAGGGAGCCACCCCAGTTCTCCTCCCGAAGAATGATGAAGAAGAGAAAGAGGAACCTATCTACAACCTGCAAGGTCAAAAAGTAGATAAATCCTCTGCCCACCAAGGCATCTTCATCACCCGCCAGAAAGGCAAGTTCTACAGAAAATAAAGTTTAAAGACACACAAGAAAAAAGCACGAGAAAAGGCTGGCAGGAAAAATTCCTACCAGCCTTTTATTTTGCCCCACGCAGATTAAGTAATTTTTTAAGTCACGCAGATTTCGCAGATTACGCAGATTTTTCTTCTTCTACATCATTTATCCGCAGATGAGACCTATACGGTCGGATTTCGCAGATCTTTCTTGAGATTCTTCCAAGCATGTCATGGCAATGAAAATCTGCGTCATCTGCGAAATCTGCGTGACC
>OQWM01001065.1_pt1 | contig 18821 bp, 14 predicted proteins | sample 1691531 | NCBI WGS metagenome assembly OQWM01 (sample SAMN03418257, study PRJEB22391) | human gut metagenome | biome: human-gut; feature: organic feature; material: feces | host: Homo sapiens | place: Tanzania | collected 2013-01
GCGGCGATACCGGTTCATCTACCGTAACGATCGCTCCGTCCGGGTTTCCCACCAAAGACAGAAGGGAGATCCAGCAGCTGTCATTATATACTTTATATCTTTCTTTTAACTCCATATCATTGATATAAGAGGAACCATTCAAACGTATAATTGGCATTTCCATGATATTTTTCATTCTCCATTCTCAAGGTATAATTGACATAATTATAACACATCTTTGACACGATGTAAACAGCAGTCACATCTTTCTTGTCCTTTCCGTATACTAAAACAAAAGTAACTATTCAGGATCCTGCGAATGTATGAGAGAGGAGGAGGAGCCTGAATAGTTACCAAAGAAAAGGTATATGGAGGATTTCGTATGAATCGTGTCCGTGAAATCGTCAAAGCCTCTTATGCACATGGGGCTCATATCTATGGGGCAGGGAGCTGCATCGCCATACTCGACAGCGGAATTGCCCCGCATCCGGACTTTAGCGGGCGCATCGTCGGATGGCATGACGTCCTTTCTTCCACCCGCCAGCCTTACGATGACTACGGTCACGGAACCCACGTCGCCGGGATTGCCGCCGGAAGCGGTCAGGCAAGCCGGGGATTGTACCGCGGTATCGCTCCCCGGGCGGATCTCGTTGCAGTCAAAGTGTTGAACCGCTACGGTGAGGGGACCGTCGAAAGCATCTGCACCGGCATCGACTGGGTTCTCCGAAACCGAATGCGCTATGGCATCAACATCGTAAATATTTCCGCCGGCACCGCCAAAGAAAAGCAATTTGATGAATCCTCTCCTCTCGTGCGGAAAGTAGAGGAACTTTGGGATGCCGGTCTGGTCGTCGTGGTTTCTGCCGGAAACCGCGGTCCGGAAGCCGGTACGATCAGTGCTCCCGGAAACAGCCGCAAAGTCATTACGGTCGGCTATTATGGCAGAGAGGGAAATTCCGGTACCGGTCCGACCATCCATTGCATCAAAAAACCCGATGTCATCACGCCGGGAAGCCATATCGTCAGCTGTCATCATACGAACATCGAAAAAGTTCCGTATACGAAAAAAAGCGGCACCTCCATGGCAACTCCCCATGTTGCAGGCGGTATGGCAATCGTAACTCAGTATGTTGAGGACAACTTCCCCGGTCTCAGCACCAGGGAGCGTCAGGCAATGGTCGATCGCATCCTCATGAGCACCGCAACCCCCGTTATCGAAGCAGGCGGCACCTATGCTGCCGTTATGGATCAGGGCGCAGGCGAAATGAACCTTGCAAAGGCTGTTACCACCAAGGCATACCTCACCGCAGAAGGCACCTACAGCAACCGTCCGAAGCTTGAACTCGGTGACGATCCCGAGAAGACCGGTGTTTACACCCTCACCTTCACCGTTCATAACTTCGGCACCACTGCTCTTAACTACACCATCGATCCTTCCGTCCTCCTTGAAGACATCGGTCTGCTCGGCTACATGGACGAAGCTCAGGAACTCCCCGTCATCATTTACACCGGCGAAAGCTGGGATATCGCTGCTGAAGGCGACGAAGTCCTCCTCGGCGACGTAAACGGCAACGGCACCGTTGAAATTGCAGACGCTGTTAAGATTGCACGTCATGCTCTCGAACTCGAATCCTACGACGAAACTGTTTGCGACGTAAACGGCAACGGCGTTGTAGAAATCGCAGACGCTCTCCTTGCAGTGCGCGTTGCAATGGAGCTTGCGGAACCCACTTACACCTCCGCAGGTTATGTAAGAGTTGATAAGCCCGACGTTGTTACCGTCCCCGCAGGCGGCGAAACCGAAGTCACCGTAACTCTCAACTTGACCGACAACTGCAAAGAATACCTTGATGAGTACTACACCTCCGGCGCAATCGTAAACGGTTACATCGAGCTGATGCCCGTTTCCGAAGCTGACGGCGTAAGCCTCACCATCCCGTTCCTCACCTACTACGGCGACTGGAACTATGCAGCAACCGTTGACCGCGGATATTACTATGATGAATATCCCTTCAACTCCAACAACTACGCCAACACCGTCGGCTTCAAGAAGGGCAGCCAGAAGCTCCAGCAGCTCGGCGAAATCCCCTTCTTCGCCAAGGCAGATGACAAGCCCGCTCTGTACGAGTACTATCTTGCAGATCGCAACGCTATCAGCCCCAACGGTGACGGCCTCCTCGACACCATCAACCTGATGTACATGGGTCTGCTCCGTAATGCGGAAGTTCGCTACGTTGTTCTCGACACCGACGGCAACGAACTCGGCGTTATCGCTGACTACGGCGTATGCACCAAGGGATTCTGGGATACCGACACCCGCGACCAGCTCGGCGTCACCTACGGTCAGTTCCCCGGCAACTACAACTTCAGTCAGTACAACAGGTCCGACCTTATCGTACGCATTGAAGCTAAGCTCGACAACAACGGTATGCACACCACCAACGCATTCTCCGAAGCAGCGAGCGAAAACTGGAAGTGGGATATCCCCCTCCATATCGACACTCAGGCTCCTTCCGTAAGCAACTTCAGTGCTGCAAACGGCAAGTTCACCTTCAACGTAACCGATGAGCATTACGTTGCATACGTTGGCGTATTCACCAACAACGACGGCAACCTCGGCGACTGCCAGGGCGAAATCGCTGTTATGGAAACTCAGCGCGGCGCAACCACCGCAATCGAGCTCAGCGGTGAAGCCAACAACTTCGTTGTTACTTACGACTATGCAGGCAACATCGCAGTTTACCTCTGGAACGGCAGCACCCTCAGCCCCGTTCAGGTTGACCCCAACCCCCAGCCTGTCGGCAACTACTCCGACGGTTACATCTACGCTTACGGCCTTAACCTTACGGATAAGCGGTGGCTCTTCTTCGAGTCCAACGCTCCCATGACTGCTGTTTATGAGGGCGAGGAAGCACCCAACGGCGAAAGCATCGCAGCAGCAGGTTACGATGCAAACAACGGCGTTGTTTATGCACTCGAGAACTCCGGCAAACTCTATCGCTACAGCGGAATCAACCCCCAGAGCGGTAAGCTCACCGGCAGAACCCAGGTTGCAACCGTTGCAGGCGCAGACAGCATCAACGAAATGGCATTCAACAATGCAGACGGTCAGCTCTACGCAATCAGCGGTGCGGCAAACCTGATGACTGTTGACGTCAACACCGGTGCAGTTACCGAAATCGGTCAGCTCGGAAGCGGCGTTGTCGCAATGGACTTTGATTCCAACGGCACCCTCTGGATCGTTGACCTCTACGGCGCACTTTGCAGCGTAAACCTCAACACCGGTGCCGTAACTCAGGTTGCAGAAACCGGCATCAGCGCACTCGCAGGCCAGAACTTCTACAATCAGAGCGGCTGCCTGTTTGAGAACACCTTCTATTGGGCAGCAATTCCCGGTGCAAGCGCAAACGCAAAGACTCTTGTCAGGTTTGATATCACCAACGGTGCATTCGAAGAACTCGGCAAGATCGCGGACGGCACCTACGGTCTCCAGACCACCGGTATGTTTGCAATCCCCATGGGCAACGCAAGCGTTGAAGCTGACAAGCTCAACAACGTTTCCATCGCTGACTGAGTTTAAACTCAGCCGGACTGAGCACGGCTCGGTCCGAATGCAAACCCATTAACAAGGGGCGGCACTGCTTCGGCGGCGCCGCCTTTTTGATAACCCGAACCCGCTGTCGATGTGAACATTGACTTGAAACATGAAATGTGCATGAAACAAGGCAAATCGGCTCGAATTGCGGCAGAATTATGCCTTTGCCCCAAAAAATCAACATAATGTTCATTTTTTTACACGAAAACACGGTTGACAAAACGCTCTGCGTGCATTAAAATAATAACTGTCATCAAAACATCTAAGAAGCTTGTTGATTCTTAAATGTGTAACCCTCCTATATTTTTTCTGTGAAGCGGAGCAGCTCCCCTGATACCCAATGCTGGAATATGCCCGATTCCAAAAATCAGCATTATATCTAATAAGATATTGACAACAGAACCCGTGACCTGCGCAATCATTGGGATCATCATGTTTCCCCTTGCCTGAAGGATTTTAGTACAGATAGATTCTATAAATAATCCAAAAGAACCACTAAAAATGATTCTGCTGTATATGATTCCCTGTGCTTTTACCACTGCATTTCCTGTTGAAAGGGAGAAATAAGCGTTTGCCAATATATTTCCAACAAAGGCAAAAATCAAAAAGTGAAACATATTTAAAAACAGTCCGCTTTTTATGATATCATGTTGTGCCTCTGTTTCTCCTCTTCCATCCAATCTTGAGATCAAAATATTGACGCCTGCCCCTGTCCCTGTTGCCAGTGCTGTAATAAGAAGCTGAACAGGATAGACAATGGACAGTGCCGTAAGTCCTTCTGTCGAATATCTGGCAACAAAAAAGCTGTCTGCAATATTATATATAGATTGAATGAGAAGTGCCAGCATAACGGGTGGTGACATTTTAAGAAGCAATTTGGAAACTGATATATTTTCCATATCCATAACAAAAAACCTCCTGAAATTTCTTCAGAAGGTATTTTAAACCATGTAGTAACTCCACGGTCAATAGGTTTATTCAGAAACCAAAAGTATTTTTATCTCACAGTAGTAATGGTAAATATATTTAAACAGCTGAAACCCCACTTCTTCTGCAAAAACAGCATCTGCTCTATAATGATTTTCTTTTAACCAGTTAATCATTATGGAAAAGTCAGCTGTTTCATTTTCAATTGGTATCGTGCATACTGCATAATTTCCACCAGGAAGTGTATACAAATGTTCAGGATTTATAGAGCTATAATCACCATCTGGCAATTTTACGTATTCTCTGTATTTTCTAAGCATATTAGAAAAAAATTTTTCTGTATCCAGAAAATATCCATATTTCCGGCGTACAAAACTTGTTGTCTGAAATTCCTGATTTATAACATCTTGAAGATTTGCATGGTAAGAGGAATCTTCCCGCTTCTGATTCCCTACAATGACTGTTTCTGGTTCCAAATATACCATATGTACTTTATCGTCAGATGTTTGTAATTTGATATGTTCGTTCTCTTCGTAATACCAGCTGATATCATCTGCTACCTGCCTGTAATACTGACTAAGGCGTAATGCTTCACTCTGATATTCCATAAGGAGCTTCACTACTTTTTCATTATCTCTGGATGATATAATTTCTTTTACTTTTTCCAATGGTATTTTCAAATTTCGGCAGGTAGTAATAATATCCAACTGATACATATTCCATCTGGAATAATAATGATAATGATTTTCAGGGTTGATATAGTCTGGCGTTACCAGTCCGATTTTTGTATAAAAATGCAAGGTATCCTTTGAAATTCCTGTAATTCTGCTAACTTCTCCAATTTGATAATATTCTTCCTTCATTTGTCTATCCTCACAAATTCCGAGTTATTAAGCCGAGTATACCATACTTTCCAATGAAAGAACACCCGGTATGCAAAAAAGCCCCATGCCAACACCTTTGCGGTGCGGACAAGGGACTTGATGTTTCCTCGGCCTAGCCGGGTACTCGTAACCAGTTCTGACAGGCAGTTGCCGTGCCATTCTCGAAAACTGTTTTACGAACACCCAGCGAAAATCGGTACGGGGCTTTTTGCATGCACAAATTTGTGCTTATTTTGCGTATTCAACAGCGCGGGTTTCGCGAATCATATTGATCTTGATCTGACCCGGATATTCCAGCTCATCCTCAATCTTCTTCGCAATCTCACGGGAGAGCAGAATCATCTGAGAATCATTGACCTGCTCCGGATTGACAATGATGCGAATCTCACGGCCTGCCTGAATGGCATACGAGCTGGAGACACCCGGCGTAGTATTTGCGATCTCTTCCAGTTTTTCCAATCTCTTGATGTATGCTTCCAGATTCTCGCGGCGTGCGCCTGGGCGCGCTGCGGAAATGGCGTCTGCGGCCTGCACAAGACAAGCGACCAGCGTTTTCGCTTCGATATCACCGTGATGTGCCTGTACGGCGTGGATGATGTCTGCGTGCTCGTGATAGCGCTTGCACAGATCTACGCCGATATCGACATGAGAGCCTTCCATCTCGCGGTCAACTGCCTTGCCAATATCATGCAGCAAGCCGGCGCGCTTTGCCTGTGTGGCATTGATGCCCAGCTCTCCGGCGAGAATGCCGGCGATATGAGAAACCTCAATGGAATGCTGCAGCACATTCTGACCATAGCTTGTGCGGTAACGCATGCGTCCGAGCAGCTTGACCAGCTCCGGATGCAGACCGTGCACACCGGTTTCGAGAACTGCGCGTTCGCCTTCCTGCTTGATGATCTGATCCACTTCGCGGCGGCTCTTTTCAACCATTTCTTCGATGCGCGCCGGATGGATGCGACCGTCAATGATGAGTTTTTCCAGCGTCAGACGGGCAACTTCGCGGCGAACAGGGTCGAAACAGGACAGAGTAATCGCCTCCGGCGTATCGTCGATGATGAGATCGACACCGGTCAGCGTTTCCAGTGTGCGGATGTTGCGTCCCTCACGGCCGATGATGCGGCCCTTCATTTCGTCATTCGGCAGCGGAACAACCGATACGGTTGCCTCTGCTACGTGGTCGGCAGCGCAGCGCTGAATGGCAGAGGAGATAACTTCTCTCGCATACTTTTCAGCGTCGTCCTTGGTCTGCTGCTGAATCTCGCGCAGCTTGATGGCTGCGTCGTGCTGTGCCTCCTGCTCGATGGAATCGACAAGATACTGCTTGGCTTCATCGCGGGTCAGACCGGAAATGCTTTCCAGACGTTCCAGCTGCTGCTGCTTGTACTGCTCCGCTTCCTCGCGGCTTTTCTGGACGTTTGCCAGACGGCGGGTCAGTTCCTCGTTTTTCTTGTCCGCTGCATCCGTCTTACGATCCAGCGTTTCTTCCTTCTGTGTCAGTCGACGTTCGGTCTTGGACATTTCGCCGCGGCGTTCTTTGATTTCTCGCTCAAGATCGGCGCGGTTTTTGTGGATTTCTTCTTTTGCTTCTAATAAAGCTTCGCGTTTCTTTCGCGCAGCGCTTTCTTCCGCCTCGTTTTTGATGCTCTCGGCTTCGCGCTTGGCATCATTCACCGTCTGCTTGGAAATATTGCAGTAGATGAACATGAGCACAACGCCGATGACGAGGCCGACGATGGCTGCGCCAATGATATAACCAATCATTCTTCTGATACACACCTCCGTTTTTTGTGATTTTTTCTAAAAAAAGCTTGATTTTTAAGGATTACCTGTGCGGTTAAACGATAGATCGCGTACGTTTGATACAAAGGCATCATAGACCATTTTAATCTGAAAACCAAGTCTTGTCAACAGGCAGGGAAACAGGAACCGGCGGTGGGAAAGGCAGAAAAATACAAAAGGGATAATGGGAGGGAAAAAACGACAGATTCTGCCGATTTTTCGTAAAGTTTGTGTATGGAATTTCCCACTATATTTTTTTGGAAAAGCATAGTATAATACATACAGCATAAGAGGAGGATTACCATGCAGCAAAGGATACACAGACAGCAGGAAGGCAGTCTGATTTACTATACCAGTGATAATATTACAACAAAACATCTGTTTACCACCAAGTTCGGCGGTGTGAGCAAGGGATATCTTGCCTCGCTCAACCTTGGATTTAATCGCGGAGATGAGCGCAGCAATGTTTTGCAAAATTATCAGATTCTTGCGGATCATTTTCAGGTGCCGCGTGCGCGCATGACCATGACCAAACAGATTCACAGCGACATTGTTCGCGTCGTGGATGAGAACACAATGGGCATGGGATTGGGACAGCCGATGAGCTGGAAGGCGGATGCCATCATTACCAACCTGCCGCACGTTCCGCTGTGCGGATACTATGCGGACTGTGTGGTGACGCTGCTGCACGATCCGGTGAGCAAGAGCATTGGCGTCTGCCATTCCGGCTGGCGCGGTACGGCGAGCGGCATTCTTGGCAAAACCGTACAGCGCATGCAGGAGCAGTACGGCGCAAAGCCGGAGAATATAGAAGCGGCCATCGGCCCGTCTATTCGCCAGTGCTGCTTTGAAACCGATGCGGATGTGCCGGACGCCATGACGGAAACCATGGGCGAATCCGTCACGCCGTTTATTCAGCCGCGCGGCAAGAAATTCTTCCTCGATTTGCAGGGAATCAACAGAGAACAGCTGGAGAGCTGCGGGGTGCGAAATATCGTAGACAGCGGTATGTGCACCAAGTGTATGCATGATACGTTCTGGTCGCACCGTGCGACGCATGGAAATCGCGGCGTACAGGCGGGCGTCATCATGCTGGAGGGATAAGAAATAGATATGAAAACCAGACAAAAAATCACTGCTTGGCTGGCGGGAGCCTGCCTGATGAGCGCGCTGCTGACCGGCTGCGCAAGCACCGAGGCGCAGCCGGACACGGGCAGCGGAACCGTGAGCACAGGCTCCGGAGAACCGGTGGCACAGGCGGATAAAAATGTACAGGCAGTTGCCTCCTTTTCGCTGGCATATGACGAAAACGATGGACTGGACCCGCTGGCGTGTACGTCCGAGGAAAATAAGCTGCTCAGTCAGCTGTGCTTTGAACGGTTGTTCTTGTTAGATGAGAACTTTGAACCGCAGATGGAACTGTGTGCGAGCGTGCAGCGAAACAGTGCCAAATCGTACACCTTGACCATCCGCGACGGGGTGAAGTTCCATTCCGGCGAACAGCTCAAGCCGTCCGATGTCGTGTATTCTCTCAACAATGCGCGTCTGCGCGACGACTCGACCTATCAGGAACAGCTGTCGTGCATTTCGTCCGTGAAATACTCTGGGAGCGAGATTTATATTCGCTTAAAGACGGCGAAGTCGGAAAAAGCACTGGAAGCGCTGCTCGATGTGCCGATTTTCTGCAAGGGCTCAGAGGACGATGAGATTCCGGACGGTTCCGGCCCGTATAAAATTACAAAATCCGATGACGGCGGCATACATGCTGTTCCGTTTGAACAGTGGAGCGGCGGTGTGATTCAGTTCTGTGACAGCATCACGCTGCAGCCGATTGCCAACAGTGCAGGTGCGGTCAATCTGCTGGGCACCGGTCAGCTCTCCATGCTGGTGCAGCGGGATGCGGAGGAAACGGCGGCATCCGGTGCCAAGTACACCAAGACGGTGGGCACAAGCCGCATGCATTATCTCGGCATCAATTGCAATGATACGCCGCTGGACAACAAAAATGTCCGCACAGCGCTGTCTATGCTGATGGATCGAGACACCATTGCACAGACCTGCTTTGCGGGGCGGGCAGATGCGGCGGCTCTGCCGGCGAAAAAGATTCCGGACGGCGTAAAGGCACCTTCCTTCAATCAGGAGGCAGCAGTCAAGCTGCTCAAAAAAGCAGGCATCTATGACAGAGACAACGACGGATATTTGGAAATCCGCGGCGGCAGTGATTTCAAGCTGCAAATTATCTATAATAAGCAGTACGGCACCAAGGGCGCTGCGCTGGAGCAGTACGCAAAGACACTCAATGAAATGGGCATTCAAACCAAGGTCATCCCGTTGGAATTTGAGGAATGTCAGTCCCGTCTGTCGCGCGGCAGATATCAGATGTATTATGGAGAATATGAGATGACGGCGGATTTCGATTTGTCCTCGATTATTTCCCGAAATGGTGACCGCAATTTTGGCGATTACCGCAGCACAACGATGACAAACGCACTCAATGACCTCAACAATGCGACGGAAGACGAGTACGACACGGCGTATCAAACATATCTGACGTGCTTTGCACAGGAGACACCGATTATCCCCATTGTGTTCGAGCGCCGGCTCATTTCTGCGGTTGAGGATTTCCCGAAGGGCTTTGACCCGTGGCCGGATCAGATTTTCCACGGTCTGGGCAGCTGGTCGGCAACGTCATAAAGGAGAGACATATGCAGGTAGTATTGTTTCATGTGCCGCCCAAGACACAAAAACAGGTGGCGCAGCTGCTGCGGCCGTATGGCATCTCTGTGCGCACAGTTTCCCGTGAACAGTATACCACGCCGCTCGGCGTGCTGCTCGGTCTGCGCAAAGCAGGACGCATGCTGCCGTCTTTGGGCTTGGAATTTGCAGAGCCGATGCTGCTTATGCACGGCTTGTCGGATGACATGGTAGATGCTGTGCTGGCACAGCTGAAAGCGGCGAAGATTTCCATTGATTTAAAGGCGATTACCACGCCGACAAATTTGGAATGGAACGCCATGCAGATGTATGCGGAACTGCGGCGAGAGCGGGAGAAATTTTTTGCCAATCGAAAATAAGCAAAATGCCAGCGATATACCCGCTGGCATTTGTTTGCATAAAACAACTAGAAAAGTTTGTAAAATCTGTGAAAATGATGTGAGTTATCCTCTTATAACCTGAAAAAATCCTCTTGACGTTTGCGGCAGACCCTGCTATAATCACAAGCAATACAAACGGAGCATACAATAAAACAAATGAGCAGGTACGGCGGAAACGCCGCAGCCGGGTCGTTACGACAGTGGACACATTCCGCGGGACAGAAACAACTGTTCCGCGTTTTTTATATCAAAGGGGGCTTTTTTATGAAGCGAGAACAAATACAAACAGCAGAACAAACGGCTATGCGCGTGTCTGCGGTGAGCATTGTCGGAAATATAATCCTGTCGCTGTTTAAGCTGGTGGCAGGCATCGTGGCGCATTCCGGCGCCATGATCAGTGATGCGGTGCATTCCGCATCCGATGTATTCAGCAGCATTGTCGTAATTATCGGCGTCAAGCTGTCGGCAAAGGCATCGGACAAAGAACATCCATATGGACATGAACGCATGGAATGTGTTGCCGCCGTGATTCTGGCGGGCATTTTGCTTGCGACCGGTCTCGGCATCGGCTTGGAAGCGGTCAAAAATATTGTGTCCCGCGATTATCAATCGCTGGCGGTTCCGGGTATCTTGGCAGAAATTGCAGCCATTGTTTCGATTGTATCCAAAGAGGCGATGTATCAGTACACGCGCTGGAATGCAAAGAAGATTGATTCTTCGGCACTGATGGCGGATGCATGGCATCATCGTTCGGATGCGCTGTCCTCTGTCGGCGCCCTGCTCGGCATCTTTGGCGCACGCATGGGATATCCGGTGCTGGATCCGGTTGCCAGCTTGGTCATTTGTGTGTTTATCGCAAAGGCAGCCACGCAGATTTTTCTGGATGCCACCAATAAGATGGTGGATCATGCCTGCGAGCCGGAATTGGAACAGAAAATGCGCGCCTGCATTGAGCAGCAGCCGGGCGTGCTGCGTTTGGATGTGCTGCGCACGCGCGAATTTGGCAATAAAATCTATGTCGATGTGGAAATTGCCGCTGATGCGCAGGAAACACTGGAAAAGGCACACGAAACGGCACAAATCGTACACAATGCCATTGAGACGAACTTCCCGAAGGTCAAGCACATTATGGTGCATGTCAATCCGATGAAGGAATGAGAACAAAAGAACCAGTCGCACGACTGGTTCTTTTTAGTTAAAGCTCCCTTCTCCGTGCTGCTCAAACAGACGCACAATGCGCTGGCGCAGCAGGGGAGCGGTTTGCAATTGCGGGTCGCGTGCCATGAGCGCATCGGCTGCCTGCTGCGCCTGCTCCAACAGGCGCGCATCACCAGCCAAATCCGCCAGCTTCAGCGGCGGCAGGCCGTGCTGCCGCGTGCCGAAGAAATCGCCCGCGCCGCGCATTTCAAGGTCTTTTTGTGCGATGGCAAAGCCGTCGCCGGTGTGCACCAGCGTGCTCAATCGCTCCCGTGCATCGGCGCCTTTGTCCGCGCCGTAAAAGACACAAAACGACTGTCTGCTTCCGCGTCCGACGCGTCCGCGCAGCTGATGCAGCTGAGACATGCCGAAACAATCAGCATTTTCCACGACCATCAGCGTTGCGTTCGGCACGTTGACGCCGACCTCGATGACGGTGGTAGAAACCAGAATATCTAGATTTCCGTCCGCAAAATCGCGCATGATTTGCTCTTTTTCTGCGGTTTTCGTGCGCCCATGTACCAATCCGATGCGCCGGTGCGGCAAAACCGTTTTGAGCCGCTGCGCGGTCTGTTCGGCACTGTGCCGCTGTGTATCTGTCGCTTCGCTGTCCTCGACAAGCGGGCACACAACGTAAGCCTGTCCGCCTGCGGCGCATTGGTTGTCGATAAACCGGTCAATGCGCGGGCGAGTCTGTTCTCCGACAGCATACGTCTTGATTTTCTGTCGTCCCGGCGGGAGCTCGTCGATAATAGAAACGTCCAAATCGCCGTAAATCAGCAGTGCCAACGTGCGCGGAATCGGGGTTGCAGACATGACGAGCAGGTGAACATTTTCGCCTTTTTCTGTCAAGGCGGCGCGTTGGTTTACACCAAACCGGTGCTGCTCATCGACAACCGCAAGCGCCAAATCACAAAACTGCACGTGTTCACTGAGGACGGCGTGCGTGCCGATAATCACGGATAGTTTGCCGGAAGAAATCTCGTCTACAATTTCTCGTTTTTCCTTGGCGCGCATCGCGCTGACCAACAAGCCGCAGGAAATGCCCAGCTTGTGCAGAATCGGCTGCAATGTTTCCATGTGCTGACGGGCGAGCAGCTCCGTCGGCGCCATCATTACGGCCTGCTTGCCGTTTTTTGCAGCCAGATAACACAGGGCAGCAGCCACCATGGTTTTGCCGGAGCCGACATCGCCCTGTATCAAGCGGCTGAGCGGCTTTCCTTCCGCAATATCCATCGTGCACGCTTCAATGGCTCGCTGCTGTGCACCGGTCAGAGAGAATGGCAGAACGCGATAAAATTCCCGCAGGCTCAAATCGCGCAGACGCGCCCCTTTTTTGTCGGCTCGGCCGGCACGCAAAAACTTCATGCCGCAGGCAAGCAGAAATAATTCTTCAAATGCCATGCGCTTGCGCGCCTGCTGCGCCTGTTCGATGGTCTGCGGGCGGTGCATGCTGTGCAGGGCTTGCCCCAGTGGAGGAAACTGCTGCTGCTTTCGAATTGCCTCCGGAAGAAAGTCCGGATAGTTTTCCGGTAAAGCAGCCAAAGCCGCATCTGTGATTTTATAAAAATCCGTTTGATGCAGCCCTGCCGTCAGCGGATACAGCGGTAAAATGCGTCCGGTTTTTTCTTTTGCTTGGACAGGCTCAAATTCCGGCGCAATCATGACGAATTGTCTGCCTTCTGCCTGTACTTTTCCGTAAAACGCATATTCCTTTCCGACTTCCAGCACAGACGCTGCGTATTTGTTATGAAAGAAGCGCAGGGATAGCAAGCCGGTCTCATCATACACGCGGCAGTTTGTGACGTCCATGCCTTTTCGAATATGTGCTGTTTTCGGCTGCGCGCCGACAATCGCATGGACACAGCATTTCTCTCCGTCCAGCAGTTCAACAATCGGTACGACAGCAGTGCGGTCCTCATATCCGCGCGGATAGCACTGGACGGCATCAGCCAGCGTGTCAATGCCGAGCTTGTGCAGCAGTTCCGCTTTTTTGGGGCCGATGCCGCGCACAAACCGAACGTCATCTGTCAGCTTCATACGTCGTAATCCCGCACGACTTTGACAACTACGCCGAGAATGCGTGCGTCATCACCGGGAATCGGCGCATAGGCTTCATTTTCCGGCATCAGCCAAACATGACCGTCCTGTTTTTCCAATCGCTTGCACGTCGCTTCCTCTTCTATGAGAGCAACGACAATCTGCCCTTGCCGGGCGTAGGATTGCTTGCGAACGATGATCGTGTCGCCGCTGAGAATGCCCGCGTTTACCATGGAATCGCCGCGGACGTGCAGGGCGAAATACGAACCGGATTTTCCGTGCAAATCAATGTACAGCATCGCTTGCTGTTCCTCGACCGCCAAGATCGGCTGTCCGGCGGCCACGCGGCCGAGCAAGGGAACAGCCGTCGTTCCGGTCTGACCGGTTATCTTGACGGTTCGCGTTTTTCCGGCGCACTGCTCCAGATAGCCCAGCTCGCGCAAATGCTTGACGTGCGCATGCACAGAGGAGGGAGAGCGCAGCCCTACAGCTGCCGCAATTTCCCGCACGGCAGGCGGGTATCCTTCGGACGCGGTATATTCTTGAATGAATTGCAGGATCTGTTTCTGTTTTTCAGAAATCGGACGCATAAGCAAATCTTCCCTTCATGTATTTTCTATTTCTATTGTACCCAAGAGCAAGATAAAAAGCAAACGGATGTTTGGTTTTTTGCCATACGCGCAAAAGTTTTTGAACGTTACATTGGAAAGTGATGGATAGCGCGTAATATTGCAGGGACAATTGCAAAATCCTCTTGTCCCGGACGTAAAAATAATATAAAATAAGATTGAGTAATTTTGCAAGAAAACAGGAATCTGCAAAAAAATGGAGACCTTACATTAGATTGGTTAGAGGAGGAATAGTGATGACGATCAAAGCCGATCTCGGATTTATCAACATCGCGCCAGAGGTTCTGGCTGATATAGCTGGTTACGCAGCAATGAGCTGCTTCGGCGTCAAGGGAATGACCATTCGTTCTGTTTCGGACGGTATTGCTCACCTGCTGCGCCGGGAGAACATGTCGCGCGGCGTGCGCATCACAGAGGCAGAGGACGGCGGCGTAAACATTGACCTGCATCTTGCTGTGGAACATGGCGTCAACATTGCAACCATCTGCCGTTCGATTATTAGCGAAGTCCGCTACAATGTAGAGAAAATGACTGGCGTTGACGTAAAGAATGTCGACATTTACGTGGACGCAATCCGTGCGGACTAAATAAGGAGGCAAAACGAATTGTCAAAACTGATAGACGGACAGTTGTTCTGTGCCATGGTCATCGAGGGCGCGCTGTCCATTGAAGAGAAAAAAGACGAAGCAAACGAACTGAACGTTTTTCCGGTGCCGGACGGTGATACCGGCACCAATATGTCGCTGACGATGGCATCCGCAAAGAACGAGATGTCCAAGCAGCTGGACAAGGACATTGATTTGGCAACTGCAAGCAAGATGACCGCTTCGGCTCTGCTGCGCGGTGCGCGCGGCAACTCCGGCGTCATTTTGTCTCTGCTGTTCCGCGGCATGTCCAAGCAGCTCAAAACCTGCAAGGAAGCAAGCGGTCAGGATTTGGCGCTTGCGCTGCAGGAAGGCGTGCAGGCCGCATACAAGGCGGTCATGAAGCCGGCAGAGGGCACGATTTTGACCGTGTCCCGCGTGGCAGCACAGCACGTGGTTGAGCTGTGCCAGTCCAATCCGGATGCAGGCTGCGGAGATGTTCTGCGTGCTGCGCTGGAAAAGGGTCATGAAGCACTGGCTGAGACCACGCACCAGAATCCGGTGCTGGAAAAGGCGGGCGTTGTCGATGCCGGCGGCTTTGGCTTCCTGGCAGTACTGGAAGGCATGAGCGACGCGTACAACGGCATCCACAAGCAGCGCAAAATCGCAGAGCCGGAGCCGGAAGCAAAGAGCGGCGCGACCTTCAGTGATATTAAGGATGAAGATATTACCTTTACCTACTGCACCGAGTTTATCGCAGAGCGCCGCGACAAGTCGCGCAATGTACAGCGCCTGCGCACGTTCCTCAACAGCATTGGCGACAGTCTGGTTGTCGTGGAAGATGATGACATCATCAAGGTGCATGTGCACACCGACCAGCCGAACGAGGCACTGGAAGCCGGACTGAAATTCGGTCAGCTGCTCACCGTAAAAATCGAGAACATGCGTCAGCAGCATTCCGCAAAAATTGTAGAGGAAGCTGCCGGACTGGAAAGCACCGCGCGGAAAATCGCAGAACCGGAAAAGAAATATGGTTTTGTCTCCGTTGCAGCCGGTGACGGCCTGGTTAACGTATTCAAAGATCTCGGCGTAGATGAAATGGTACAGGGCGGTCAGACTATGAACCCGTCCACAGACGATATTCTGCACGCGATTGACGCCGTTCCGGCTGAAATTGTATACGTTCTGCCCAACAATAAGAACATTATCATGGCAGCAGAGCAGGCTGTTCCGCTGTGCGAGAAAAAGACGGTTGTTATCATCCCGACCAAGAACATCCCGCAGGGCATTTCTGCGTTGCTGTCGTTTGACGAGGGCGCGGAGATGGACGAGAACCGTGAGGCAATGCTGGATGCAGCTGCCAATGTTCGTTCGGGTCAGATTACTTATGCTGCCCGCAACTCGGATTTTGACGGCAAGAAAATCAAGGAAGGCGAATACCTTGCTCTGGTTGAGTCCAAGCTGTGCGCAAACAGCCGCAAGCTGGATGACGCCGTCAAAAAGATGCTGCGTGAAATGTGCAAAAAGGATACCGCATTTGTCAACATCATTTACGGTGCGGACATGACCGAGGAGGACGCAGCCCGCGTCGAAAAGATGGTACACCGCGACTCTCCGGAGGCAGAAGTTACCATCATCAACGGCGGTCAGCCGGTATACTATTTTATTGTTTCAGCAGAAGGTTAATTCATGTCTATCTTTGATATTTTTGCAAAGCTGGAGCAGGAGCAGAAAAACAAGCCTGCTGCCCAGCCCATCGACTGGCTGGTTGTCGGTCTCGGCAACCCCGGAAAAAAGTACGAAAACAACCGCCATAACACCGGCTTTCGCGTGATGGATGCGCTTTGCAGCAAGCACAGTGTGCGCTGTGACCGCTCCAAGTTTCATGCGCTGACCGGAGAAGCGGTTCTCGGCGGGCATCGCTGCCTGCTGATGAAGCCGCAGACCTTTATGAATGCATCGGGAGATGCCGTGGCGGAAGCGGCGGATTTTTATAAGATTCCGCCGGAGCATGTCCTCGTCATTTTTGATGACATTTCGCTTCCTGTCGGCGCCCTGCGCATTCGTCCGAAGGGCTCTGCCGGCGGACAAAACGGCGTCAAGAGCATCATCACCATGATGGGCTCGGAGCAGTTTCCGCGCATCAAGGTCGGCGTCGGCGCCAAGCCGCATCCGGACTATGATTTGGCGGATTGGGTACTGTCCAACGTCACGGAGGAAGAGCTGCCCGCGATGAATGACGCGGTGGAACGCGCTGTGCTCGCGGTGTCTGAGCTGATTGCAAACGGTGTGCCTGCCGCAACGCAGAAGTACAACGGCAAGCAGAAGCAGCCGGACACGCACAAGTAAACAGATGCAAAGAATCCGTGTGCCCGCGCATACGGATTCTTTTTTGCACAGGTGCATTTCTTAAGAATTCTTAAGTTGTGTGTGCATTTGTTGACGTTTCTGTGTCTTTCTGCTATAGTGGGAGCATACAAAACTTTCAGTGGCGGTATCGAGAGCGATAAGTTCGGATATTCCCAAAAAAGAAACTGCTCTGCGGCAGTTTCTTTTTTATTTGACAGGATATGCCGGCTCCTGTATAATTTGGGTACAAAATGGATTGGGAGAAATGTATGAGAAAAAATAAGATTTATCGAATAAAAGAAGATGAGGATCCGAAAAGCGCTTTGTCGAAAAATGCGCGAGTATTAGAACAGGAACGAGATCTTTCATCGTTGAAAAAACTGCAATCGTTAGCAACTATTTTGAGTATTATAACTGTTGCTGGCGGCATAGGGGGAGTACTTTTTCATTCTATGAATATTCTGGGAGGCACTGGAATTTTGGTGAGTGTTGCTTCTCTGTTTCTTTGTTTATGGAAACCCGCATATTGTTCTCTGTATGGCGAAGAAGCGTACGGTGTGCCTATGGTCTCTGTGGAAGGACCACTATTTTTCTCAACCTTAATGCTTACCTTCCTCGCGACGATGCTGGTAAACTATGTATCTTATGCACGTCTGCTCGGTTTTTCTGCGGTCATCGCTGGTACTTTAGCCGCACTCCTATACATTCGTTGTCGTGTTGCCGTGTGGAGCGTGAGGTAGAGCGCGGTCTGCGCGCTGCGGCGGGAAAGGCTGTCTGCGCCGTCGCAGTAGAGGCGATCCTTCACGATGTCGAGGTAGAAGCTCGAGAGCGTATTGACGCAGAAATCATTCACCGCGTGGGTGATGATATGGAATTCATAATCGCAATAAGACTGCTCGGCCTTCTCGATGAGCTCGTTGAGCTTGGTGATGAGCCAGCGGTCGAGCTTGGGCATCTCCTCGGGCTTGACGAGATTTTCGGGATCGAAGTCGACGAGGTTATCGAGCATGAACTTGCAGGTGTTGCGGAACTTGAGGTAGTTCTGGCTGAGCTGCTTGAAGATCTCCTTCGAGCAGCGGACGTCCGCGTGATAGTCCGCGCTGGCGGCCCACAGGCGCAGGATATCCGCGCCGTTCTCGTTGAACACGTCCGCGGGATCGACGCCGTTGCCAAGGCTCTTGTGCATGGCCTTGCCCTCGCCGTCGACCGTCCAGCCGTGGGTGACGCACTCCTTAAAGGGCGCGCCCTGGCCGAAGGCGCCGACAGCGGTCAGCAGCGAAGACTGGAACCAGCCGCGGTACTGATCGAGACCTTCGAGGTACATCGTGGCGGGCCAGAAGCCCTGATCCTTCTTCATGGACGCGAAGTGCGTGGAGCCGGAGTCGAACCAGCCGTCAAGCGTGTCCTCCTCTTTGGTAAAGCCGGCGTTCTTGCCGCAGTGCGGGCAGGTGAAGCCCTTGGGCAGGATGTCGGCGGCATCCATATCGAACCAGGCGTTGGAGCCCTTTTCGGCAAAGAGGTCAGAGACGGCCTTGATGGTCTCGTCGGTGCAGATGGGCTTGCCGCAGTCCTTGCAGTAGAACACGGGGATGGGCAGGCCCCAGCGGCGCTGACGGGAGATGCACCAGTCGGCGCGCTCGCGGATCATGCTCTTCATGCGGTCGATGCCCCAGCCCGGGACCCAGCGCACGTCGTCGCACGCGGCGCAGGCCTCGTCCTTAAAGGAATCGACGGAGCAGAACCACTGCGGGGTGGCGCGG